>JAEEGH010032521.1_pt1 | contig 10028 bp, 4 predicted proteins | sample 9134181 | NCBI WGS metagenome assembly JAEEGH01 (sample SAMN16246544, study PRJNA631951) | gut metagenome | biome: gut microbiome; feature: rumen; material: DP-attached | host: Bos | place: Iran: Karaj | collected 2018-10 | reverse complement strand
TCAGACAGAGCGACGAGGAGAAATTCAAGAAAAGGATTCTGGAGTTTGAAAAAATCTTCCAGTATCATCCGGAAGTTTATGAAGTAGTTCCGTCTGAAGGAACTGTTGTTATAAAAGATTAAGCAGTTTTTGAGGAGCTGCCTAAAATAGTAGACTATAAGGATTTTTCGTTGTAAAATATATAAAAAGTAACTGGGTGGGACCAATGGCTGAAAATATTTTAGGACAAGGCATTTCTCTTTACAGACAAAAATCGTATACAGGTGCACTTTCATTTTTTCTGTCTTTACCGGTAGATTGCGGGGCAGATAAAAACGAAATTGCTTATTATCTTGGACTTTGTTATGCAAAGCTTCAGCGTTATGATGATGCACTTTTATATCTTGAGCAGGTAGTAACATCTGGTACACATCTTGAACGTACTTTGCAATGCCGATTTTTACTAGCCGTAATTTATGCCCTTTCTGGTCGCCGCCGCCTTGCTGATTTTGAGTTGAATAAGCTTTTGGAAACAGGATATATGACTCCATCTGTATATGCAGCAATTGCCTTTGTTGCATGGGAACAGAATGATACAGAAAAATGTCTTGCATATTATGAAAAATCCCTTGAAGAAAATCCTCATAACCTTACATCAATGAATGGTCTTGGATATGTTCTTGCATGTGAAGATAAGGATTTAACCAGAGCACTTTCATTATGTAAGCAGGCAGTTAATTCTGCACCAGATTCTGCAGCCTGTTTAGATTCTCTTGGCTGGGTTTATTACAAGCTTGGTTTATACGATGATTCCAGAAAATATCTTGAGCAGGCAGAAATGCTTGATAGGGATAATCCTATAATTGCAGAGCATATTGAATTGCTCAATAAGGCGGGCCGCTGATGAAAAAGTTTTTAAGCCTTGTTTGTTTATGTTCAGTTTTTTTCTGTCTTTATGCACAGCAGACTACAAATAATGCAGGACTTACTGTGCCAGAAGAACGCATTAGAAGCGGAGAAGAAGGTTTTGCAGCCGAAGAATTCCGTAGAGGTGTTCAGGCTTTTTATAAAGGCTCTTACAATGATGCAATAGTTCAATTTGAAAAGGCTCTTTCATACCTGCCCGATGACAATCTTATTCTTGAATGGCTTGGAAAAGCATATTACAAAGCCGGTATGGAAGGTACTGCGCTTTCTTACTGGCAGATAGCATCTGATAATGGTTATGGCGGACTTTTACTTGATAATAAAATTGAAGTTGTAAAAGAAAGAAGAATTACCGGAGATTCTGCAGACAAGCTTATGAGACTTTCGGAATCTGGAAGCTTTGAAGGAAATGTAAACGGAACACTGATTTTTTCACAGCCGGTTTCTGTATTACCAGATTATGACGGAAGCTTCTGGGTAACTGCTTACGGTTCAAATGAGCTTTTAAAAATCACACTGAACGGAAAAGTTATTGAGCGCATTACGGGGCCTCTTACAGGTTTTGACAGGCCTCTTGATATAATCCGTCTTGCAGATGGAAACATTCTTATTAGTGAAAGTGCCGGTGACAGACTTGCACTTCTTAATGAAAAAGGACGATTTATAAAATACATTGGTTCAAAGGGTAGAGGAGTCGGAAACATTGTAGGACCTCAGTTCCTTGCAGTTGATTCAATGGGAAGAATCTATGTAACCGATTTTGGCAACCGTCGTGTAGATGTTTTTGATGCAGAAGGAAATGGACTTTATTATTTTGGACAAAAAGGCAGCGATTTTGCGGGGCTTAAATGTCCTACTGGAATTGCAATTGTAGAAGACAGTGTTTTTGTTGCAGATGAAGATACAGGTTGTATTTATGAGTTTGACAGAAACGGAAACTATATTCGCGATCTTGTAGAAAAAGACACTTTTGATAAACCCGAAGCAATTAAATACTGGAATGGATCACTTGTTGTAAGCGACAGAAATAAAATTGTTTCAGTTGATATCTCTACAGGTTCAATTTTTGAATATGCAAAAACAGGAAATGCTCCAAGCCGTGTAACTGCTGCGGTTCCTGATATTAACAATAACGTAATTGTAACAGACTTTACCGCTAATGAGATTTATGTAATGTCAAAGGTGCAGGAGCTTGTTGGTGGTCTTTTTGTTCAGATAGAGCAGGTTGATGCTTCAAGATTCCCTGAAGTTACTGTTGAAGTTAAAGTTGAAAACAGACACCGCCAGCCTGTAGTTGGGCTTGAATTAGAAAATTTTTACTTTACAGAAAATAAACGGACAGTTTCAAATCTTCAGTTTATTGGAAGTGCTGCAAATAATACTTTTGCAGATATAACAATTATTATAGACCGTTCATCTTCAATGAAAAATTATTCAGAAGAAATTGAAACAGCTGTAAAAGAAATTGCGGCTTCTATGAAGGGTCGAGGATCTCTTCGTGTAATTTCTGCGGGGGCAATTCCTGTAACAGAATATACAGGAAGTCCGGACGGAGTTGCTGACTTTACAATGGAAGCTTTGAAGAATCCAAGTGCAAAAGCGGTTCCTGTAGATTTAGCAATTCGTCTTGCTTCTAATGAATTGATTAATGCTGCAAAAAAGCGCGCCATCATAATGATTTCAGACGGCAAGGTAACAGATACTACTTTTGCAAAATATACACTTTCTGAGTTGTCTGCATATCTTTGTAACAATGCAATTGATTTTTCATTTATTCAGGTTTCACAGGGTGCAGTCAATCGCGAATATGATTATCTCATAAATAATACTTCTGGTCAGGATTATTATGTTTTCCGTCCTGAAGGTTTAAGTTCAATCGTGCGTGATATTATCAATATTCCACAGGGAACATATCAGCTTAAATATGTTTCTGCATTGCAGAAAAACTTTGGTCAGACTTATCTTCCTGTAGAAGCAGAAGTTTATCTGATGAACCGAAGTGGCCGTGATGAATCCGGATATTTTGCGCCGCTAGAATAATTCTTTATCAGAAACTGATTTTTAATCCAAGTTCGTAATTCAATCCAAGTCTAAAGGTTTTGTTCTGTTCATAGCCAAAAGATATGCCTGCTCCGGAAGTCAAAAAGTAATTTTTTAAGAATGAAATTTCAGAGCTTCTAAGATATGAATAAATTTCTTTGTGTGTTTTATTTTGTGTCGAAAGTGAAATGTTGACTGTATCTTTTACTTTTGGAGAAAGGTCAAGTGTATTTGATTTTTTCCAGCACAAATGTGTGAGTATAAGAAGCAGACTGTTTTGAGATTTCCTGTTCCATGCTGCTGAAGTTTTGAAAGACCAGTTGATGTAATTATCAATATAAAAATCTGTGTTTATTGTTAAGGTGTTTGAATCTTTTATATAAAGAGTTAAAAGCTCTCCGGTAGAAATTTGGAATGCAGGGGAGTCTCCTGTGTCAGGTGTTAATTTGAAAATTACTGAAACAAAACCTGTATATTCATCCTGACGGTACCAGTCAAAAGTTTGTAAAATACTGTCGCTTCCAAACAGGTTTATGAAGTTTGAAGTAAGCTTTGTCTTTAACTGATAAACATCTGATTGCGAAACCTGGGAATGAACAAGTACTCGTGAGATTCCTGTTGTAGATGAAATTGGAATGTATAAGTCTTTAAGATCATTAAAAAGTTTGCGGCGCCATACAAAATTATATTCTATGTTACCAGCCCCGGAGTTTCCTGTTCCAAAGATTTTATCGGATACTGTATTGTCGAAGAAAGAGTAGAAAGGGATTGTTTTGTAGAAGAAAGAAAAATCATTTTGTGAATTAAACAGGTATTGAATATCGTCGCCGTAATTTGCGTTTCCTGTGTTTTTTTGCTGTACAGATTGCTGCCTGATAAAATTAAATGAAAACGCATTGCTTTTAGTTGAAAAGGGAAGAGTGAGTTTGACTTTGTCTTGTGCAAGAAAAGAAAGGTCTTCATCGTTTTTATTGGTGCCTGATATTTCGTAGCTTAATTCTGGAGAAAGTCTTGCGGGCTCAAACGAAGATTTGTATTGTGCATAAAAAGTTTCTGTTCTTTGTGTTTTTTCCTGTCCTTTTGTAAATTGATTTTTAGAAATATCATACCAGGAATCAAAGTAATTTGAGTTTTGTATTTCCGGGTCTGGGTTTGTGTTAGTGTTGTCTAACAGTTTTTTCTGTTCTGCTGAAAATCTGATTGTGGCGGATTGCGAAGTTGAAGTTGTTTTAATATTTGCAGAAACTTCTGAAAGATAATTTTGTGTATTTGTTAATTGAGTATTTTTTGCTGTTGTCTGTGCTGAGAGCTTGAAGGGGCCAGGAGTCAATTCAAAATAATCTTTCTTTTCAAGTTCGTCTTTTGAAAAACGATAAATCTCACCAAAGGTAATTATATCAAACAGAGGGGCTTGAGTTTTTAGAAGATGTCCGGCGGACTGAATATCAAGATGTGAGAGTGCCATATCTCCGCCAAGATTAATACCAAAAACTGTGTAGGAACCTTTTACATTTGTGTTTACATAATCAGAAGCTTTTTCACCATTTCTTGTATTTACTGCAACTCCAACAGATGAAACTGCTTCAAGGTCTGCCGAATCATTTTTAAATTTTAAGCCCGCTTCATTTTTTGTTACAAACGCAGTGTCTGTCTGCTTTTGAGTTTCTATTGCTGTAGAAACTGCTTCCCAGGCTTTAAGATTTTTTCCCTTGTACGAAAGTCCAGTTGTTAAAGCAGAGAAGGAATTTTTACCTTCTGTTTCCGACTCATCAAATACCTGATATTTTCCGCCAAAGCTTACATCAAGTGCTAAGTCTGGAAGGATATTGTAAACAAAGCCTGTACCCGTTGTTACAAAACCATTTTGAGAATCGTAGTTTTCTTCTTCATAAACAATGTATATTTTATCAAGTTCATTTACCGCTTCATTCAAAGTTACAAAACCTGTATTGCTGTCGTAAACTGCACCTGAAATTAAAACTCCATTTTTATATACTCTTACTGAACCCGCAGAAGCTTTCTTTCCAATATCATAATAATTCACTGCTGTAAATGTTCGTTGTGTAAATACAAAATCAAATTCCGGGTCATCTTCATCAATTTCTTTTGAAACATAATCCTCTAAATAAATCTGAGGGAATAGGGCTGCAAAAGGATATCTGTAAACTGGAGACAATACATCAGAAGCCTGCTCCATGTAATTGCGATTTTTTACTCTTGCATATTTTTGTGTTACAGACAGGTAATCATTGTGTGAAAAATAAAAATCATCCTCAAGGCTTATGTAAAAATCATTTTGAGTAATGCTTGTGTTTCTGTCCTGAATAAGAAATTCTGTTCCCGCATTTTCGTAAACAATATATTTATTTGCACAAAGATAGGGAGAAAAATTTACAGGACTTTGAATTATGAGGGCTCTTGATGAATTAATAGACATTGTCATTACTTCATAATCTAAGTTTGAATAGTCAGATAGTTTTATTTCCTGTTCGCCCTTGTTTGTGCTGTTGAAGAATTCCTGAATCTTTCCCGCAAAGCTAGTGCTGTCTGAATAAGTACCCGTGTCCTGCAAAAGACTCTGACAAACTGAATCGTCATCAAAGGTGATGATTATATATGGAATTGTGTCGCTTTCTACAATGTTCCAAACTGAATCAGAAATTACAAGAATGTTTTTTGTTATATCTACAACGTATTCCTGTTCTAAAAGCTTTTGGAATGTTTTGCCATTTTCATTTTTGTATTTTCCGATTTTGGATTCAATGTAAACATCCCTTATATGAAAAATTGATTCTCCGGGAATTACAAATTCACTTGAATATGCAAAGGAATAAATTTCGGTGTTTGTGTCGGTAACACTGTTGTGTCCATAAAAGAGTGCGGTTTTTTGTTCTGTCATATCGTAGCGCAAAACAATATCACCGGACCATTTTTTATTTTCAAAATCATCAAAGTGGAACATAAGGCCTGGCGCTTCATTTTTACCACCGGTGAGCGAATAACCTGTAAGATTTGAAGAATAATAATCGGGGAATGTTATCATTCTGTTTGAAAATTTAAATTCGTTTAAGTAACCGTCGCCCTTGTATCCTAGCGTGTAGGTGTTATTCTTAAACTGATCAAGAAATTCAAGTTCAAAATAAAGATGTGGTGTTATATGAATAAGAGCCGATAAATCTACTTCCTGATCAAACACTGGAAGATCTGCACTTAATGCAAAAGAATTTCCCATGCCAAATGTAGAATCTACGCTTCCTTTCATTTGACCTGTCCAGGTTCCAGAAATTTCATAATTCTTTAGCTCATCAGTCTCTTCTGTTTCCTGTGCAAACAACTTACCGGGGCCCAGAATACTTATTGCAAAAAGTCCCGCTGCTGCAATTAAAACTTTTACTCCCTTACTCATGTTTTCAAGCATGCGCGCTTTATGGATTTTTATTTCGGGATGCTTTTTCTCAAGTTTTAAAATTGCTTTTTCAACATTTTGTTTTTTCTCATTTCCATCATCAAACAAACTTGGTTGAACTGCCCGTTCAGTTTGTTCTATGTTTTCCAGAGCAATTCCTATAAGGCGTACACCTCGTCCGTTTTCATATTTTTTTTCAAACAGCTCTTTTGCGGCGGTATACAGAGAATCTAGTGTTAGTATTGAATAGGAATACGTCTGCTGAATAGAAACTGTAGAAAAATCTTCATACCGGATTTTTACCTGAACAGTACGTGAAAAGCCGTTTTCTTTTAAAAGTCTGAAAATTACAGAATGACATAATTCAAGAATTGCGGTTTCTGCAGTATAAATGTCGCTTAGGTCAAAAGGAAAAGTTGTTTCATTACTTATAGAATGACTTTTTGTTTTTCTGTCAAAATTAACAACTTCAATTCCGCGAACTACATTATATAAAAAGTTTCCTGTGTTCTGGCCGTACATAAAAGTCAGAGCTTCAAGACTTTTTTCATGGACATCTCGTGTTGTCTTAAGTCCGCTTGCTTTTAAGGCTTCGTATGTTTTGTCGCCGATTCCCCAGACTTTTTTTAGAGGAAGGTTTAGCATAAAGGTTTCTTCTGTACCTTCTTCTATCTTGTAAAATCCATCTGGCTTTTTCATGTCGCTTGCAAGCTTGGCAAGATATTTTGTTGGAGCGAGTCCTATTGAAACTGTAAGGCCTGTTTCTGCTTTTACACGTTCTTTAATTTTAAGGGCTGTTTCCTGTGGCGGTCCAAAAAGTTTTTCGGTGCCTGTTAAATCAATGAAGGCTTCATCAATAGACATCTGCTGAACATCTGGTGAGAAGTCTGCAAAAATCTGCATAATCTGGTAAGACAGTTCAGAGTAGCGTTTCATACGCCCATGGACAAAAATACCCTGGGGACAAAGTTGATACGCTTTTGCAACTGGCATTGCCGAATGAACTCCAAAGACACGTGCTTCATAAGAGGCTGTGGAAACTACGCTTCGTTTATCTTCAGGTTTTCCGCCCACAATTACAGGCTTTCCTCTGTATTCCGGATGATCAAGTTGTTCAACAGAAGCAAAGAAGGCATCAAGGTCTGCATGGAGAAAATAATGATGTACTATATTTTCTGGGCTTTTCATTCCTTGCCTTCAATTATAACCGATTTAGTTATAGAATAATACGTATTATCGTCTTCATTAAAAAATATTTCTTCAACAAGAATCTGCTGTTCTGTTAAATCTGTTCCATAATTAAACTCAAGTTTTTCTGGCGGAAAAACAGGAAGAAGAAATTCTGTTGTATTTTTGTAATCCGGATTTTGGGAAGGAAGATTTATAAAATCATTTTCGGAATATAAAACAGGATTTTTTCCAGTGACTTTTATGCTTGCATATACAGGCTGTGTTCTAGAAATAATATTGATGCTTCTTATTGTATCATCAAAGATTGTTTTGTCTTTCCAGCTAAAATCAAAATCAATCTGCTTTTGTAAGTCGGATGATTCAAGACTTATAACTTCGATTTGCTTTGCTTCAAATTTTTTGTCAGAATAAAAAATCTTATTTACAATTACAAGACTGAAGATTATGAAAAGATACATTGCGCTTAAAACTGAGGCGTAAATCTTTTTCTTTGCGTATCGCTTTTTCATGGAATTCAAAATTCTGAGCCACATAAGATATACGGGAAGAAGAACAAGCGAAACTAAAAAGGGGAAGGTGTTGCTTTTTACAAGAAGTGTATGAAGGCTTTCTTTGTCTGAAACTTCAAAAAGAGCATTTACATACGGAATAAAGGGGATAATTAAAAATACAAATAAAATAATGTGAATCCAGTTTCGTCTGAAAATAAAAGAAATCAGGGCTACAAGAAAAATCATAAGGAAAATCGGAAACAGCGAAATATCAGCGAGGGTAAAAATCACAAGGTTTATGAACGTATCAATTAATAAAAGAAAATCAAGGGAGCGGGTAGTGTACTTTTTTTGAAAAGTCAGGTTTGCCATGTAAAATGAAGAAACAAAAAGGGTAGCAATAGCAATCTGCAAAATAAAAAATCCGTATACGGTGTAATTTTGAGAACCCGCTTTTACAAATAAACTGTATAATCCTTTTCCTGCAAAAAATCCGCAGTAAGAAAGAATGTAGATTATTGGAAGAGCATACCAGATAGAACTTATTTCCTGCCAGAATTCCCTTTTAATGTTTTTGTTAATAAAGCCTATGCAAAAAAGAAATAAAAATCCCAGCACAATAATGATTATAATTGCATTTATGATTCTGAATTCCGAAAGCCAGATTCTTTTGCCAAATATACGGAACATAAAGGTGTGAGAGTCATCTGGTTTTGTACTGGAGTTTTCAAAAGATAAAATTATGCTTTTTGCAACACTTTCTATTTTCTCTGATTCTTTGATATTGCCTAAAATACAAGGAATATCATATTTCAAAAGTGCAAGAAAAGTTTCATCTGTGGCAAACGAATACTCTGCGGTTTGACTTATGTAGTATAAAGGCAGTCTATCTGTGAGTTTTGCGCTGCTGTAGGCATCAAATATGTCTTTTAGCATCCAGGAAGGCGAATGATGTCCGTTACTTCCCGAAATAATTGAGTTTTTAGAGGAATTCAGATTAAAAATATATACGTGGCTGTTGCCGTCTGAGTTTAAGGAGCGCGCAAACACTTCTGAACCATAAATAATATTCTCCCGGGGGATATTCAGTCGGCTTCCATAACAAAAAACTGCAGTAGAATAGTAGTTCTGTTCACGTAATAACTCTAAAACAGATACAATATTGTCGCGAACATCCCAGACTTCATCTATATTAAACAAAATAATCAGATTTTCAGAAGTTTTGATTTCATTTCCTATGTCTTTGGGTGAAAAGTTGACGATAATATTATAAGGCAGGTTGTTAGTACCACCTGCTGTAAGAAGTTGAACTTGTGGTTCAAAACCTTTTTTTTCCAGAAAATCAAACAGCTGGCCGCAATTGTTTTGGGCAATGAGATTGTTTGTGCAAAAAATGAGGAAAAAAATCATTAAAAGTGATTTTGTAAAAGGTTTCACTGGTTCAGTTTATTATTTAAGTGTTTACAATGCAAGTACCTTGTATTATAATAGTAATAACACAATTATAAAAAGTAAATGAGAAGGTGAAATGAGCGCGTCCGACAAAAAATTTATTATTGAATTACCTCTAAAAGTTATACTTACCGAAGATGGTGCTTCAAATTTTATCAGTCATAATAAAAAATTAATGCGTTTTAGACTTGCTGATAATGTTGATGAGTATGGTATTTCGTTAAATAAATTTTCACCACAGTCAATTCAAAGCATGATTCTTTTGGACTACATCTCAAAAATAGAGATTTCAATGTCCGAATTTGTTTCTTCACGTCAGGAAGTAATGGATCTTTCAAAGGTCGTTGTTTATTCTTTGTTGTATAAGCAGTTTGACCGTGATGTTTATGCAGCCCTTATTCAGTGTGAATGTGTACGCAAGCATAACAGAGCAAATCCTTCTCACCTTATTGATGAAAAAACAAAAATGAGTGAGCGCCAGCTCCGTTCAATTCTTCAGAACAAAGAGACTATTATCCAGTCAACAAGACGCAGCATATTGG
>JAEEGH010032518.1_pt1 | contig 10029 bp, 8 predicted proteins | sample 9134181 | NCBI WGS metagenome assembly JAEEGH01 (sample SAMN16246544, study PRJNA631951) | gut metagenome | biome: gut microbiome; feature: rumen; material: DP-attached | host: Bos | place: Iran: Karaj | collected 2018-10 | reverse complement strand
AGTATCTGTTCTGCAGGGGCAACAAAGAGCTGGACCATGCATTCCCTTCACTGAAGGCAGATCTCCCGGAGAGCTGGGAGGTCCTGGAGGAGCTGATAGTGTGGATGGGGGATGTGTCGGACGGGAACAGCTGATAATTAGTAAAAGAAAGAGGCCGGAGGCACTGATGTCCCCCGGCTTGTTCTGTGTTTGTTTCAGGCCTGATAGACCTTCACGATCTGGATGTCGTGGTGAGTGAAACCGCCGGATTCCACATCGCCTTCTTCCTTCAGGGCGTGGCCGTCGTAGACGTAGAACTTGTAGTCGGTGTACGTCCTGGAGCCGATCTTCCCGTTGAAGGTGTAGATCTTCACATCCACGCCGTCGTACCTTCCGTCCTCGACTGTTGCTTCCTCGAGCACGCTCGGAGGGAGATAGCCGATCAGTTCCCAGAAGCGTTCGACAGATAAGCTGGCGCTCTCGCAGCCCACAAGACTGTAGTTCTCCCTAACCTTGCCGTCCTCGGTGCTGAATACGGAGATTGCCAAATCATCTATCCCGTCATCCTGATAGATGGTGGTCATGGTGCCTTCTACGAATTGCACATGCTCGCCGTCGTAGACGATGGCCATGTTGAGTGTGGTATCGAAGCCGTGATTCTCCATCGTTCCGGTGATGGTGTATCTGTCCCCGTCCTTGACGACTTTGATGCCGGCAGGGATGTTAGAGGTGTAATCGATCGGGAATCCGGGAAGGAAATGGTCCAGCTCGTAGAAGCTTGACTGGTCCTGAATATCGATATAGAGTGTGTAATTCACTTTTCCGTTCTCTACGGAATCCACGACCTTCTTGCTGTGGACGGTACCGTCCTCATCGACTCCGTCGTATGTTACGGTGAAACCCTCTTTGATGTTGTCCGTTGAATCGAGCAGCGAGTAGTCGCATCTGCTGCCATCCTTATGCATAGCGTATGCTATGCCTCCGATGATGGCGATGAGCGCGACCACTGCGGCGATTGCCATTATCTTCTTGTCCATGGGGCTGCCATGCCCTTCCTATCTATTAAACTGGGTGAGTAATTGGAGCCAGATGATCCGGCCCCGATACAGGAAACCATATCCATTTATAGTTTAAATTCATTGGATATATCCAATAGATTTCAGGTGATAATATGGAGATTCCCAGAGAAAGATACCTCGCTCGTCTCAAGGCCCTCAGGTTCAAGGGCGGCGTGAAGATCATCACCGGCATGAGGCGCTGCGGGAAGACGTATCTGTTATTCGACATCTACCGCAATTATCTTCTGAAATCCGGGGTCGATGAGGGCCATATCATCGCCATCTCCCTGGAGCCGCTGGAGAATAGACACCTCCGTGATGTCGAAAAACTCAATGAGGAGATCCAATCGAGGATCAGGGATGACAGCCAGTACTATGTGATGATAGATGAGATACAGATGGCCGAAGGTTTTGTGGACCTGGTCAACGGTCTCCGGGCGAAGAGGAATGTAGATGTCTACATCACAGGCAGCAATTCGAAGTTCCTCTCTTCCGATATCGTCACCGAGTTCAGGGGACGGGGCACGGAGATCAGAGTCCGCCCTCTGTCGTTCTCAGAGTACCTACCCGTGTGCGGGCTCGACGAGAGGGAGGCCTGGCGCCAGTATCTCACATACGGAGGCCTGCCCGAGGGATTGGAACTGGACGATGAGGAGAGGGCGAATTATCTGATGAATTTGATCGATGTCACCTACATGAGGGACATAATCGAAAGGAAGAAGATACAGCACCCCAAGGTGCTGGACATCGTCTTCGATCTGCTTTCTTCCGCAGTGGGTTCCTTGACCAATCCCTACAGGATTCAGGCCGACATCAACGGGAGGGGGATCGAAGTGGTATGGGAGACCGTCTCCGAATATGTCTCTCATCTCAAGGATGCGTTCCTGTTCGAGGAGTCCAAACGTTTCGATCTTAAGGGCAAGGGTTACATCGATTCGCCGTCCAAATACTACGCGGAGGACCTGGGCATAAGGAATGCGAAGCTCGGTTTCAGGCAGAACGAGTATACGCATCTGATGGAGAATGCCATATTCAACGAGTTGCGTTTCAGGGGATACTCCGTCGATGTGGGGGTAATCGGAATCAGGGAGTACGTGGAAGGTACGAGACAGTACAAGCAGCTGGAGATAGATTTCGTCGCCAACAAAGGGGACCAGCGCTGCTATATCCAATCGGCATATCATATGGACGACCAGGAGAAGAGGGAGAAGGAGATGAGACCGTTCCTCAAGATGAACGATGGATTCAGGAAGGTTATTCTGACCGGTGACGATGTTCCCAGGCATGTGAATGAGAAAGGGGTCATGATCATGAACGTCATTGATTTCATGAAGGATCCCGAGAGCTTGGATAAGAATTGAACTGAATTTTATTGGATAAATCCAATAGATTTCAGTTCTAAGAAGGAAAAGGTGGCGGGTCATCCCCGCCTTGGGATCATGCCATGAACCGCTTGATCCATTCTTTCTCTTTGTGGGAGTTCTTTGCGCAGAACGGATGGTTTCCGTTCAGCTGGAGGCCTTCATCGAGTCGATTTCCTTGGACATCGCATCGACGTCGTACCATCCGGTCAGGACCTCCTTGTCAACAGGTTGTCCGTTCTCGTCGCCCTTCCAAGTTTGCGTCTCGTAGTCGTAGAAGCACATGTGCCTGAGCGAGGAGTTGCCGATCTCGATCCCGAACGGGAACATCCTGCTGTCCACGGTCATCTCCCCTCCGCCGGACTTCGTTCCGATAACTTGGGCGACCCCGTTGTACTTGGCCATGAAAGGCAATGCGTTTCCGCATGAGAACGAGAACGTGCTGGTGAGGATGTAGAAGTCGAAGTACTGTCCGAAACAGTCCCTCTCATCGTACACGCCGTCATCGTTGGAATCGACACTGAACTGCAGCTCCGTCACGATTCCGGAATTCTCATAGGCGAAGTATATCTTGGAAAGATTGTCCTTCGACAGGAGCGCCAGTATCTTGCCCATGGTGACCACATTGCCGCCGCCGTTGACGGTATCGTCGATGATGACCCTCTGCACTCCTCCGTGGTTCTTGATCTCGTTCAGGTTGTTCACGAAGAGGTAGTAAGTGTCCAGCAGTCTCTCCTCGGGGGTCAGGGTCTCATGGTAGTATTGGACCTCTCCGAACTGATCGAATGAGAAGTATGCGGTCCTTCCGTCAGAGCTGTATCTGACGTCGGTGATCTTCTCCACACCCTCCGCCTTCAGCACCGCATCCCTGTCCGCAGACAGTTTATCCCTCAGGACCAGACGGTCGCTGTGCATGCACTGCACGTAGGAGGAGTCCCTGATGCTGCTGTCCTCTCCCAGAAGCTCTGAGGCGGTGTAGCTGGTATGGAGGTCCTGGAGCAGGGCCACCACTATCTTGTATGCTGCGGTGCGCTCGGTCGGATCCGGCGAGACCAGCTGATCGCTGTATCTGTTGTTCTTGATGAACTCGCTCATGCTCTTGTACCCTGTGACGCTGTCAAGCCCATAGTAGTTGTCCATCAGGAAGTAGAATAGACCTCTCACATACTCCAGCATGTACGCCGGAGGGTTGATGACGTCTTTATCGTTAGCATACTTCGAATACGAGGAGGATACGATCTTCGATATGGTCGCGTGGGAGTCGGAGCCGTTGATGAACTCCGCGCCCATCTGACCCGATGCCGCGTATTGGAATAGCATCTTGTCGTCCGAGGAATACACGAACGCCCTCATCATATCTGCCCTCTGGACCGACAGGCTCATGAGGTCGAGGGGGTAGTAGAACTTCCCGTCGCGCTCTATCGGATCGAGTCCGTACCCTTCGAAGCTGAACAGATAGGGGCGGCTGGCCGCTACGATGTCTTTCATCTCGAACTTCAGCTGCTCCATGAGCGTGTTCTTGAGGCTGTTGCTCTTGAGGGTCTCGTCCAGACTCCCGGTTTCGCTTATGGTCATGTCCGAAGCATCGAAGCCTATCTGGCAGACCCGATTGCCCTTGTCGTTGGTTACCGTCATAATGCTGGCTTTGCCATCATCTTCGGATGTCACTCCGAACCCTTCCTTGAGGTCCTTGGCAAACAGCTGTATGAAGGTGTCCATCGTGCAGTACAGGACCTCTCCCTGATCCTTCTTGATCAGGAAATCGAACTCTCCAGTGAGGTATTCGGAGATGTCCTTGGCCGGTTCCTGGGAACGCGGGTCTTTCGGGTCGTATATCATGTACGACATGTCGTACGCGGTGACCGAAACGGTCTCTGTGCTGACCGGGGCATCCTTCCCGCCGTCGGAGACCGCCACAGCAACCAGGACGGCAACGGCGACGATGACCACGACTGCTAGAGGGATTATGATCTTCTTGTCCATGGCTGATGGTATCGGTTTACTCACTATTAATCTCGGATGGGCCATCAGTCTTTGGAGATTCCAATCTCAATTGCTTTATATCTAAAGAACTTCGAATGTCCATGAACAGGACCGTCTTGGCGATAGCCGTTTTAGCAGTCGTATTGGCCGCGGGCATAGGCGTCTACTTCGTTCTCAATGGCGGGCAGGGTGACGAGCCCTCTCCTGTGGATCCCGGGGTCGATGACATGGATCTGATTCTCACGATAGACGGAAAGAAGGTGGATGTGGTCTGGGAGGACAATCCGTCGGTGGATGCCATCAAGGTACTTGCGAAGGATAAGATGACGGTCAGTATGGAACGCTACGGAGGTTTCGAGCAGACCGGCAGCATGCCGAAGTCTGTAGTTAAGAACGATTCGTGGATACAGACCAGTTCCGGGGACATTGTGCTGTACAGAGGAGTCCAGATCAGTATCTTCTTCGATGACAATGCTTATGATTACACCCGGCTTGGGAAGATTTCGGGAATGTCGGAGTCGGAGATCACAGCGATGCTGGACAGACCGAACGTGACAGCGGTTTTCACGTTGGAGAAGAGCTGAGATTCATTTTGTTTGAGGATTCAAATTGCCTCAATTTCAAATCCCGCCGGTAAGCTTTTCCTTGATCTTTGCGACCTTGTCGGCATCTATTCCGACATAATCCACAAGATACTTGGTGAATACCTCTTCGGGATCGAACTTCTCGAATTCTATTTTGTTCCAATCCACTTTCTCCGGATGTTCTATCAGTTCGGTATGATCGTACAGATAGAACACACGTTGCGGGTAGTTTTTGCATATCGCCTCATATTCCTCGCTGCCCACTTCGATGTGATAGTAGTTGCACATGGAGGTCATGAAATCAGCCAGTATCTCGTCGTAGTTCGCTCCTGCCAGACCTTCTATCATCGCACAGGAGAATCCCGTGCGGTCCTTGCCGTATGTGCAGAAGATTCCCGTCTTCCCCTCAGCTTCGAGGAGGGAATCAACGATGAATCTCCATTGATCCGGACTGGAATGGACGGCAGCACGGAAATGCTTGCTGGAGACTTTCCCTTCTTTGAACAACCTGCTCGCATATGCGTCCGGATCTTTCCCCACATATTCTGCCACTTCATCTTCGTCCAGGTTGATGCATATCAGGTACTCGGCCCCGATCTCCTTGTAATAATCATTGACGAACGGACTGCGGTTGCCTGCATTCCATGGTGAGGCGGAACGGTATATAGAGCCCGGGACCAGGTCTCCTCCCTTGACTTCACGGGTATTGGCGAATTGGGTCGGACCGTCATAATCCTCGGGATTGTTGGTACGTCCTTTGAGGTAGTTCGGGATTTTGTCGATGAATGGATCCTTTCCTTCGCGGGACAGGGTGAGGATGTCCCCGACCTTGATATCGATGGTGACATGGTCGCATCCGGTGAATCCGATGATAATCGTGCCGAATGCATCGGCGAGGTATCCTCCATACATGGGGATTCCTTTGTAACCCGAGCCCGGGGAGAAGAGGACTGTGAATTCAAGGTTTCCCGTCTTCACAAGGATGTCGTCATTGATCTCCGCTCCGATAGTTACCAGATCGTCCATACCGATATCCAGAACGATGGTGTTTCCGTGTTGGACCTCGATCACCTCTGCACGCAGCGTAGGTTCCTTATCTTTGAAAACGTCAGAGATCGCTATGGCCCCGACGATGGCCACCGCTGTGATTACGGCTACGATGATGAGCTTCGGCATCCTGTCCATGAATCTTGGTATCCCTTCTGAAGAATAAAAGTAGGTGCACTTAGATATGGATCGAGAGCTTTTACAGATTCGCAATAGTCATTCGCATATGAACGATGATGCCGCTTCCTTGCACCGACAATGATAGCTTATTATTACGTGATCCCACATCTCCAATCATGGGGAAAACCAGGGCGATAACGGTCTCCGTTGCGATCATCGTCATCATATTGGCAATCGCATACGCCATGCACCTTGATGACGAGAGAGGAAAAGGCGAATTCTTTTTGGATTGGGGTCCCGGCACCACAATGGAGTATCGTATGAGCGGCGGGTACACCGGGAACACCGCGGGATACGACGTCTCGTATATCTTCGATGGCAGCACCCAGCATGATGAGATAATATCATCTTCAGCGACCGAGTTCACTTATGACAGGATCGCGACCATGAGAGTTACCTACATCGATCCGAGAACGGAGGAGACCCATTCAAACACACAGTCCTTGGAAAGAACAGTTACCCAGGGCAAAACGGTCAGATTCGATGACTACAAATCATCAACGATGGAAACCAAATGGGGGACCAAGAATGTCCTGATCATCAAATCGATCATAACGGATGAAAACGGCAATAGGATTGATTCGATAGATTACAGGGATGAGAGCACCTTTATCCGCCTCAAGGCCGAACTTTCTTGCGACGATTATAGAACCAAAACGTCCGTAGTGAAGGATTGGCATATGACCTATACACTGACGGATTATGTGTTGAAGTGAACGTGGAACCACATGCCGGACTTATCAAGGTTCAATTGTCCGTATGCCAACCACGCTTCATGGATGCTTTTCAAGACTGTTTATTCCGAAATTCCCGGTTTTGAATTATATCATGCCGTAGGGTCCTCGACAGGCAGCTGCGCAGGGCCCTCGACCCCGAAGAGATGGAATATCTCCCTGACCCTCTTCGTCTTCTCGTTCCTCACCCTCAGTCCGTTGTCATCGATGATCTTGTAAGTGGCGGCGGACATGAGCATGTTCTCGACTGTCAGTCGTTTGACATTTGTTCCGACATCACCGGTCTACCCTTTATGTACCATGAACGCAGATGATTGAATGGTGACAAGATGGGGCTTAGAGAATTCCTCAAGAAGCACGAGGTAGAAGACGATGGCGTAATGCGCGACGAGTTCGGGGAGGAACAGGAAGGCCTCACCATAGACCTCGATGGCGCTTTCAAAGCCATCAAGAGTCTGAAAAAGGGCAAGCAGTGACCCTTTGAGGATCGCACGTCCGTTCCGGATCGAAGGCCCAGCGGAGTCTTTCTCCTGGAAGGTTTTCGGGTGAGCGGCTAAGGGAAATATGAGCAGGCACCGCCTGCTCATTTTAGTGTTGTTTTCGGATCATTCGATGATCATGTAGTCCGAGTCCATCCTGGTCTTTAGATCCTACTGAATGGATGACGGGTCAATCCCAGAATCTTTTGTTCTTCGCGAAGAGGATCTCGGCGTTCATGATGTCCCTCAGGAATTCGTCCTCGTCGGAATGGAGGGTGCGGAGTATCCTTGCGGCGGTATCGGGGCCTATGCCCCTTCCTGCTAGGACCATGACGGCCCTCTGACCCTGTTCGTATACGAGGTTGGCGTTCTTTCCCATCTTCTGCAGGTCCTGCTTCTCCTGTTTGGAGAGTGCAGGCTCCTTGAGCAGTTTCACGGTGTCCCTCTCATAGTTCTTCAGGACCGCTATCATCACTCCGCCGCATTGAGGGCATTTGAACCTCTTGGGGGCATCGCCGACCCTGAACCTGGATTGGGAGCCGCAATGCATGCAGGATGCGAACAGGATCTCATCTTCCAGCCTCTTCTTCAGGGCCATGAGGATGGAATGGTCCGCGCGGACGGGTTGCATCAGCTCCTTGGACCTCGTGATCCCTTCGAGGCCTATCTTCGATATCCTGTCGGTGGTCAGCTCTATCTCGCCGTTGGCGATCATGGATATCACCTTCTCTGTGTTGGGGATGTCCAGATCCTCCCACAGGACCTTGTTTATCGCCTCCTGGTAGGCTGGGGTGTCCTTGTGCAGGTCGAACAGCCTGGAGAAGTTCATGAAGCGGTGGTCCGCCTCCTTCTCGATGATACCGAACTTTTTGGCGACGAAGACGAACCTCCATCTCAGGAAGGAGGAGTTAAGGATGGTCATTCTCGACAATGCCTCGACGGTTCCCGGTTTTACCGAGCGGATGGTGTTCATCATCGTATCCCTGTCGACATGCCTGGGGAGCTCCAATATTATCCTGTAGGGGTCGGCGGTGACTCCGATGGACTCTCCGAGGCGTGCCGTGAGCAGGGCGGAGTATATCTTCCCGAGGGTCTCGTTGACCTTGCTTCCGAAGCAGCAGTTGATTATCGCCATCCTGTCGGCGATCTCGACGGTGACCAGTTTATCGGTGGGCATCTTGGACTTCTCGTCCTGTCCCGCGAAGTACTCTTTTAATACTCTGGCACATCCCTCGTCACCGGGGTAGTCGGAGAAGTTCCTGAGCCTTCTCATCCTTCCGACCTCCATGGCGATCTCGAACGGGACGGGTATGTCGGAACCCACCCAATTGGGGACGGCTCCCACCTCCCTCGCCTCCTCGACGAGGATCTCGTCCTCCCTCATCTCGACTATGCGCCACGTCCTTCCCTTGGCGATGAACATGGCGAACTCCTCCGCGAAGGATGCGACGAAGCTCTCGTCCAATGTACCGATGATCGCTCTCGTCCCTATGTCGCGGACCAGATAGGACCTCTCGTCGGGGATCATGGAGATGTTGTCGTAGAAGTAGCTCATTCCCTTCTTGGAGCGCTTGAAGGTGGTATCGTCGTCGAAGACCATCTTGATGCCCTTCAATTGTTCTAAGACATCGAGCATCTGGCCGTAGGTCAGGTTGCGGAAGGGGTACGCGTTGTGCATCACTTTGTACGCAAGTTCCTTGTCCATGGGCCCGGTCATGGTCATCGCTATGAGCTGGTTGGCCACGACGGACAGCGGTGATTCCCTGCCCTCGAAGTACTCCAGCTCCTTGGAGTCGCTCCTTCTCGCGACGACCATCGCCTCGGCGACCTCGTCCGGTGCGGTGGCGATGATCTTTGCCCTGATGGTCTCACCGATCCTGTGGCCTGCACGGCCGGCGCGCTGTATCATGCGGGAGACCTGTCTGGGGGAGTTGTACTGGATGACCATCTCCGTGGTTCCCACGTCGATCCCCAGTTCGAGGGACGATGTGCATATCAGGCACTTCACCTCCCCTCTCTTGAAGCTGTCCTCCATCTCCATCCTGTTCTCCTTGGAGAGGGATCCGTGGTGGACCTCGATGGAGATGTCCTTGTCCCAAAGATGGTAGCGGGCGGCCAGCCATTCGGCCGTCTCCCTGGTGTTCACGAAGAACAGTGTGGACCTTCCCTCCTCAATCAGCTGCCTGGCGCGGATCATGACCGATACGATCTCCCTGTCACCCTGCAGTTTGTCCAGGAGCGCGGCATCATCGCAGGGTTCCGGGCGCTCGATGTTGATGTCCATGTCCCTGAAGGTGTCGTATTTGCAGATGCGGACGTCGCGTCCGTTCCCGACGAGGAATCTGGCGACCTCCTCCTCGTTCCCCACCGTGGCGGAGAGGCCTATCCTCTGGAATCTGCCAGCGATCTTCTCCAGTCTCTCCAGCGCAACGCTGAGCTGTGCACCCCTTTCGGTGTTGGCCAGTTCATGGATCTCATCCACGACCACGCACCTGACGTTCATCAGGTGCTTGACCAGCATCTTCCCGGTGAACATGACCTGCAGGGTCTCGGGCGTGGTGATCATGATCTCAGGGGGACTGCGCGACTGTCTTGCCCTGTCCCCGGCGGAGGTGTCCCCGTGC
>JAEEGH010032516.1_pt1 | contig 10029 bp, 9 predicted proteins | sample 9134181 | NCBI WGS metagenome assembly JAEEGH01 (sample SAMN16246544, study PRJNA631951) | gut metagenome | biome: gut microbiome; feature: rumen; material: DP-attached | host: Bos | place: Iran: Karaj | collected 2018-10 | reverse complement strand
CACGAAGTGACTCAAGCACTTCCTTAACTGCCTGATGGAACTCAGGCTGAGCCGGGTTTTTCTCTACAACGTAGTTGTAGACTTCATCTACGTATGACATAGCTTTACTTCCTCCTATATTTCGTTAGCATCAATAATTGTATACAATTATACACTTTGGTGGTTTAAAGCGCAAGAGTTTTTTATAAATATACCCCATTACAGTTTTTATGCTGTAATGGGGCTTAATTTATCCTCCGTCTCCGGAACTTTCTTCACTGTTTTCTCCGCTATCCTCGCTGCTTTCACTACTTTCACTGCTCTCGCCGCCATCGTCTGAGGATTCGGAATTTTCCTGGTTTTCTGTGTTTTCTGTATTTTCAGTATTTTCACCGCCGCCATTGTCCTGATTTTCCTCAGGTGGTGCAGGGTCTTCCTGTGGCGTTTCCTCTGCAGGCGGATCGTAGGTCTCCCAGCGATAGAAGAAGGCGTGATGACCTATCATGACATAGTTCTTTATTCTGTAATAATCGGCCCAATACTGAGTCATAAAGAAAAGATAGTCTCCGATACGTGCACCTGCCAAAACTTCCTGTGCTGCCCTTATACAGGTGGAATTGGGACCATTTGCAATGATGAACTCAACCTTACCCGATCTGTAGGGTGCAAACTGCATAGGCTGTGTAATAACACCGATGACTGTATTTGGAAAAGCCGAACTCTTTACTCTGTTCATGATAACTGAGCCGACGCCAAGTTTACCTGTGTAGGATTCACCATCCGACTCAGCCTGTATGGTAGCTGCCAGCCAGATAAGTTCCTGTTCACTGGCATCATAGGAACCGCCCAGGTTTTCCTTTGAAAGAGCAAGACGCTCTGCCAATTGCTGAGCCAGCTTTGCGTTAGCTGCTGCTGTCTGAGCTTCGAGATCCTTCATTTTCTTATCAAGCTCTTTTAGCTGATCTTCATAGCTTGAAAGCTTGTTCTTCTCATTTGAAAGGGAATTCTTGGTTGAAGAGAGCTGTCCCTTTACTTCATCGGTGAGGTTTGACAGTTCTGTGTGCTTCTCGTCAAGCTGTTCCTGATAAGCATCCAGTTCTGCTTCCTTTTCCTCAACAACTCTTTTCTGCTCCTCAATCTGAGCCTGAAGCCCCTGATATTCAGCTATTTTTGTGCGATCATATCTGACAATTGCATTTAGATACTCAAACTTGGTCAGAAGTTCACCAATAGACCCGGATTCAAGCAGAACACGGATAAGTCCTGATGAGCCACCACTCTCGTAGGTAGATTGCAGACGTTTTTTGAGAAGTGCGTATCTGTCTGCCTCCTGCTTCTGAGCCTCTGCAAGCTCATTATTCAGGCGGACAATTTCAGAAGAGACTACGGCCATTGCTGCCTCAGCCTCGTCAATTTCATTGTTAAGCGTCTCAAGCTTACTTGAATAGCCATTTATGGTGCTCTGAAGAGAGCTCTTCTGGCTTTCCAGATTGCTTACGCTTTGCTGTGTTTGCTCTTTTTGTCCTTCAAGGGCACTGATTGCTTCCTTTGTTTCCTTGGTCTGTTTCTGAAGATTGGAGATGGCTGCCTGTGTCTCGGCCTCCCTCTCCCTCATCTCAGAAATAGCATCATCAGTTTCATCTGCGAAACTGACGAAAGAAAACTGATTAAACGTCAGTGCCAGAAGTATCATCCCCAGAATTAACTTCTTCTTCATACTCTCCCTGCTCCACTGCTTCTGAAATTTCTTCAGAAGCCTCAGCCTCTTTTTCCGGCTCTGCCTCTTTTTCCTCTACAGGCTCAGCAGCCGGTAATTCTACAGCATCCGTAATATCGTTTTCACCCGGGAATACGATATGGTTGTTGTTTCTGATAAAGTCCATCATGTTAAGGATCTTCAAAGTCTCGGCATGAGGAATATCCGGGCATTCAAGCCAGCCTTCTCCGATAGCCTTAACACAGGCTTCGATTTCATACTCATAGCCGGTCTTCTGCTTGGGTCTCTTGTAATAGGCAGTCTTGTTGTAGTTATTGTCATATACAGCAATAGCCTCGGGATTATTGATGTTCTCAACCACAATGAAGCCCTTACTTCCGTAGATGACACCGTTTCTGTCTCCCGTAGAAAGAACTGTGGCATTTAAAACAGCCATCTTGCCATCAGCATATCTTAGGGTGATGCTGTCCTGCATATCCATTCCGAGATTGTTAAAAGTACATATTGATGCAATATCTTTTACATCATTTCCGAATACCATGGATGCAAAATGAAGGCAATAAACACCAAGATCCAAAAGAGCTCCCCCACCGAGCTCAGGCTTCTGGATCCTCTCTTTATAAGCGATATTGTAACTGAGATTAGCTGTGAGCATAGTGGGCTCACCGATGACATTGCTGGCAAGGATTTCCATGAGCTTGGTTCTCATGGGCATATATCTTGTCCAGATAGCTTCAGTGACAAGAACTTTCTTCTCCTCAGCAAATTCAAAGATCTGTTTTGCCTGCTTTTCATTGAGCATGAAAGCTTTTTCACAGATAACGTTTCTGCCTGCGGAAATGGCAAGCTTAACATTTTCAAAGTGCTCTGAATGCGGGGTTGCAACATATACAAGATCGATCTTCGGGTCTGCAACCAGCTCCGCATAAGAACCGTAGGCCTTTTTAAAGCCATAGTCCCTGGCAAATTTCTCGGCATTTTCTAATGTTCGTGATCCAACTGCATAACACGTAACACCTTTGGTTTCTTTTAGTGTCTCTGCCATTGTTCCGGCAATCTTGCCGGTTCCCATGATAGCTACTTTCAAACGTCCAAACATAGATGTTACCTCCTTGGAAGGAATATGTATTTATCAGTCTTTGAGGAACTCGGATTTAACGTATCCTGTCTTATTATTATACTCTATTTTAGCCCATCCGCTGGCATATTGCTCGATAACATTTACAGTTGATCCGGCATAAATTGTAGTAATAGCCTCACTGTCAGTGCTCTGTCCCTTACGGAACTTAACAGAATCCGTAACTGTCATCTTACCGGTCTTAGCTGATGAAACCTTAGTCGAAGTATCTGTTGAAGCAGATGAAGAAGCAGCTGCTGATGAATCCGTTGATGCAGATGAAGAAGCAGCTGCAGCAGATGCATTGTCAGCCTCTTCTGTACTCTCTTCACTGTTATCAACTACTGTTGTCTCCTCAGATACAACCTCGAAGAACTCAGTCTTTACGTAAGCTTCCTTGCCCTTATACTCTACCTTACTCCAGCCGTTTGCAAGAGCCTCAAGCTCTTTAAACTCCTGTCCCTGTGTAGTCTTATCCAGAATATCTGCAGTCTCTGAATCGGAGCTTCTGATATTGATAACATCTGTAGCCTTGATGATCCTGGTTGTAATGGTTGTCTTGCCGGGCTCTGTCTCTTCTGTAGATGCTTCCTCAGCTGCGCTCTCATCGGGAGTTGTTGCCTCTGATGTAGCAAGGGCTTCTCCTACTGAAACCTGAACTCCTGAACGCATCTTGGTAAGAAGCTCTGCAAGAGCCTCGTCGCCGCTGACCATCTCGTTATAGCTTGATGCAACCTTGTTATTGAGGTCAATAACGTCTGCCTGTACACTTATCTGCTTAATGTAATCAAGCTCTCCTGCATCTGCAATATCACCGTTGATGTAGAGATTTCCGCTCTCGTCTGTGCAGATGTACAAAGTCTCAAGACCGGGTACCTTGCCCTCATAATCAAAGAGCTTAACCTCATTGTATACGTAAGCAACATAGCTTCCCTCAACAGGACCGGGCTTGGTATATACTGTTATGTTATCGATTTTCTCAATATACTCTGAAGTAGCAACAGCCTTTAGGATCTCTGTCTCATCAAGCCCCTTGTATAACTCTTTAAGAGCATCTGCATCTCCTGCAGCGGAAGCCTCATAGTATTTCTCAACCAGGGCATTAACTTCGGGATGAGCATTCTCTTCCATTGCAGCTTCTGTTACTTCAAAGGTAGTAGATTCTGCCTCAGCAGCAGTGTTTGCTGCGATCTCTGTTGCCCTGTGATTGGCACTTACTGCGATGACTACTGTAATTACTACTGCGACGAGAAGTATTGCCGGCATCAGGAATTTCTTATTATCACCAAGGATAGCAAATATATCCTTCTTTTCATTTCTCCAATTTGTTACACTGTTCTTCTTTTTTCTCATAAAATAAAACCTCGAAATTTTGGTTTGGCGCAAACCACCAAAATGATTTTATAGGGAAACCCAGGTCAAGTCAAGTTTGAGGGCTCTATTGTGCTAATCGTCACTAGTGACGCGCCTTCATTTGTGTGGTATCATAATCTATGTTGCACCCGTAGTCTAATGGATAAAACGTAGGCCTCCGACGCCTTTGTTGCTGGTTCGAGTCCAGTCGGGTGCATTTTTCATGCCTCTTTTACGATAAAGAGTCTGTCGCTGTCCCTGTCGTATTTGTAGAGATTATCGCTAAGGATTTCCTCATCAGCCACAGTAGTTACATTGACTTCATGAATTATTCTTCTAAGATATTCCACATCAAGTCCAAGGAACGTATCAGGGATCACAATGCACTCATGGATTGATGAGGGTATAACAAAAATATCGCTCTCAAAGTCCTCAGAAAGGCCTTTAAGTACGTCGGGATAAAAGATAGTGGCAGCCCCCAGGCACTCTTCTTTATTTGATATCACATATATGCCACAGAGTTCATCCCCTCCGCCCGGCATCGGAGCAGGCATCCCGGTCATTTTCTCAAGTACATCCATGATTCCCTTTATCTTGACCTGCTGAAATCCGGGAGCATTTTCAATTACATTCTCCCATAGCTCCTCTTCTGTAATCTCCCATATATCAAGATGTGAATTCTCAATCATTATTGTGCCCGATCCCAGGCTTGGATGCTCAAACAGTGCAAGGGGAACCAGCGCCAGGTCCAATACTCTCTTTATAGGCACATTCTCAAGCTTTTTCTCATTTTTCTTATAATTTACCGCTTTGAAGAAAAGATGCTTTGAAACCACTGAAAAATCATCAAAAAAGTCCACTTTTGTATCTGCAGCCGGCGCACACTGGTTATACATACCTACCACGTCATCAACCAGCGACATGAGCATAGTTCCTCTGTTGTACTTCTCAAGCATATGATCGATGTAGATCGTGGGAGCAACGTTCTGTCCCTGCTTTCTGATGGTAAGAGCGTGGTACACAACCCCGTTATTCTTTAAAATCTCAGTGCACTCAATCTGAATACCCTCACCTAGTTTATCGCTTACTTCTCTTGCCATTACACGGCTAAATTCCTTAATTTCCATATCTGAATAATCTCCTTTTAAAATCAAATTTTTTGTAAAAGAAAAAGACAATAGTCCCTCGGCGCTTAATGCCGAAAATCCTATTGTCTTAATTAGTTTCTATTAAAATATGACCTTTACTGCGTCAGATATGGTTACGTATTATCAAACTCTGGAGAGGTACTCACCAGTTCTTGTGTCGATCTTGATAACGTCTCCCTCGTTAACGAAAAGAGGAACTGATACGTTAGCACCTGTCTCAACAGTAGCAGGCTTAGTAGCACCTGTAGCTGTATCACCCTTGAATCCGGGCTCTGTCTCTGTGATTGTAAGCTCTACAAACATAGGTGGCTCAACTGCGAATACGTTGCCGTTGTAAGACATAACCTTGCAGGTCTCGTTCTCCTTAACAAACTTGAGAGAATCGCCGATCTGATCTTTAGTAAGACCAATCTGCTCATAAGTCTCTGAATCCATGAAATTGAAGATGTCGCCATCCTGATAGAGATACTGCATATCCTTCTTATCAATACGAGCTGCAGGGAACTTCTCAGTAGGACGGAAGGTTGTCTCCTTAACACCGCCGTTGATGATATCCTTGAGCTTGGTTCTTACGAAAGCAGCGCCCTTACCAGGCTTAACATGCTGAAATTCAATAATCTGACATACGTTGCCATCGATCTCGATGGTTACACCATTTCTGAAATCACTTGCAGAAATCATAAATATTCCTCCTAAAATACATAACTCAAACAACTAAGATAGTATAAACTATCCTTAATCATTTTTCAACTGTTTTTGACAAGTAATCCTTCATGTTGTCAAAAATTAACTCGTAAGCCTCAGGCCACATATGAATTCCGTCAGTTGAAAGCTCACGCTTTAGCTCTCCTGCGTCATCATAGAGACCTTCATTTACATCTATATACTCATAGCAATATTCTGCAGCAAGCTTTTTTACAACATCATTGGCGCCGCGAAGGCGTTCTTTTCTAAGCCTTGCTGCCTCCGCCGCCTCAGGCCAGGCTTGTATCTCCTTGGCAAGAGCCGGATTTACCGGATAATATGCCATCATATAGACCTTCGTCAGAGGAAGCTTTTCTTTTATCTGACGCAGGACTTCCTTATAATCCCTGTACAAATCCTCCTTAGTCTCCTCAGGCCTGCTGATATCATTGGTACCGATATTAATGAAGATGACAGAAGGCTCAAGATCAAAGATCTGCTCATTCATTGACTCAAGAAGCTCCGGGATTGTGTATCCGCTTATGCCTCTGTTGTAGATTGCCAGGTCAAGCCCTCTGTTTACAAGAATTTCATTTATAGGAAAGTGCTCCATGAGAGATGACCCTACAAACAGAATCTGGCCTTTCCTTACGCCTCTATTCAGATGCCTGTATCTCTCAACCGCATAGATATTCATAAAATCCTCTTTCTGCCAAAGTTAAATACTTCCTGACGTTACAATCTTTTAATATTTATATCTATTGAACTATAGGTTTGATGAACTTAAAATTATATAATAAGTCACTGTTTTTCGTCGTTTTTTCTCACCCGGGAGAATAACCAATGAGCAAGATCTTTGACTTTCTGGCCAATAAGAAAAATACTGTATTTTTATCCACCTGTCTGTATGTACACGTCACAGCTTTTTTGTACTATCTGTACTACGGTGCCACTTTCCTTGCCATTGTCAATGTCTTTAGCTCAGCTCTCTATATTATTCTGCTGATAACAGCAAAATCGGGAAACGAATGAAATATCATGATAGCCTTTTCAGAGATCATGATATACTCTGTTATCTGCGAGCTTCTCACCGTTGGAAGCTGCGGTTTTATCTACTATCCGCTTGGCATGGTGGCGGTGATCTTTCATCTTGTATCCACTACCAGGACCAAGAAAACCCTGCTTCAGGTCATGAGCATCATAGGCACTTTCATCATCTATCTCATAGACATTACAAACTATGTACCAATTAAAAATATAGCAATAGATTTAGGATACCACAAGCCTTTTATCGTCTTCGCCAATCTGCTGGTAACAGTTATCACCATGGTTTACGTTTCCTATCTTTATATAACCGAGCAGGAGCAGAACAGAGCCATACTTGAGTACAATACAAACCATGATCAGCTTACCGGACTCTATAACAGAAGGTATTTCTATTCAGCCATAGAAACCATCAAAAGATCCACCAAAGAGTTTTCACTCGCCATGGTGGACCTGGATAATTTCAAAAAGATCAACGATACCTATGGCCATGAAGTCGGCGATGCCGTGTTAAAAGACCTCTCTGAGATCCTGATGAACTCCATGAGTGAAAATGATATTGCAGTCAGATGGGGCGGCGAGGAGTTCATCCTGTTTATGCCCGGTACAGATATGAACTCAGCAGAAAAAATGCTCGAGAAGATGCTGGAGAGTATCAGAGAGCATCAGGTTAATTTCGCCGGTAAATCCATCAACTTCACTGCCACCATCGGTCTTGCAAGCGGTAATGATCTCCAGAAATATGAGCAGGTGATAAACACTGCTGATCAGATGCTTTATTACGGCAAAAACAACGGCAAGAATCGCATCATCAAAGAAATCCCTTAAGTCACGCAGTTTCCACCATAGCCTTTAATCTATCAGACAGCTCTTTTTCCGCTTTCTGTGCACCGGCCCTATCATCTCCCGGAACCGAGAGATATATCTTGATCTTTGGCTCTGTGCCTGAGGGTCTTACGACTATGCCTGCACCTGTTTCAAGAGAGAACTTAAGAACATCTGACTTTGGAAGATTATCTACTCCATCAAGATAATCAAGGGTCAGGGCGACTTTTTGGCCGCACAGCTCTCCTTTAAGGCTTCTGAACTTCTCCATGATATTCTTCATTTTCTCCTGTCCTTTGGGACCTTCAAACTCAAAGCTATAGAGTGTATTCAGATAGTAACCGTATCTTTCATAGAGCTCATCAAGTACACGGACAAGGTTTTTACCCATCTTTCTATAATATGCAAACATCTCGCAAATAAGAAGAGACGCGTTAACTCCGTCCTTGTCCCTTGCATGAGTGCCCGAAAGATATCCGCAGCTCTCCTCAAATCCAAAGACATAATCATCTTTTCTGCCCTGTGATTCTAAAAGACCGATCTGCTCTCCAATGAACTTGAATCCCGTGAGGACATTGACGGTCTTTACGCCGTAGTGATCAGCAATCTTTTCACCGAGATCACTGGTGACAATGGTCTTGACCATAACAGGGTTCTTTGGCATAGTTCCCATGCTGATCCTGCGTTCACATACGTAGTTTAGCAAAAGACATCCTACCTGATTTCCGGTGAGCAGGACAAAATCTTCTTTATCCCTTACCGCAACTCCAACTCTGTCGCAGTCGGGATCAGTCGCCAGAAGAAGGTCTGCACCTATCCTCTCCGCACAGTCCATTCCAAGCTTCATAGCCTCCGGAATCTCCGGATTTGGATACGGACAGGTAGGAAAATTTCCGTCAGGTTTTTCCTGCTCCTTCACCACATAAGCGTCCATGAATCCTGCTCTTTTAAGCACATCTGTAACAGGCTTTCTTCCGGTTCCGTTTAGAGGAGTATAGACTATCTTCGCACTTTTATCGCCATCTTCTTCGCCAATCAGCGAGAGTCCTAACACCTCATTGATAAAAGATTCATAGACTTCATCAGGTACAAAAGAAATCCTTTCATCATACTCACTGACCATTCTCACATCAAGTGCATCTGCTTTATCGATATACCTCTGGATTTTTGCTGCAGCCTCGGTGGTTATCTGGCATCCATCAGAGCCGTATACTTTGTAACCGTTGTATTTGGCAGGGTTGTGGGAGGCCGTGATCATGACTCCGGCTTTGCACCCAAGTTTTCTTACTGCAAAAGACAAGCAGGGAGTTGGCATAAGCTCATTATATATGTACACATCGATCCCGCATCCGGCAAAGACTTTTGCAGCTGTATTTGCAAAAAGTTCCGACTTTATCCTTGAGTCAAAAGAGATAGCGATGCTCTTTTTTTCATCACCAAATTCGTCATTAATATAATCCGCTATTCCCTTGCTGGCCTTTATGACAGTATGGACATTCATACGGTTTGTACCGGCGCCTATAACGCCCCTTAAGCCTCCCGTCCCAAAGGAAAGATCCTTATAAAAGGCATCTTCCATTTCTGCTTCATTCTCTTCCATAACATTAAGTTCAGCCACAAGATCATCATCAAGAAGACTTGCCTCTTTCCATTTTCCAAACTCATCTCTGTAATCTCTTTTCATCCTATTCTCCTCTGCTCCTTCTGTCCCGGTGTTGATGCTATGATCTTCATGTTGCCTATAAAGCCCGCCTTCTCATATCCTTTTGGAATGATAAAACTATCTCCCTTTGAGATGGCGCATCCATCCACTTCTCCGTATCCTTCCACAACACTTACCAGCATGAATTCAGACACACCTAAAATCTGTGCCCGTCCTTCAACCTTCATCTCATAGACGTGGTAATACTCACATCCGTAAATACTGTGAAGGGTGTTTGCTCTTCTGTCCCTTTTGCATGCAGGAACCAGGCATTCTTCTATTGGTCTTGCCGGAGTCATGATGACGTCCTTACTCTGCTCAAGGTGAAGCTCCCTCTTCTTCCCGTCTTCAAGTCTGTCGTAATCATAGACGCGATAGGTGATGTCACTGTTTTCCTGAGTCTCCAGAATAAGACAGCCCTTCGTAAGCGCATGCACCGTTCCGGGATCTATCTGCAAAA
>JAEEGH010032515.1_pt1 | contig 10030 bp, 8 predicted proteins | sample 9134181 | NCBI WGS metagenome assembly JAEEGH01 (sample SAMN16246544, study PRJNA631951) | gut metagenome | biome: gut microbiome; feature: rumen; material: DP-attached | host: Bos | place: Iran: Karaj | collected 2018-10 | reverse complement strand
GAGGGTGCAGACGGCCTTTCGGCAATCTGCACCCTCATGTCAGGTGGCGGTATGAAGTTTCCTTTTCGGCCCTCATGATGCGGAGGGCCAGAACTATGTCCGGTCAATCACATCGCCTGTTTCTCTTTCTACGCCGCTTCCTCCGTAAGCGGGGCTGTCAGCATGATATTTCCTTATCCGCTTTACTCTGCGTCCAACGTGCAGTACCGCATCAGCATCGTTGCGGCCTCGGCGCGGGAGGCGTCGCCGCCCGGAACGAGCTTGCCGTCCTTGCCGTTGATGATCTCATTCATCACGCACCAGTGCATGGCCTCGTCCGCCCAGCTCGAAATCTCGGAGGCGTCCGGGTAATCCAGCAGGAACATCCAGGCTCCAGTGAAGCCCTGGCCCTTGCTCTGCGCGTAGCGGTAAAGGATCGTCGCAAGCTGCTCACGGGTGATGTCGTCGTTGGGCTTGAACTTGCCGTTGCCGTAGCCCTCCACGATCTTGTTTTCCGCAGCCCAAAGCACGGCATTGGTGTACCATTTGCCGTCCTCCACGTCGGTAAACGGATTCTCGCCCGTGACCTTCGGCTCGTTCTCCAGACGGTAGAGGATCGTCACGATCATGGCGCGGCTGGTGGTGCCGGTGGGATCAAACTTGCCGTTGCCCACGCCGTTCATCATGCCGTTTTCCAGGCAGAAGTGGATGCCGTCGTGATACCAAAGGGTCGGATCGAGGTCGGTAAACGCCGCCATCGGGCAGGTGTCGTCCTTCGGGCAGGCCGCGGCCTTCTCCTCGTCGTAGGCGACGACATAGTTGGAGAAGTGCGGGACGTCAAACACGATGTTCTTCCCGTCATAGGTGGCCGGAACCTGGGTCTTGGTGCCGTCGTCCGCGACATACCACACCACAAGGCCCTGGGCGCTCTGGCCGTCCTTGAGGGTATAGGGAACCTTGACGGTGGCGCTGCCGCCGTTGAAGTCGCTGATGCGCTGGCCGTTCGCGGTCAGATAAGCGTCCAGCACCACCTCGACCTCCAGGTCGCTGACGGCGGCCTGCTGGGCGGAGGCAAGCTCCGTCACCTTGATGCCGTCCAGATGCAGCGTCACATCCTTGCCGTTTGCCTGCTCCGCAATCGCCGCGACAGCCTCCGCGTCGAAGGTCACGGTGCCAGTGGGCAGCTTGATCTCCAAACCGTCGGCATTGTTGCTCTCGTCTGCCACAGCGTCCGCAATCTTCTTCACCATCGCGCCGGGGATGCTGACCTCGGTCACGTTCTGCTTCAAGCTGTTCACGTCGATGGTGACGGTGCCCACGTCCTCAGCCTTCAGCACCTTGTCCACATCCGCGCCCGTGATGGTCGCCGTGTCGCCGCTGACGCGCACGGTCACGTTGACCGTTTCATCGTCGCCGGACACGGGGATCGTGACGGTCTCGGCTGCGGGTGTGCCGGGCGCGGTGGATTGTGTGTATACAGTGAAGGTCACCGGCACTTCAATAGTATCAAAGCGATCGTACCAGTCCTCTATTCTGACGGTTGCCCTATAGGTCCCCTCGGCCAGACCCTCTTTGGGATAGACGGTAGCGGTCATACCACCTACGATCAGGCCGAACTGCTCATACATAGACGACTCTGTAAAGCCCGCCGTAATGAACCTCACCTTACCATTGCCGGTGTTTGACGCTGTAATCTCACGATATAGGGAGGGATCCTCCTCAGAGTAACCCGTGTACGCGGAAAAGCGCAATTCGGCGGGAGATACGCTGACTGAGAATTCAGCCCCCTCAATCGGGGTGTACGGGCCGAAATAGCCTAATAGCATTGTTTCCTCGCCGTTTATGGTGTAGACGGGTTCCTCATCCGTCGGTAGAACATAGCCGGAAGCGCACAGTGCGACAAGCGGTGCGCCTGCGTTCGCTTCATTCGGATCCAGCACCGCATATCGCTTGCCTGTCTCAAAGAGTGAAGACGTCATTGGAACATAATTATAGTCTTTATCCACCTCAACCCACACGGCGCGATACGCCGTGGTGGTCAGCGCCCCCTCCGGCTCGGTTGTAATCTCCACCCACTCAGCAGGCTCCGCGCCTACCACAGGCTCCTCAACCGTGAAGGACACCGAGGTAATGGGAGTTTTACTGCCGGGGGCAGTCACTGTCGTGAAAAATTTGTAGTTATTGTTCTCTTCCTCACTATATTCTGCAGGGGTGCCGTCAAGTTCAGTGCTGGCGCTCGCCGAAACGTCGGCGCCGAGAATCGGCGGCTTGCTGATGGCGACATTGCCCTGAGCCGTCGCTGTACCGCCGGTGATTACGATCACTTTTCCATCGGTCGCCGGGTCGCAGAACACGCCGCAGCTTCCGCCTGTCGCCGAAACCTCGCCCCCGGTGATGGTGAGAGTCGAGGCTTTGTAGGTTTCGTCGCTGTGTTGACGCGCCGCCAAATAGACGCCGCAGCTCTCTGCCGAGCCGCTGTCGCCGACGGCAGTCACCGCGCCGCCGTTGACCTCGATATAATCGCGATTGAAAATACCGTGGCTGCGGCTGCCCTCGCCGCCGGTGGCCGTAAATGTGCCTGCATCGACGAGCAAAGCCATTCTATCGTAATATCCGCAGCTGTACGCCGCATTGCCGCCGGTAGCCGTAATCTCTCCGCCCCTGATATAGCTTCCGAAGCAGTTGATGCCGAAGCTCTCTCCGTTCTCGCCGGTGACAGGGCCGCCCAGACAGCTGACCGAGGCCCCCTCCTCAAAGTAGACCGGGCCGACGGAGGAATAAAGTCCGATGCTTTTTCCGCCGGAGCCGGTAACGCTGCCGCCGGTGGCCGTAAGAGTCCCGTTTTTAACGCTTATGCTGTGCATACTGTTACTGATTCCGCAGCTTCTGCCGCCCTCGCCCGTAACCGCACCGCCTTCAGCGGTTACCTTGCCGCCGCTGACATCGACACCGCCCCAGTCGCTGTAGATTCCGCAGCTCTCCTTCGCGGCGCTGCCGCCGACAGCGTTCAGAGTGCCGCCGGAAACGACGATGTCGCACCTTGTTTCACGAATGCCGCGAATACCGTAGCTGCTATTGGCTGCGCTGCCGCCGGTGGCGGTCAGGGTTCCGCCACAAACGGAAATATCCCCCCAGCAATAGATGCCGAAGCTGAATATTCCTGCCTCGCCGCCGGTGACCTGAACCTCGCCGCCGGTGACCTCGACCCTGCCGCAGTACATTCCGTAGCTGCCGCCCGTAGATGTGCCGCCGGTCATCGTGACAGTGCCGCCGCTGAAGGCGACTGCCGTCTCTTTCCCGAAGTATGCTCCGTAACTGCTCTCGCCGCTGCCGGCGGTGAAGGTCACAGCGCCGCTGCCCGTAAAGGCTGCGTTTTCTCCGATTGCACACAGGCCGTAGCTGCCTACATTGCTGCCCTCGCTGTTGTCACTAGCATTGCCGCCGGTGGCGTTCAGAGAGCCGGTACTGGTGAACTCGACGTCCCCCTTGGAGAAAAAGGCGGCGTTGTCCAGCTTATCCGTCGAAAACTCCGGCATGGTCAGGGTGTTGTTCCCCTCCAGCGCGACGGTGAGCTTCTCCGCCCCGGCGTAGTAGACGCCGGCGGCGATCCGGTAGTCAGCTTCGTAAACGCCCGTATCTTCCTCGATATAATAGCTGCCGCCGTTAGAGTAGCCCTTCAGCGTAAGGGTGTTGCTCTCGGCGTTGTAGCTCACCTTGCCGTCCCCGAACACATCGGCGGCATTGGAGCTTGTCACCTGGGTTCCGCCAACGTAAAGGCGATAGGGCGCGGCTACGGTAAAGCCCGTCGTCGCCGTGGTGTAGGCGTTGTAGTTTCCCGTCTCGGCGATCACGGCATACATATCTGTAATAGTAATTTTAGAGCTTTTAGGGCCTGCCGCCCACACCGTCAAACTCATCCCAGGCAGGAGCGAGAGCACCAGCGCGAGACTGAGCAGCCAGCTCAGGGCTCTTGTGCGTGTGTTGTGTTTCATCAAAACAACTCCTTTCGCGCCGCCTTTCCTGGCGGCAAAAATGTGTACCTATCTGCAAATCATCGTGCAGAGTCTTAATAACTGATTATAGCACGGTTATCTTGTGATTTCTATACCAATTCGATTTATTATTTCGCTTTGTGGCATCAAGCAAAAGCCGGGTTTTCCGCTTACAGGAAGGTACACGTTCCTGCAAAAATAGGCGCTTACAATAAAGTGGACTTTTCGTAAATCTTCGCCCGGTAGCGGAAGGTGGACAGCGGCATCCCGCACTCCGCCGCAGCCACTGTGCAAGTGATTTTGCGGGACTTCCACCACGGATCAGCTTACTCCTTTTTCGTGAAGCGTCCCCGTCATGCTCTCGGCGGCAATGACCTTCGCCATCTTGTCGGCGGCGGTTTCGGTAGCGTCCTGCTTGAAATAGCCGGACACGGTGAGTATCGTGTTGCCCTTGCGCACCTTGGTCACACAATCCGGCGCGCGGCGGGCGCTGTCAGTCTGCCGGGGATTATCGATCATCGGCGCTCCTTTCGCCTTTGCCAGACAATATCATAGCCCAGCGCGTCGGCCAGTTCCACGGCTTCCTGGTAGCGGAGGGAGCCCCGCCGAAGCTTTCCCGAAAGATTGGGAACGCTGGGACTCCATCCGTACTGATCGGCCATTGATGGTCGTCATGCCGAGCAAGGGCATACAGTCAATGAGGATGCGGTCGTACTGTTCTCGGAGCGGCTCCAAGGTTTGGCGAAGCACATATTCTCTGCTGAGAACGCTGGTCAACCCAACATCAAATGCGGCGAGCTCGATATTGGCAGGAATAAGGTCAACGCCTTCTTCGCTGTGGATGATCCCAAACCCATCGGGCGGAAGCCGATCATCGACCGTAGCCTGCATGAGAGATGTAATTGTCATGTCGAGATCGTCAGGGGTTTTGATACCCATACTGATTGTCAGGCTGCCTTGTGGATCGGCATCGACCAGAAGAACTCTCTGGCCTGCTCTCGCCAGCCCAACGCCGAGATTGAACGTCGTGACGGTCTTACCGACGCCACCTTTCTGATTTGCAATTGCTGTGATTTTGCATTGTTCCATAACGGATACCTCCTTTCCGCAGAAAATAAAAAAGCCCACCTCGGATAGAATCCAAAGTGGGCTATGTACTAAGTTGTTCTATTATGTGTTATGCAAAGAGCCGCTTTATCATCTCGTCAACGGGGCAGTGTTTTCCATCATGAACAACCCATTGCTGAAATGAAAAATGCCTACGCAACGCTGGATCAGATCATTTCGCGTGACCACGGACGCTCGTTATTTGCAAGTTATACCGAATTGAAATGTTTCTATTTTAGACATTAAAACGATCGTAGGTCTTAATGCAGTCCAAGCAGCGGTACTCGCCGTCCACCAGGCGCACCCAGTTCTCGCCAGTCATCTCTCCACAGCAGGCGCAGCGGTAGGATTTGAAAATCCTCGCCGGCTCCGGAATTGGCCGCGCTTCCTTGACGATAAAAAGATCCTTCGGTTCCTGTGACAGGAAATAATCCATGGACTGCTCTCGCGTAATATGCTCCGGCTTGTCCTTCAGCACGAGGCGCACAGATTTTCCATTTTTGCGGTCGTAGAAGGAGAAAGCCTGCTTGCCCCGCATATGGAACAACAGATTGCCCTTGCCGACGCTACAGCCCAGCAGTACTTGGATGGCGTCCACGCCGCAGGCGTCGTTCTCCGTGACGCAGACGATCTCCTCGTCATCGGAAAAACCGATGTTCAGCAGGTCAGTGGCAAGGCGTGCCGCCTGATAGCCGATGGCAAGGCCGCCGCAGACATGGCCGTGAAAGGCGGCACAGCGTTCCCATGCATTCTTGTCGATAGCCATTTTCAAAACTCCCTTCAATAATTCACTTGATATGCCAGAGCACCGTCACCCTTGTGGTGACTGTGTGCTCCCGCACTTGTCCGTTTTCGTCCGTGTGGGACGCAATCAAATCCCGGATCGTCGCCTCGTCCGTCTCCGTGAGGGGCTTCTTCAGCCGCGCCCGGTCGGTGCACCAGGCCAGAAACTCTTCTGCGTTTTGCGGCATATCCCATGTTTCGGTTGTGTAATACAGCTTCGGCTCATAGCCTTTATACCAGACATAGCTGAAGATGTTCACCAAATCCGTGTCCAGCGAAACCTCGCCGGGCAGGCCCACAGCAGCTGTACAGGCGTCTTGAATCTCATTTGTCCGCCGCGTCGGTTTTTCCAGCATGCAAAGGGTCTTCGCGCAGGCGTTGAGTTTGTCCAGTGTAGAATAATCGCAGATGGCCGGGGTCATGTGGGCAAAGGCCACATCGAAGGCTCCGCGAAAGCCCAGAGCGTCAATGTCCGCCGCTGCCCAGTCAAAGGCAGAAAAACGACAGTTCGGGACGCCAAGCTCGATAGACCGGGCCTTTGCCGCAGAGATCATGTTTGGAGACACATCCACCCCTACGGCTTCGCCGACACGCTCCGCCAGCCGGATGGAATAACCCCCGGCGCCGCAGCCCACATCCAATGTACGTATAGACCTATCCAACGTTACTTCTTCTGACATGCGCTGCAAGAATGCATCCTTATCCCAGACGGGCAACGGATGGGCGCTGAAATGCTCCGCCCGGCGGTCCCAGATGCGCTGCTGCACGGCAGATTCATAGTTTTGCAGCGTCCAATTCTCTTGTAATTCTTTCAAAGCATCCATAGCACTCACTCCACAAAAACGAGCTTTCTCCCTTGTACCTCCAGTACCTGCGCCTGGACCTGGTACACATCCGTTAACAGTTCCGACGTCACCAGATGCTCGCCGCCATAGCAGTAGACGCCACCCTTGTGGATGAAGAGGAAGCGGTCGCAGTAACGCAGAGCCAGGTTTAAGTCGTGGATGACCACGATGACAGTCAACCCGTCGTCACGCGCAATTTCAGCAGCAATACGCATGACCTCATGCTGGTTGTGCAGGTCGAGGTTGCTGGTGGGCTCATCCAAAAGCAGAATCTTCGGCTGCTGGGCCAAAGCTCTGGCCAGCACGACTTTTTGCAGCTCACCGCCGGAGAGTTCGTCGGTATAACGCAGGGCATATCGTTCTAAGTCCATGCGGCGGATAACGCTGCGGGTAATTTCGAGATCCTCCTCCGTAGGGTTCATCTTGATATAGGGCTTGCGCCCCAGAAGCACGGAGTCAAATACTGTGAGCTGTCCCGCGTCCGTCTGCTGCGCTACATAAGCCATGGTGCGGGCGATTTCAACGCGCTTCATCCCATGGACGCTGATACCGTCCACCTCTATCGTGCCCTTCTGGGGCTCGTGGATGCGGTTAAAACACTTTAGCAGCGTGGATTTGCCTGCACCGTTGTTGCCCAGCAGCGCCAGGCAGTGACCGGCCTCCAGAGAGAAGGACACGTCGCTCAGAATGTTTTTGGTGCCCGGATAGGCAAAGCACAGGTCCTTGACTTCAATCATCGACGCTTCCCTCCCTTGAAAATCAGATAGAGGAAAAGCGGGGCGCCCAGGAAGGACGTAATCGCGCCGATAGGCAGCACCACAGGCTGCACGATCAGCCGTGCCACCGTGTCGCTGAGCAGCAGCAGCACGGAGCCCATCATGGCACTGGCGGGCAGCAAATAGCGGTAGTCGCTGCCGACGACACGACGCATCAGATGCGGCGCAATGAGGCCGATGAAGTTGATGATGCCGATGTAGGAGACAATGACCGAGGCCGTCAGCGAACTCACCACCATGCTGCTCAGCAGCAGGCGGTCGGTATTGACGCCCAAACCCTTGGCCGTGCTCTCGCCGCTTTGCAGCGCATTGTAGTTCCAACGGTTCCAGAGGAAGAAAATCAGCGCGCCCGCCACAACGACGGACATGATGATGATCTCCCGCCAGGAGGTGCTGCCCAGACTACCGAAGGTCCAAAACACCACGGCGGCCACCTTTACATCGTCTGCAAAGTATTGCAGCAGTGTCGTGCCGCCGGAAAAAAGCGAACTCAGCGCCACGCCGGAGAGGATCATGGTCTGTGGCGTGATCTTCTTGATTCGGCTCAGTCCCAGCACCACAAAGGTCGAGAGCATGGAGCCCACAAAGGCACAGATCGACGTGGTGAAGGGGTTGGAGATCGCCACGCCGTCCAACGTCTGGCTCTGCATTCCGGCGTCCAGGGCGATGATGGCAAATGCAGCGCCGAAGGCGGCGCCCTGAGACACGCCGAGAGTGGAGGACGAAGCCAGCGGGTTGCGCAGAATGCTCTGCATGACGCAGCCCACTGCCGCCAGACCTATGCCAGCGACGATGGCTGTCACCACTCTGGGCAGACGCAGATTGAACACAACAACCTTTTCCTTCGCGGTGCCGTGCCCCAACAGCGTAATCGCCACCTGCCGGATCGTCATTCCGGAAGAGCCGCTGGCAATCGCCACAAGTGCGATTGCCAGCGTGAGGATGACCATCAGGACCAGAAACAGGCGCTTGAAGCGAATGTATTTGCTGTATTCAGTTTCAAGCTGTTTTTCCGGCATGCTTACTCACCGATCGTCATCTGCCCAAACCCGATACCGTTGTCATCCAGCACCTTGAGGTAGTCCATGCCGATCATGGTGTTGAAGATCTCCTCCGCCTTGGTGTTGAAGTCCACATCGGCAAAATGCTCGGGATAGATGATGGTGCCGGCATAGTAAGCGTCGGCGATGGCGAGCTCCATGTTAGTGGAAAAGTAGTTGAAGTTGACCTGGGAGTAGAGTTTACCCTCTTTCACGGCGCGGAGGTTGTCATAGAAGGCAGCATTCTTGGCGTAGTCCTCGTTCACCAGATACATGTTGCTGGGGTTCAGGAAGATGATGTCCGGGTCCCAGACGGTGACCTGCTCAAGATCCACCAGAAAAGCGCCCTTTTCTTCGGTCTCGTCAGCGACGTTCTTTGCATTAATGGCCATGAAGGGCGGATACTTGGCGGAGGTGCCCTCAAAACCGTGGGGGCCGCGGAAGCCCATACCGCCGTTATATACGGTCGGTTTATCCTCTTCGGGAATGTCCTTGGTGCGGGCGTTCATATCGTCGATCCAGCCTTGGATTGCCTTGCAGACTGTCTCAGCATGATCCGCGGTACCGGCGACCTCGCCGATTACCATCAGGGAATCCTGGAACTTCTTGTCTGTGAAGCCGTTGGCGGTGATTGCAACGACCGGAATCTCCAACTGAGCCTGCAGCTCATCAGCCTTAGCCGCCTCGCTCGTCAGCATAATAATGACTTCTGGATCCAGAACGACCAGCTCCTCAGTGTAAACGGTGTCGCCGCTACCGCCGGAAGAGACGGCGGCGCAGTTTGCGAAGACATCATGTGCTGCATATGCGAAGGGCATACCGGGATCACCCTTGATTTCCAGCTCGGAGAGACCGACGACCTTGTCCGCTGCGCCGGCATAGACAATAAAACGGGCGGCGCTGCTGAGACCGACAATCTCATTCACTTCACTAGGGATCTCCACGCTGCGACCCAGCACATCGGTGATGGTGCGGGGGCCGGCGGGGGCGGGCTCCTCCGTGGGAGCAGGGGCTTCAGTGGCCTGTGGTGCTTCGGTGGCCTTCGGGGCCTCTGTGGCATTTGGAGCATCTGTCGCGGCGGGAGCCGTCTCAGTTTTTCCGCCGCATCCGGCAAAAATGCCGATCATGAGCAGGGCGGCCAACAGGATTGCTGCAATTCTTTTCATTTCGTCGATCCTTTCTCGTTCTTTCAGCACAGTATCTCCCTAGAGCATTGTCCATGCTGATGTCATCTTACATGGGATCACTGCGCCGTACAAGCTCCCCCGGGGGATGAAATAATCGACACATTTTGCAGAAATGAATCGCTTTTTGTTATTACTTTTGCAATGTCTATGCATTCAGTGCTTCTATAATGTATACCTCCTTTCCGCAGAAAATAAAAAAGCCCACCTCGGATAGAATCCAAAGTGGGCTATGTACTAGGTTGTTCAATTATGTGTTATGCAAAGAGCCGCTCTAACATTTCATCAACTGGAGCAGTATGACGTCCTTCGGCGATCAACCTG
>JAEEGH010032505.1_pt1 | contig 10032 bp, 8 predicted proteins | sample 9134181 | NCBI WGS metagenome assembly JAEEGH01 (sample SAMN16246544, study PRJNA631951) | gut metagenome | biome: gut microbiome; feature: rumen; material: DP-attached | host: Bos | place: Iran: Karaj | collected 2018-10 | reverse complement strand
ACGTGAGCCATAATATCTGTTGCACCACAGGCTGTCTGATAAGCAGGCAGAGTCTGTGTTAATGCCGGATTGAGAATAGAGAACTTTGGACGAAGCATATCGTTTCCAAAGCCACGTTTTACCATGCCGTCTTTCTTTGTGATAACTGTATCAGGAGAACCTTCCGAACCTGCAGCTGCAATAGTCAGAATTGTAGCAACCGGGAGAGCAGCCTTAGGCTGAGCGGTATAAGAATAAAAATCCCAGAAGTCGCCGTCATAGCAGACACCCATTGCAATTGCCTTTGAAGAGTCAATTACTGAGCCGCCACCAACAGCAAGAATAAAATCTACGCCTTCACGTTTGCAAAGGTCAATTCCTTCATAAACAAGATCATCGAGCGGGTTAGGGTGAACACCACCGAGTTCTACAAACTCAAGCCCGGCACCCTTTAAAGATTCCCGAACTCTAGCAAGCAGACCAGACTTTTCGGCAGACTTTCCGCCAAAGTGCAGAAGAACCTTGCTTCCGCCAAATTCACGAACCAGTGCACCAGCCTGTGCCTCCATCTCTTTTCCAAAAACAAATTTTGTTGGACTATAAAATGTAAAGTTGTTCATAAAAATCCCCTAAATGAAATGTTAGTGAAGTTATACCGATATTTTACTTCAGCTTGTGAGGATCTTAAAATATAACATCTCTGATTAAATTGTATGAATCTATATTTTACACAACTATTACAGGACGATTTTTCAACGAATTTATAAAATTGACCATATCAGTATGCAGTTGTAGAATAAAAATATGAAATCAATTTTATATTTTATTCTGATTCCAGCTCTTCTGCCTGTTGTTCTCATATTACGTTATGTATATCTTCTTGACAAAAATGAACGCGAACCGCTTGGTTTTGTATTAAAGATTGTTCTATTGGGTGCTGTTTTTTCAATTCCATGCGCTGCCGTAGAGCGTTTTATGATGTCACTTATAGCTTCAGCTTATGATCCTGCAACAATAGATTATGCCTGGATGGAAAACACAGTTGGGGTTGCTCTTGTTGAAGAGTTTTCAAAATGGCTGGTTCTCATGCTCTTTGTATGGAAAAACAAAAATTTTGATTACAGATATGACGGAATTGTATATGCCGTTTCTGCATCTCTGGGCTTTGCCGCCCTCGAAAACATTTTATATGTGATTTCCTATGGTACTGGTGTTTCTATTGGTCGTGCTATATTTGCAATTCCTGGACATGCTACCTTTGGTGTCTTTATGGGCTACTGGCTCAGCAGGGCTAAGACCTTCTGGCTGGATGATAAGAAAATCCGTATGAGAATCTGTAAGCTTTTTGCCCTTGGAGTTCCAATGCTGATTCACGGTTTTTATGATTTTCTTCTTTCAGATCAGGTTGCTGCACTGGATTTAAGAAGTGTCTTTTTTATATACGTTATTCTGCTTGATTTTTTTGCCTGGCGTGTAATTAAGCATGAATTCCGCACAGACCGTATGTTGTAAACTGATGAAATAAAATCATCAGAAAATCCTAAACCTTTTCCTCCAGATTCCGACAATCAAGTAGATGTAAACAAAATTTCTGGAGGATAGAAAATTGAATAGTTTTAGTCGTTCAATCGACCTGCTCCAGCGCGAGATGAATGTTGCAAATCTCCGCTATCAGGTTAGTGCCAACAACCTTGCTAACAGTGAGGTTCCAAACTTTAAACGTTCTACCGTAAATTTTGAAAGCGAACTTAAGCGTGCTTTTGATTCAGAAGAAGCTGCAAAGAATGCTTTCCATCTTACAACTACAGATTCACGCCACATTCAGGTAAACGTACCTTATGATTACCGCGAAGTTGAGCCACGCCGCGTTCTCGATTATACAACAACTTCCAAGGCAAACGGAAACAACGTGGATGCTGAATACGAAGCTAACAACATCCTCCAGATTCAGATGCAGTACCGCCTGCTCACTCAGCTCACAGATTTTGAGTTTGATCAGGTTAACACAGCAATGAAGAAATAAGACTAGGGAGGAATAAACTGCCATGGGACTTTTTACCAGTATAAACATAGCTGCCACAGGAATGAGTGCTGAACGACTCAGAAGTGACGTAATTTCAGATAATATTGCGAATGCAAGTACAACCCGCACACAGGACGGCGGTCCCTTCAAAAAATCAACCGTAATCATGCGTCCAGTTGCAGATGATAACCCACAGTGGAGAACACCTTTTACTCCTGCCAGTCTCGATAATGGTCCTGGAAAAGGCGTAAAGGTTCTGGAAATCACAAAAGATACATCAGAAGGTCGCCTTGTTTATGATCCGACACATCCGGATGCATACCAGAGTGGACCTCACAAGGGATATGTAGAATATCCAAACGTAAATATCGTAAATGAAATGGTAGACCTCATTTCTGCTTCCCGCGCATACGAGGCCAACGCAACAGTAATCGACGGCGCAAAAGATATGTTCAGCGCCGCTCTGGAGATTGGCCGCTAACGTACGTTCGTTAGTTTTTAGGTGTACAAAATCGTTTTGATGCTGTACAATAAGAAATGAGGGGAATAAAAAATGAAGATTCAGGATTTCAATACATTTCAGATGACACGTACCAATGAGGCGCATTTCGGTCAGGGTAAAATCCAGCCGTTAACACAGAATGCTCCTGGTATGTCTCCAATTCAGAAAATCCAGCGTGCAGAAAAGAATACAGAGGCCGCTTCCATTCAGCCTGCGGGTCAGTCAAAAACTTTCCAGTCGTATCTTTTGGATGCACTTGAATCAGTTAATAATCAGCAGCTTGATGTAAATAAGGTTCAGGAAAAGCTGATTACAGATCCTGATGATGTAAATGTTGCAGATGTAACAATTGCAATGGCTAAGGCCCGCATGAGCTTAAACCTTGCACAGACCGTAATCGACCGCCTTGTAACAGGCTGGAACGAAATTACTACTACACGATAATAATGAAAAGGCTTCTTCCCACCGAAGAAGCCTTTTTAATTAATCTTTCTTAATCACTTTTTTATAAAAGACACTGGCCGCAAAGAAAAGAATCATAAGCGTAATTATAAACTTTACTGCACCCCAGATATAACACCAGATTGTGCTTATGCTGGATGAGCCCCAGGATGAAAGCTCTCTGCGTCTCTTCTGTTTTTCATAAAGTTTTGCTGCCTCTTCAATCAAATCATCAGAAATCTTTCTTCCCAGAGAATCATAAAAAGCTACCGGATATTTATTAAGAGCAGAGTTGACTTTGTATTCCGGCCATGCATAGTAGTAATAATAATCTCTATCTTCCGATAAACCTCTTTTGATAAGAGGCATTATAGCGTCATCAAGGTTTGTAATTTCTTTTGATTTTTCCTGCTCAATAAAAAGTTTTTTAGCTTCAGGGCGAATCTCGTTTGAAACACGACGGTTGAAATCATCATAGTACTTACCATAGTCTGTCTGGCGTAGAGGCATTTCAATTTCTTCTACGGAACTGACAATTTCTTCTCCCTTTGAGTAGCGGGAAACAAGCCCTTTTTCATCATCATAAGGCGTATCTGGATTATCGGCTTTTATGATTGCAGAAAAATGTCCTTCGACACCAGCTGATCCTTCCGGATTATAGCGACCAACCGCATGCAGCTTTACACTTCCTGCAATCAGAAAGGCGAGAAACATAACCATAATTTTTGTTACAAAAATTGTATTTTTCATTTTTCACATCTCCTATGTTTATTTATCAAAAATGACACGGTGGGCATCATCATTTTTAAATTCTACTGCTTCAAAGCATATAATCTTTTTGATAAAATCAGAGCATTCATTTTTTTGATAGAAATATTCTTTGTAATTATTAAAATCAGAATTGGCTGTTGTATCACATGCCTCGCGGAAACATTTAGAAGTTTCTTTTAGGTCATATAAGTCAGCAGAAGCCAGAACAAGTTTTGCCTGAATCGTTTTTGAATTATGAGATGAATCAAACTGCAGATATGCAAGAGACATTTTTTCGACAGCACTGCAATAATGGTCAAATAATTCTTTCCAGCTGTGAGGAGCCTCATAGTTTGCTGCTTCATACATCTGTTCTATATCTTCAGGAAGAGAACATTCAAATGAAGCTGTTACCATATTCAATGAACAATTCTGATAATATACCGGATACTTATTTCGTATTTTCTCTGAATCAAAAAAAGTAATATGATCATCAACTCTTAGATGATCTATTGTCCAGATAGTTGAATTCGGCATAGATCCACCAGGTTCCAGATCGAGATTAACTCCCAGATAAAATCTTGGTGAAGAAAAATCGTTTTTCATTAGAATTATGCCATTAAAATTGTTTAGCGAATTTAGAGTTATTTCAATGAGCTCGCTTTTTTTATAAACAAGTTCAAAACTATTATTCCAGTTGTTTCCAAAATCCCCAAGGTAGATTATTTTCTTTTTATTGTTCATGATTTTTTTCCTCCGCTATGCCAATCATTTTTGAAGCAAAATAAATGTTTATCTGTTTGATGATAAACTCTGCTTTATCTTCGTTTGAAAGAGTAGGTTCAATTTCTCCATTGAATATCTCTTTACCTTCAAGACGAATAATGCAGTTTTTACCGACGGGAAAGTTTGCCGTACAGATACTAACGTTCGGTAGTACCAAATCCTTTGCCCATAGTTCTTTTCTTAGCTTTACAAATTTTTCCTTAATAAGATTAGATATCAGCTTAAGATCATAAGAAAATACAATGTAGTCACGTCCCAGGCTGTTCAATTCTTTTTCAAGAAAATCATAAGCCGGCAGATTCTTTTTAGGAAAAAGCTTGTCATAAAGGCTGCATAATTTGACTGCTACAGCAATAACCGCAACAATCCCAAGTCCAACTGCGACCCCAACGCCGCCCCAGGTTAAAATGATTCTTATTGTGTCCATGTAAAATATATAGAGAGGGGGGATAGGAAAAGTTGACAGTGATTTTTGAAAAAAATGTTATTTTTCGCTGTCAACTTTTCACACTACCTGTGCTATAATATTTGTATGGCTGAACCGATAAATGTATGCATAAGACCAAACACTGGTGAGCGTGAAATATCTAAAAGAAATAAAAGTATAAAAGATTTACGAGAAAAATGTCCAAAACTTCATGATTTATTATTTCCATTGTTAGATTATCCAGATGAAGCATTTAATTTCATGCTTCATCTGGTTTTTCCTGTTGCCTTAACGAAAATCTGCTATGTTAGAAACCTATCTGCTTCAAGTAATAAAATACAATTTGGAATTCGCCTTGTACGTACAGAGGGAAATTTTTGTGACCAATATCTTGAAGATTATCAGAATCTGTTATTTATAGGTCACAGATTTATAAAAGAAGGAAAGGAAATTGGTATCAGTCAAATTGATTCAATTCAAATTATACAGGAAACTCCCATCCGGGATTTTGAAAAAGAATGTGAACTTTTTGTTTCAAACAAACCGTTGCCGGAAGATTTTGCTTTTACAGAATTTCTTGCTTCTATTCCATCTATTCGTGTGAATACAGAGAAAAATCTTGATCAATGGAAGGGCTACCTTAAGTGGCGTCGACAAATAACAAACAAACAGATTCATGGTGCTAAATATTTTAATTTTAAATACAATGAAGAAAATAATACACTTACATTTGCTTTAATCTTTGAATCAAAAGAAGTCTTTGAAAAAGAGAAACGCTATATAAAACGCGATGCTTGTATATTTAATAATCTTATTTCGCTTGATTTCTGGAAGTTCAATTATGATAGAGAACTAACTCATGTAAGAAATTGTAAAAAATCTTTTGGTGATGATACTAACAGCTTGGGCTTATTGCAGGGCTTTTCGAATGAAACTGAACTGACTGGCATTGCAGAAGAAAATCCTCTTATTATTCATGAGCATCCAAATTCAAAAGAAATGGATACAGAAATAGTAAATACCAGTAGTGAAGGCTTTTCAATAGGAGATTTACAGGAGCAGTTTAAGAATGCCTTTATAATCTATGCTACCTATAAGCTTCCCGATGAATTACTACAGGAAGCGGAAGATGAAGAGGAAGCTGGGGAGGAGGCTTCGAATGAAAAAGCAAATAATAAAGAAATAGAAAAATATCTTTCTGCTATTCCAAAAAATGGTTTTATTGCACTTTCTGCCGCTGGAGATTTTGCACTTATAAGACGCTTTGAATTGGCAATAAAAGACCTTGAAGAGGGAAACTGTTATTCACAAACTCTTATTAACTGGCTTTTTGATGTAAAACAGGCAGCGCTTCCTGTAAAAGACGCCGCAGAAATAACTGAATGGGCAAATCCAAAAATTGCTCAGAATGAAAATCAGAGACTTGCAGTTGAAAAGGCTCTTAATGCGGAAGAACTCTTTTTGCTGCAGGGGCCTCCGGGAACTGGTAAAACTACAGTAATTGCAGAGATAATTTATCAGTTTGCGCGAAAGGGACTTCGTGTTCTTGTTTCTTCACAGTCTAACGATGCGGTTGATAATGCTTTGGACAGACTTTCAAATACTCCTTTCATCCGGGCAATTCGACTTGGCGGTCGTGGTGGTAAAAAGAAAAAGAAGAATGTTGAGGAGCAGGAATGTAAGTACATCGAAAAAGAGGCTTTGAAGTATTATTATAAATCATTATCAAAGTCTATTTCTTCAACTTTCCTTGACATCTGGAATAACGTAGATGCAAGTATTGATAAATGTAATAAAGATCTGCGCGATCTTTCTGTATTGCAGAAGGATTATGATGATCTAGGAATTCAGCTTGCCGAGCTCCAGAGCACTTTTGATACTGAAAATACAAAATATAGTCAGATTAGGGAAGAATTAAAAAAAATAGAGTCCGCTAATTCAGATAAGGAAAACCTTCGTCGTAAGCTTGTGGCCTTTAAGGGCTTTATTGATACTGGAAATCCATATAACGTTCTTCCTGAGGATTTTTCTTCAATTTTGCAGAAGGAGCTTTCTGGGGTAAGGGGCCTTGCGGAAAAAAAAGGTATAACAATTCCCGAAAATTTTATTTTAGCACATTCTCTTGTGACAACAGACTTAAAAAAGCTTTCTGAGAATTTGAAAAATGCAGGTGGTTCTACTAATGTTGATTCAGAATTTGAAAACTTGAGTGCTCAGATTGATCTTGTAAGAAAGCAGCTTTCTGAAGCAGCTGAGGACGGAAATGATGCCCTTAGTAAGTCAAAGAAAAAAGAATTGGATGATCTGAAACTAAAACGAGACAAGCTCTCAAATTCAGGTGGAATAGAATTATCCTCAGAGGTTCGAAAAGCCTTTGCTGCAGAATTACAGGACAAATGCAAAAGTGACAAGGCCGCTGTAAGAAGTCTGCTCGAAGAACTTTGCAAGAAATGGGAAAACGCAATTTCTTCTTCGCTGACAAAAATACAGCAATTAATTCAGTCTAACACGTCAGAAGAAATGAAAGCTCTTGTGGAATCAAAAAACTCACTTGAAGGAAAAATAAAAGTTCTTAATCAGGAGCTTGATGATAAACAGAAGCAGCGAAAGGCTAAGTCCAGTCAAATTCGCGAGCTTTGTTCTCGCTATGAGCTTTCTGAAGATACAAGCAATATAGACCTTTCAAACGCAATAAAGTCACGTTTAAAGGAGTTGAAGGCAGAGCAGAAAAAATCTAATCTTCTACATACAACATTCGGCGATACAATGCAGAAATTCTGTCAGAAGCTGGATGATGTAAACACATATCAATATGACAATGAATATTTTCTGGAATCCTATATTAATTCTTGCAATGTAGTTGGTATTTCTTGTACAAACAACATGAAAAACCTTTCAGATAAAGGCTTTGATAATTTTGATGTTGTTATTATTGATGAGGTAAGTAAGGCTACTCCTCCAGAATTGCTTATTCCTCTTATGAAGGCCGGAAAGGTAATTCTTGTTGGAGACCACCGTCAGCTTCCGCCAATGTTTGAGGAACACGAAAAATCCTATAAGGAAATGATTGATGATTTAAGCGAGGAGGAAGAAGACTTAAGACAGGTTCTTAACGAGGATAATTTTAATAAGTTTAAAAATATGGTAACTGCTTCTCTTTTTAAGGCTTACTTTGAACAGGCAGATGAAAAGATAAAGCATTCGCTTTTGACTCAGTACCGTATGCATTCTGATATTATGAATGTTATTAACCGCTTTTATGACGGCAGACTGCAGAACGGTAATTCTCCTGAAGTTGAAAAAAGAGAAAAAGCTCATAATCTTTTAATAGAAGGTAGAGACGGTACTTCCTTCATTCAGCCTAAAAATCACGTTTACTGGCTTGATTCTTCTGCTTTACCTGTTGGTACTCGTATTTATGAAACCTTCCGTCAGAATAGTACTTCTGCCTGCAACATTCTGGAAAAGCATCTGATAATTGAACTTTTAAAAAAGATTGCAACAGAGTATAAGAAGCAGGGCCTTGGAAAAAAGGATGCGGTTTCAGTTGGTGTAATCAGCTTTTATCAGCGTCAGGTAAATGAAATTCGTGCCGAAGTCAAAAAGCTTCGTAACTCAAAAGAATACAAGGATATCTTCGAAGCTATTGATATTGATGTAAATACGGTAGACCGTTTTCAGGGTAAGGAAAAGAACATAATTATAACAAGTCTTGTTCGTAATAATAAGCAAGGTAATGCTTCAAAGCATGTTGTAACTTATGAACGTATTAACGTTGCCTTTTCGCGAGCTCAAAATCTTCTCTTTATTGTTGGCGCAGAGCATACTTACAAGCGGCTTGAAATTACTATTCCAAAAATGGATTCAGAAGGTGAACTTACACTGCCTGTTTATGCAAATATCATTGATGATTTGAAGCGACATGGCTGCTTTGCGGACTCTAAAAAACTTATTTCTCCAGAAGTGGAAAAAAACATTATAAAAGAATATAACGAAACACGTTAAGGCCAGGAGTCTATAAATGGAAGTTTGTGAAGAAATAATATCATACCCTTATTTGAAATATACAGTTAATGTTTCGCATCTTACTCCTCGTAAGTCTACGGCTTTTGAATGGCTTTTTCTCGAGGCTCTTATAAAGTCCGAAGGAACTGAAATCCAAAATGAAAATCTTGAAGATGTTTTTAAAAATTATTTTCTGATTGATAATCCTGAAAAGCTCATTAAGCCTGTTTTGAAAACCCTTTACGATTTAAGGGCTGTAACTTGTGAGGACTTAACAGATGATACTAGGCTTTCCCAGCTTAAGCTTAGCGACATAAAAGTTGAGCCTCTAGGAAAAGAAATGCAGCAGAAGGGCTTTTTGCCGGCAGAAGAGCAAAGGGCTGTAGTGGAGCTTGTATATGATGTTTTAAATAAAAAATTGATTACCGATAAAAGTAATTTTTCTTCAGAGGCTAAAGGTAATTATATATCTCTTGATGAAGAGGATAATGAAAATTATTTTCCAGAAAAACAAATTCGAAATTATTTGGAAGCGCAAAAAGCTGGAGTTGAAAGTCAGGACAATGGCGGGCAGGCAGATAATATGTCTGATGAAGAGCTTGTAAAAGCAATGCTGACTAAAAATAGGACAGAAATAGAAGATAATAAAAAGAAAAATAAAAAAGCTAAGAAAAAGAAAATTGACTGGCTCAAGGCTGATACCGAAATTAGTGCAGTGTCTCCAAGAAAAAATGAAGTTTGCTATGAAAACAGTAAGCATAAGGTACAGTTAAAAGATAACCTTATCTGGAAGCTTGAAGGTAATAAGTCTGTCGAACTGGAGGAAGTGAGCCTTGAAAACTTTGAAAATAATCTTCCTCAAGGTCTGGAAGCTTTCCCTGTAACTTCGATTACAAAGCCTGATTCACAGCTCCAGGAGTTATTGTTGTTCTCAAGCGATACGATAAGTAATTTTGAACATTCCACTAGAAATGTTCAGTATCGTATAAATCATGATACTGGTAATAATAATTGTAAAACCTTTGTAGTTGACAACACTTTCTTCGATAAGAAAAGTTTTTTTAAGAAAAATAATGAAGAAAAAAAAGAGAATAAAAATAAAGCTGTAAAGTCTGTTAT
>JAEEGH010032504.1_pt1 | contig 10032 bp, 4 predicted proteins | sample 9134181 | NCBI WGS metagenome assembly JAEEGH01 (sample SAMN16246544, study PRJNA631951) | gut metagenome | biome: gut microbiome; feature: rumen; material: DP-attached | host: Bos | place: Iran: Karaj | collected 2018-10 | reverse complement strand
TCACCGGAAAGAGCATCGGCGTATTGGACAGTGCCATGAGCAGTGTGCTGAACCAGTTCCTGTCCGAGAATGGCATCCAGGCGAACGTGGTGGTTTTCCCTGAGCATACGAGCCTGTTTGGCGCCTTTGACGCGCACGAGGTCGATGTGCTGGCGGCGGAGAGTGACGGCGCGTATGGACGGGATCACGCCGAGCCGCTGCTCGCCTTTGGGACCTCCGATTACTACCTTTGTGTCAATAAACAAAAACCGGACCTCCTTGTTCAGCTGGACGAGGCACAAACGCAGATGGCCGCGGAGGAGCCGAATTTCCTCAATTCTCTCAGAGCCAGGTATTATGGCGTCAGCGTCAAAGCGCGGGCGTTCTCGGAAAAAGAGAGGGAATGGATCGCGGCGCACGATACACTTCACATCGGCTATTTGGAACACTATCTGCCTTACAGTGATACCGACAGGCAGGGGCAGGTCACGGGGTTAATCCGGGATTATATGCCGGATCTCCTCAAGGCGCTTGGAATCGATCATATAGCTATCACATATTCGGGCTTCTCAAGCTACGACAATATGATCGCAGCGATGAGCGCAGGTGAAATCGACGCCGCTTTCCCGGTGGGCGGAGGATTGTATTACTCAGAGGAGAACGGTATTTACCAGTCCCGTGCGGCAGCTTCCGCCTCAATGGAACTGGTCTTTCGTGGAGAATACAGCGACGATAGGATAAAAACGTTTGCGGTAAATGAGAACAACCGCATGCAGTACTATTATGTGCGTACCCATTATCCGGATGCGGAAATCACGCTTTATCCCTCTATTGACGCTTGTCTTGCAGCGGTGCTCTCCGGCGAGGCAGGCGCAACGACGCTCAACGGCCTGCGGGCAAATGATATCCTTCGAAACAGTCGGTATGAAGGGCTGTCCATGCATCAGGCCACACACAGTGATGATCGCTGCTTTGGCGTTGAAATCGGCAATGAGGGGCTTTTGAAGCTGCTCAACCGGGGCATCAATATCCTGGGAGGCGATTACGCTCAGAATATCTCCTTTCGCTATACATCCGGGCTGTATGAATACGGGTTTGTGGATGCGCTGCGGGATCACATAGCTCTGTTCGGGGGCATCATTTTCGCTGTCGCCGCGCTGGTGATCTTCCTTCTTTTCCGGGACAGCCGCCGAAACAAGATCCGCCTGAAAGAAAAGGAGCTGCTGCTGGAGCAGAAGGCGCTGAAGGAACAGCAGGATAGAATCATCACAGCGCTTGCGTCCGACTACAGAAGCGTCTACTATGTCGATTTGGATAAAGACGAAGCGGTATGCTATCGCGATGATCCGGGCTTCAGTGAAGTATCGGCACTGGGTGCGTCTTTCCCCTTCGCCCGCGATTTCACCGCGTTTGCCTATAACCACGTTGCGGAACAGTATCGGGATGGATACCTGGCGTTTATCCGGCCAGAAAACATCCGGTCCGCATTGATGAAACAGCAGACCATCTCTTATCGATTCCTTGAACTGCGCGACGGGGAAGAGACCTATTCCCTGCTGCGGATAGCAGGGGTTCGTCATCCTGAGGACCGCAAGGATCACATGGTTCATGCGATCGTACTCGGTTTCTCCGATATTGATGAGGAGATGCGTCACTCCATGGCGCAGCAGCGTGCGCTCAGCGACGCGCTGGACAGCGCGGAGGATGCGAACCGGGCTAAAACGGCCTTCCTCTCGAATATGAGCCACGAGATTCGCACCCCCATGAACGCCATCATCGGTCTGAACAATATCGCGATGAACGATCCTGCCGCTTCTGACAAGATCAAAGAGTATCTCGGGAAAATAGACGCATCCGCCCATCATCTGCTGGGTATCATTAACGATATTCTGGATATGTCACGAATAGAATCCGGGCGCATGGTCATCAAAAAAGAAGAGTTCTCTTTCTCCAAGAGCCTTGAACAGGTCAACAACATGATCAGCGGCCAGTGCCGTGACAAAGGCCTGCATTATGAATGCAGAATCATTGGGAAAATCGACGAATACTATATCGGCGATGGCATGAAACTGAAACAGGTGATGCTCAATATACTTGGCAATGCGGTAAAGTTTACGCCGAAGGGCGGTACCGTCACCTTCCTTATCGAAGAAGGCAAGCGGTTTGATGGCAAGGCTACCATCCGCCTGACCTTCCAGGATACCGGCATTGGGATGAGCAAGGAATTCATACCGCATATTTTCGACGCGTTCAGTCAGGAGGACTCCTCCTCCACAAACAGATACGGAAGTACCGGGCTGGGAATGCCGATCACAAAAAGCATTGTTGAACTGATGAACGGCCACATCGATGTGGAAAGTGAAAAAGGCGTTGGTACAACCTTTATTGTAACGATTACGCTTGATGAAGCCGACCGGGAGCACACCGCGCCGGAGGAAGGCGATCTCAATCCCCATGACATGAGCGTTTTGATCATCGATGATGACAGGATTGCTTTGGAACATGCGGAAATCGTCCTCGGTCAAATCGGCATCACCTGTGAGACAGCGGAGTCAGGGTGGGAAGGTGTCGACAAGGTCAGAATCCGGCATGGCCGTCGCGAGGATTATGATCTGATTCTCGTGGACTGGCGGATGCCGGAAATGGACGGCATCGAAACGACGCGACAGATCCGTTCGATCGTTGGACATGACACGCCCATCATCATTCTTACATCCTTCAACTGGGATGACATTGCGGACGAGGCAAGGGGCGCGGGCGTAGATACCTTTGTACCCAAGCCATTGTTCGCGGGCAGCGTGATGGATGAGTTCCGCGAGGCTTTCCGACGCAAAAACGAGGCAATGGCGAAGAAGACCGTCGATCTGAAGGGTCGTCGAATACTGCTTGCCGAGGATGTCGCTGTCAATGCTGAAATCATGATGATGGTGCTGACGATGCGAGAAATCGAAGTGGATGTCGCCGAAAACGGCAGAATCGCCGTCGATCTGTTCAGCGACCACGAACCGGGCTATTATGACGCCATTCTGATGGATATGAGGATGCCGGAAATGGACGGACTGGAGGCAACAAAGGTGATTCGATCCATGGATCGAGCAGACGCGCAGACAGTTCCAATTATTGCGCTTACAGCCAATGCTTTTGACGATGATGTTCAACGCAGCATGCAGGCCGGGTTAAACGCGCATCTGTCAAAACCGGTCGAACCCGACCAGCTGTTTGCGACGCTGGAGAACCTGATCGTCTGATAAACGAATGAAAGTGATTGTGACAGGGACGGTTCTGCTGTCACATCCGATATCCTCAAGCATGAAGCAATAACAGCTGACCCGCAGCGTGAAGAGCTGATTCCCCCTGCGGGTCGGTGCTTCTTCTCACATCGGAAAGACCGGGGACCTGCCCTTCAAAAGCAGTTCCCCGGCCTGACTTTTTGCCTTTAGTTTTGTTTGTCCGGGTCAGAATCCTCAACCTGTTCCCGGTAAAACTCCATGATTTTTTGGGAGATGTTATAGCTGATTTTCCTCTTTCCGGCTTCATAAGGCCCGATTGCGTATCGCGTCAGCCCGATAGCAGCAGCTGCTTGCGACTGTGTAAGACCTGATGTGTGCCGGAGTTCTGTAATCTCCGATGGAGTGACTGTTCTGTCCGGCCAGAGTTCCAAAATCTTATATACCAGTTCCTTCGGTATCTTGCGGCGCCCCTGCTCATAGAAATGGAGAGTCACTTGTGAGATCCGCAGCGTTTTTGAAAGCCTGTCTTTGCTTAAACAACGGGATAGAAGAAGCTGGCGGAATTCCGCTGCCCCTATTTGATCGGCAAGGTGCAGCCATTGCTCTCTTTCCTCAGCTCTGCTTTTGTCAATTTTTTTCAGAAGCTCACGAGTGGGCTTCTTTCTCTGGTGAAGAAGATAATCCTTGTGCTCTGCCAATTCCACGATGCATTCTGCCAGCCCGTCGGGAATTGAGACCTTACCTAGTTCGTAGCTTGAAAAGGATGGGTTTCCCCGAGATATTTATGCCGCGGACAGTGTGCGATGGGTTCCGACACCTCTACTACATAAAAAGCAATCATTTGGCATAATAAACAAACCGGCAGCTGTGCAGAACTGCCAAAGAAACACAGGTCTACGATTCTTCTGTTGACATCATTTTCATATAATACTATTCTGAATTCGGACATGAAAATAACAGCATCTATGATCATGTCCGACCGACTGGTGGCATGTCAGAAGTGATCAGCTGCACTGCGGCGGAAAGGAGTATACAATGAGAAAAACTGTTTCAATTGTTTTGGTGATGTCTTTGCTGCTTGTATTTGGAACGGTATGCTATGCGGACACAGGCAGTCAGATTCCTGGAGAATACAAACTATTTCTCGTGGATATGATGGGACAGCAGAGCGATTCGGACAGTATGGGAATCAGTGCGTCCTTAATTCTGCGTGAAGATGGAACCGGGGTAATGATATCGAACGGGACGGAAGATCCGCTGCCGTCATGGACAGAGGAAAACGGTAAAGTCACGCTTTACAATTCCGGCGGTAACACGCTCGAAATCGAGGTGGCAGACGGAATTATCGAGATGGAGATGGCGCCCGGCTACTATATGTATTTTGCCAGGACAGGTGTGGATACCGCGGGATACGCGGTCGGAGACCACTCTCCGGGTTCCATGCTTTACGGTATCTATAAGAGCATGGATGCGAATAAAGGTGCACATCTGAGTTATGACTACCATTCTGATTACATGGATTCCCTTTCGACCTTCGATGTACATACGAGAAACGGTGTGCTTTTCTCTTTGCGTAAAACACAGTCGGGGGGTTATGAGCAGCTGAACGCAAACTGCTTTAAGGACGGGAAGAGTTATGTGCTCTATCCGAATGAGATGCGGGGAACGCTTGCTGCGTCTACCTCATCCGGCATCATCACAGAGAACGTCCTGATGCTGGACGATCTGTACGGCGTGATTTATCAGAGAGCGCTAAGATCGGACTTCACGGTAGAATCAAGAGAGCTTGAGGGTGTTTCCTATACGGTCGAAGTATATCCGGGACAGGGGTATGTGCAGGAGGCTGCATTCTATTATGATGAAACCGGACAGCTGATCCATGTCCTGGTAGGTGCTCCGCAGACGGCGCCGGAATTGGGCGAGACCTTCTATACAATCTATGCCATCGATGAAGCGGTAAACGATGCGTTGTTTGACATTTCCGGATATACGATTACCGGATAACAGGGGAGGATCACACAATGAAAAAGATCAGTATTTTTGCCGGCCTGATTATTGTGATTATGTGTCTGGGACTGCTGACTGCGTGCGGCGGGAAGAGTGATCCCGTAGCAGAAGCGAAGGCAAAAGAAAGTGAGTTTCTCCTGGGATCGTGGTTCGCGAAAGAAGCTTATGTAAATGGTGAGACAAGAGACCCGGATGCCATTTTCGGCGGAAGGTTCCAATTGTATTTCAGCAAAGACGGAAAGTGCACGATGTCCATAGATCAAAACCGTGCCCTTGTAGATTGGACACTCACAGATAACGGAGTTACCTTGACGGGAGACGATACTTATCAGATCACATTCCCGGATGAGAGCAGGAAGACAATGATCGCGACAATCAAAGGAGTGGATGTACTGCTGGAAAAATATGAGGAATGATTGATGGTATGACATCCTGCTCATCACCAAGAAGAGAATGGGCCGCGAGTAATTCACACAGCAATTCAATAAACACACTGAGGCAGGTCCGAAAGGGCCTGCTTCTTTTATTATGACTGGACTCATGCACATCGTGGCAGTTACCGGGGTTCAGTATCTACTCTTCGGATTTCTTGTTATCGCCAAAAGGCCCGTAAATTGGGGCTTCTTGGGACCTTCATCTTTGACTTGTACATGAAAATCGCACTTTCACAGGCTGAAGTTTTATGTAAAGACTCCAAAATGGACTGCATTTTTACCCCAGGGGTAAACGCCCGGACTTATGCATGTTGTGGCAGAGTAAGCCCCAAAAGGGTGGGGTAAAATCGGTTGACATAATACAACGGCAGACTCGGTTGCCTGATGAGATAATCAGGTTACCGGGTCTGCCGCTTTTTTGCTTTATAGAGCGCTTCAGATTGAAAAGTGTCAGTTTTGATCTGGTCATTTCTCGGAGTTAATAATATTTATTATGCAGGAGGCGAAATACAATGAGATTTTTGAACTATGCAGGGAAAAAGGGCTGAAGATTTCCGGAGACATGTTTGCACGTCTTATCTCTATTTACCAGGAACAGGATCTTTATATAGATCATTCAATCGTGTATTGCCCGGGTATATGCTTGGCAGTTTTTTTGCATTTGCTCTGATTGTGATATATGCAATAAGCATGAAACAGTCAAAACGAACGGCCCGACACAGATAATGATGAATCAACAAAGCATTGTTGAAACTGGCGGTATACGTAAGGAAGAGGAATGAAAAGTACCCTATGCAGGGTTGATTTTAGTCATACTCTGCTGATATAATGTATACGACACTTCAACAGGACCTGTGTCCCATTATATGGTACTTGAAAAATGTGAATTGACGCAGGCATGGATTAAGAAAAACACGGAACCACAGTAATGCTATAAATCGATACTGAAAAAGCCATCTGAATAACAGGAACCAAGCAGGCGGAAGGAGCCAAATAGAAATGAAACAAAGAAACAAGAAAACGCAGCAGAGAATAGCAAAATTCGCAATTGCTCTATCCTGCCTGTTGAGTATCACGTTCTCTTCGCTGCCGCTTACAGCCTTAGCCACTACAGAACCACTGGCAGTGCGTGTGGGCTATTATGAAAATGAAGTCTTTCAGGAAGGGGCGGGCGAAGGCCTGGTGAAAACCGGGTATGCCTATGAATACTATCAGAAGATCTCCGAGTATACAGGCTGGAAGTATGAATATGTCTACGGCGGATTCGGCGATCTGTATCAAATGCTTCTGGATGGGGAGATTGATCTGCTTGCAGGTCTGGCTTACAGAGAAGAACGGAAAGATATTATCGGATATCCGAACGCTATCATGGGCAGCGAATCCTATTATCTGGTTAAACACGATACAGATACGGAAATCACGACTGATCCTTCCACTCTCAACGGAAAGAGCATCGGCGTATTGGACAGCGCCATGAGCAGCGTACTGAACCAGTTCCTGTCCGAGAATAGCATTCAGGCGAACATGGTGGTTTTCCCTGAGCATACGGGGCTGTTCAGTGCCTTTGACGCGCACGAGGTCGATATTCTGGCAGCAGAAAGTGACGGCGCGTATGGGCGTGATCACGCCGAACCGCTGCTTGCCTTTGGAACCTCCGATTACTACCTTTGCGTCAACAAGCAAAGGACGGACCTCCTTGTTCAGCTGAACGATGCACAAACACTCTTGGCAGCGGAGGAACCAAACTTTCTCAATTCACTCAGCGCCAAGTATTATGGCGTTAGTGTTACAGCACGGGCATTCTCAGAAAAAGAGCGGGAATGGATTGCAACGCACAATACGCTTCACATTGGATATCTGGAGAATTATCTGCCTTACAGCGATACAGACAGTCAGGGGCAGGCCACAGGGTTAATCGTGGACTATGTGCCGGATCTTCTCAAAGCGCTTGGAATCGATCCTATAAGTGTCACATATACAGGCTTCCCGAGCTACGATAATATGATCGCAGCCATGAGCACCGGTGAGATCGACACCGCCTTCCCGGTCGGTGGAGGATTATACTACTCAGAAGAGAACGGTATTTACCAGTCCCATGCGGTGGCTTCCGCCTCAACGGAACTGGTTTTTCGCGGCGAATACAGCGAAGAAAAGATAAAAACGTTTGCGGTCAATGAGAACAACCGCATGCAGTATTATTATGTGCGGACCAATTATCCGGATGCGGAAATCACTCTTTATCCCTCTATCGACGCATGTCTTGCAGCAGTGCTCTCCGGCGAAGCAAGCGCAACGACACTGAATGGTTTACGTGCAAATGACATCCTTCGAAACAGTCGGTATGAGGGGCTGTCGATGCATCAAGCTACACGCAGAGATGACCGCTGCTTTGGTGTTAAAATCGGCAATGAAGGGCTGTTGAAACTCATCAACCGGGGCATCAATATTCTGGGCAGTGACTACGCCCAGATCATCTCCTATCGCTATACCTCCGGGCTGTATGAGTACGGGTTTACAGATGCGCTGCGGGATCACATGGCCCTGTTTGGGAGCATAATCATCGCTGTTGCCGCACTGGTATTTTTCCTTCTTTATCGGGACAACCGTCGGAACAAGGCCCGCTTGAAAGAGAAGGAGTTGCTGCTGGAACAGCAGGCTCTTAAGGAACAGCAGGATAAAATGATCACAGCGCTCGCGTCCGATTACAGAAGTGTCTACTATGTTGATTTGGATAAGGACGTAGCGGTTTGCTATCGCAATGATCCGGGAAACAGTGAAGCGCCTGCAATGGGAGCGTCTTTTCCCTTTGTCCGCGAATTCACCGCATTTGCCTACAATCACGTAGCAGAACAGTATCGGGAAGGGTACCTGGCATTTATTCAGCCGGAAAACATCCGGTCCGCGCTGATGAAGCAGCAGATCATCTCTTATCGATTCCTTGAACTGCATGACGGTAAGGAGACCTATTCCCTTCTGCGAATGGCGGGAGTTCGTCATCCGGATGGCCGCAAGGATCACCTGGTCCATGCGATTGGCGTGGGTTTCTCGGATATCGACGAAGAGACGCGTCACTCCATGGCGCAGCAACTGGCACTCAGTGACGCGCTGGACAGCGCAGAGGACGCAAATCGAGCAAAGACGGCATTCCTCTCCAATATGAGCCATGAGATCCGCACGCCAATGAACGCCATCATCGGTCTGAACAATATCGCGATGAACGATCCTACCGCTTCAGACAAGATCAAAGAGTATCTTGGAAAGATTGATGCGTCCGCTCACCATCTGCTGGGCATCATCAACGACATTCTGGATATGTCCCGCATAGAGTCCGGGCGCATGGTCATCAAAAAGGAAGAGTTCTCTTTCTCCAAGAGCCTTGAACAGGTCAACAACATGATCAGCGGCCAGTGTCGTGACAAAGGCGTGCATTATGAATGCAGAATCATTGGAAAAATTGACGAATACTATGTTGGCGACGCCATGAAGTTGAAACAGGTGATGCTCAATATTCTTGGCAACGCGGTGAAGTTCACGCCGGAGGGCGGAACTGTAACCTTCCTGATTGAAGAAGGTAAGCGGCTTGACGGCAAGGCTACTATCCGCCTGACATTCCAGGATACGGGCATTGGAATGAGCAGGGAATATCTCCCTCATATTTTCGACGCGTTCAGCCAGGAGGACTCTTCCTCCACAAACAGATACGGCAGCACTGGCCTGGGAATGCCGATCACAAAGAGCATTATCGAGCTGATGAACGGCCACATCGATGTGGAAAGCGAAAAAGGCGTCGGCACAACCTTTATTGTAACGGTTACGCTGGATGAATCTGACCGGAAGCACGCCGCGCCGGAAGAGGGCGATCTCAATCCCCATGACATGAGCGTCCTGATTATCGATGATGACAGGATCGCCCTGGAGCATGCGGAAATCGTCCTCGGGCAGATCGGCATCACCTGTGAGACGGCGGAGTCGGGGTGGGAAGGCATCGACAAGGTCAGGATAAGACATGGCCGTCGCGAGGATTATGATCTGATCCTTGTAGACTGGAAAATGCCAGAAATGGATGGCATCGAAACGACGCGTCAGATCCGGTCGATCGTTGGGCACGATACACCCATCATCATTCTCACGTCCTTCAACTGGGATGATATCGCCGACGAGGCAAGAGGCGCGGGAGTGGACACCTTTGTACCCAAGCCACTGTTTGCGGGCAGCGTGATAGATGAGTTCCGCGAGGCTTTCCGACGCAAAAACGAATCCCTGGCGAAAAAGACCATCGATCTGAAGGGGCGAAGAATCCTGCTTGCCGAGGATGTTGCCGTCAATGCCGAGATCATGATGATGGTGCTGACGATGCGTGAAATCGAAGCGGATGTTGCCGA
>JAEEGH010032501.1_pt1 | contig 10032 bp, 7 predicted proteins | sample 9134181 | NCBI WGS metagenome assembly JAEEGH01 (sample SAMN16246544, study PRJNA631951) | gut metagenome | biome: gut microbiome; feature: rumen; material: DP-attached | host: Bos | place: Iran: Karaj | collected 2018-10 | reverse complement strand
TAATCCACCAGCTTACGGCTACTATTTAAAATCAGTATCGACGGGTGATACTATTTCACTCGGATTTTATAATTTAGAATGGTTTTAAATAATATTGTTTAAGGTGCAGATCTTTCACCTTACCGCACCTCACGGGGTGCTCCATCGGTAGGAACGGTTCCCCTCCGTTCATAAATCATTGGGATACTCGCTTTTGTTCTTTTTTGTATCCGGTTTTGGCCGTGGCCCACGCGCCCTGCCCGGTGGAGTTGGTCGTTTTTGTTGTTTTTAGTATTTGTTTTTCAATTGTTTTGATTGTATTTTATACATGAATAACTATTTCGAAATAATTAACAATTCTTAACAAAAGAAACTTGGTGAGGCAGATCTTTCGGTATATCTTTGCATCGTAAATGTTTGATATTTAATGTTTTTATTATGAAAGAAATAATTGATTTTTTAGAGAATCCGTTTAATGGACTTAAATCGTCAGATGTGATTGGTATTCAAAAACGGTGTACTACTATGGCAGAAAAGCTTTTCTGCGATTATGGTATTAAATGTGGTGATAGGACATTCCGTTTGGCTGAAATTGAGTTCTATTATTATAAGAGTAGTGAATCAAGTAACGATAATTGGGATGCACCATGGAATAAGGAAACTTATCCACGTAACAAAAAAGCAGGTGAATTCTTTTACCACTATAGTGGTGTAGATATTTGTTTTCAATGTTTTTTTGAAGAGAAGGCAAGAGATAATGAGTATGGTGAATTTGGTGGCATTCTAATAAGAAGTTTGCTCGATGGTGACAGAATTATTGCAGGACCATTGTTTTGCGCCAACACTATGATGAATTCATGTAATAACGAGACGCCCCGATTAGTACTATGTACTCATCAGACATGTGAATGGGGAAATGATAATAGATGTGGCATAAACAGTGACAAAAAACAAGAAGCAGACAAGAAACTATTTTTATGCTATTATGTTAAATATGTAAATAACAAAAAAATACAATGGGATAAAGTTTCTGAAAAAATAAGTTGGGATAAAAAGAATGAAAAATTCAAACAATTCACAAGAAACTACAAGAAAGAAAGGGGATTCCAATGATCACCGACAACCAAACTAATATCGTTTATTTCTCAAGCCTCCTTCCTGAGAAATGTCCAATCCTAAACGCCCATCTCGCGGAATCCTTGCAGCAGTATGGCATCTCCTATGCTTATCTATCGGGGACCAAGGACATCTGGTGCCGCGACTTTATGCCCGTTCAGATTGAAGAAAATCGCTTCGTGTTTTACAAATACACGCCAAACTATCTGCAAGATAAAAGGTGGCTTCGCTTTCAAACTGATCCTGTAGCTGTATTTAATAATGAAGCTAACAAATTGCAATCTTACCTGGATAAAAGCATTGCTATAGACATGATTATGGATGGAGGTAATGTGGTGAAATGTGGCGACACCATCGTGATGACCGAGAAGGTTTTTGCGGAAAACAAAGACAAAACACGTTCCGAGGTGGAGATAATCCTTCGTGAGGCTTTTCAGTGCGATATCTTATTCCTTCCGTGGGACAAAGAAGAGATTTATGGTCACAGCGATGGCGTTGTTCATTATGCTGGTAACAACAAAGTCCTATTGACCAACTACGATGATACCTCTCTTTTTTACTACAGCCGTTTTCGCAAGGCATTGGAGAAACGCTTTGAGGTTATATCTTTACAGTATTATGCCAAGCGTAAGCACGCTCGTAGTTGGGCTTACATCAACTTCCTCCAGGTTGGGAATCTAGTACTAGTACCGCAATTGGGTCTTGAAGAAGATAAACAAGCCTTGGAACAAATTGGCAATGCCTTGCCGGATTGCGAAATGGTTGGCATACCAGCTCTTGAAGCTGTCAGAAAAGGTGGCGCATTAAATTGTATCTCATGGAATATCAAAAACTAGATTTTGGGGAGTTGAAGGCTTTGGCCAAGAAAGGTGATGCAAAAGCGCAAAATAGCCTAGGTGTGTGTTATGCGAAGGGCGAAGGGGTTAGGAAAAACCTTGTAAAAGCAATCGAATGCTACACAAAGGCGGCGGAACAGGGGTTGATGAGAGCACAGTTCAATCTTGCTGCTTATTATTACCTAGGTGATGGCGTGGAACAGGATTATGTAAAAGCTTTGGAGTGGTATCATAAGGCCGCAGAACAGGGCGATTCGTGGTCGAAAAACGATATTGCAGCCTGTTATTATAATGGATTTGGCGTCGAAAAAGATTTAAAAAAAGCCGTGAAATGGTGGACAAAAGCTGCCGAGCAAGGTTATTCGGTCGCTCAAAACAATCTTGGCCTGTGTTATATTTTTGGGGAAGGCGTTAAAAAGAATTATAAAAAAGCCTTTGATTGGTTTATAAAGGCCGCTGAACAAGGTTATTGTGAAGCACAAAACAATCTGGCTTGTTGTTATGAACGTGGAGATGGGGTTAAAAAGAACTATCAAGAGGCTTTTGAGTTGTTTACCAAAGCAGCAGAACAGGGTATGGCGTGTTCCCAATTTAGACTTGCCAAGTGTTATAGAAAGGGAAGGGGTGTTGAACGAAACCATGCAAAAGCTGCCGAATGGTTCCAAAAAGCAGCGGAACAAGGACACGTGCTGGCGCAATTTTATCTTGGTGTGTGCTTTGAATGGGGGGAAGGCGTTGAAAAGGATTATAAAAAAGCTGCCAAGTGGTATATTAAAGCAGCCGAACAAGGTGTGGTTGAAGCACAATTCAACATCGCAATGTTTTATAGGGATGGCAATGGCGTTAACATAGACCTTTTAAAATGTGTAAAATGGTTTACAAAGGCAGCGGAACAAGGATGTGATAAGGCACAAATCCATCTTGCTTTATGTTATGAATATGGGGTCGGTGTGGAAGAAGACATGAAAAAAGCAGTGAAATGGTACAAAAAAGCTGCCGAGCAAGGTAATGATGTGGCACAATTCAACCTTGGAGTTTGTTACGATGATGGTAATAGGGTTAGGAAAAACCCAAAAAAAGCTATAGAGTGGTACACAAAGTCTGCCGAGCAAGGCTATTCAAAGGCACAATACAATCTTGCTTTGTGTTATGAAGATGGCAAAGGTGTGAAAAGAGATGACAAAGAGGCGGTGAGATTGTATAAAAAGGCGGCTAAACAAGGGGAAGAATTGGCATTTAACAATATAGGATATTGTTATGAAAAAGGACGAGGCGTTGAAAAAGACCTTGCTGAAGCTGTGAAATGGTACAGAAAAGGTGCCAAATTAGGCGATGAATCTGCTCAATTTGCTCTCGCCCTATGCTATCATTTTGGCAAGGGAGTGAAAATAGACCTTAAAAATGCTGTCAAGTGGTACACAGAAGCAGCTCAACAAGGAAATTCAATAGCTCAGAATAATCTTGCCGAATGCTATAAGGAAGGCTGGGGTGTTAAAAAGACCTTGTAAAAGCACTTGAATGGTTTTCAGAAGCTGCGAAACAAGGGGATAAAAAGGCAATATACAATCTTGAAGAACTGAAAAAAAAGTTTCATCAATCCTGATTAGCTGGCTGTTTTGAAATTATAATTTTGCCTCCCTTTCAAAACACCTTCCCGGCGGAAATCTTCTTGGCTCACAGGTTTTCGGTCCAAATCTTTCCGGCCCACAGCTGTTCCAGGAACGCCTTGACCGGCCAGACTTCAACATCGTTGGTCCGCCGTGGGTTCGTGTCAAGTGAAACCGCTATCAGACGGGCTTGCGGGTGCTCCTCCTTAAAGGCTTTCAACCCGTGCAGATGGCGGGACTGCACCTCATCCGCTGATTTGATCTCTATGGCGACCTGTGCATCCCCCAATATCGCATCCACCTCATAACCATTGTATGTGTGCCAATAGGAGAGTGCATTTGTCATCCGGTGATAACCCAAATAAGCTATAATTTCCTGAATCACAAAATGCTCGAATGCGTGGCCGAAATCGGCGGAACCGGGAACCATTGAGCGTCGGCCAAGCAGGTAGTTAGTGACAGCAACATCAAAATAATAGAAGCGTGGAGCCTGGCGCAGCTTGCGTTTCACTGTTTTTGAAAACGCGGGAATCATGTAGCCGATCAGCGTCTCCTCCAAAATGGAGAAATATCCGGCAACGGTTTTCGAGTCCACTCCGCAATCCTGCGCAATGTTGCTGAAATTGACCATCTCGCCGTTGGTCAGTGCGGCGGCCTCCAAAAAACGGGTGAAGGTGGAGAGGTTGCGCACCAGCGCCTCCGCCTTGATCTCCTCGCGCAGATAAACTGCCACATAAGCCTGCAGCATCTGCCAGTATTTTCTTGAATCGGCCAGATAATGCCTGGGAATCATGCCCTGATTTACAGCCCTTACAATGTCGAAGTCTGGAACCTCTGCGCTTGTCAGAGGGTAGAGGCTGGTCTGCAACGCCCTGCCTCCAAGCATGTTGGCTCCTCCGCGTTTGAGTTTGCGTGCGCTTGAGCCGCTCAGAATGAACCGTAGCCCTTTGCGTACCATCAGCCATTGCACCTCGTTAAGCAGTATTGGAAGTGACTGCACCTCGTCAATGATGACCAGCGTGTCAGGTTCGCACATCTCTAAATCCTGCCTTAACAGAGAGGGATTCCTCTGAAGCCGTTCAAAGGTGTTGCTTTCCAACAAATCATAAAAATGCGCATCCGGAAATAGTTCCAACAGCAGTGTGGATTTCCCAGTCTGCCTTGCACCAAAAAGGAAGGTGCTGTCTTCCAAAAGTTTGTCTTTGTCCAATAACCGTTGAATCATCTCTGTTTTGTTTTTGCAAATATACGAAAATTCGGAATACAATTCCGAAAATTATAAAAAAATTCGGAATTCAATTCCGAAAAATTGCATTTTTAGACGGATTATTGTTGCGGATTATGTGCGGAAAAATGTGAAAAATTACATTTTTCTGCACGAAATAATGCAATTATGCCATAGTTTGGCATAATTGTTGTTTATTTTTGCAGCGTTTGAAAACTAAAGGTACAAATCATGGTCTCGGAACTGATAAAAAAATACATCTGGCTGATAGACACTGTCTCAAAAGAGGGGGACAGGGGCATAACCTTTTCGGAGATAAATGACAGGTGGGAGCGGACAGAAATGTCCGGTGGGGAATCCTATGCATGGCGGACCTTCCAGAACCATCGGGAGCAGATTGCCGATGTGTTCGGCGTGGAGATAGTCTGCCGCAAATCCGACAACGCCTATTACATTGCGGACAGGGCGGAAATGAAGGATATGTCCGGTTTCCGGAAATGGATGTTGGAGACGGTTTCGGTCAACAACAGCATCAACATGTGCGGTGCGTTGCGCAGCCGCATCCTGTTGGAGGAGCAGCCCTCCTCGAAATCATTCCTTTCGGACATTCTGGAGGCGATGCGGAACAACAGCATGATAATGTTCGACTACCAGCCATATTGGAGTTCGGAGGCGGTGCATTATTACAATTTTGAGCCGTATGCCCTTAAGATGTTCCGCAGGCGCTGGTACCTGCTTGGAAAATACGGAAACCATACTCTTCGCATTTTTGCGTTGGACCGGATGGAAAATATGGATATCTCCACGGAAACATTCCTGTATCCGAAAAACTTTGACGCGGAGGATTTTTTCAGCTGCTGTTTTGGTATCATTGCTGATGATGAGCTGGAGGTGAAGCGGGTTGTGCTGAAGGTTAAGGCGTTTCAGGCGAACTATTTCCGTTCGCTGCCGCTGCACGCCTCGCAGCAGGAGTTGGAGCGTAACGAGACCTATTCGCTCTTCTCCTACCGGCTGAAACCCACCTTCGATTTCCGTCAGGAGCTTCTTTCGCATGGTTCCGCCGTTGAGGTGCTGGAGCCGCTCTCGTTGCGGAGGTCCATGGCCGAGGAGATTCGTGGCATGTCCGCGCTGTATAGGAAAGGGAGGGAATGATGCTGAACAATTTCGCAGCGATAGATTTCGAGACTGCCAACGGGAATCCGTGCAGTGTGTGCAGCGTTGGCATCGTTGTTGTGCGCAACGGCATTGTCACCGACACATTCTACAGCCTGATACAGCCCGAACCCAATTATTACGCCTGGTTCTGCCAGCAGGTGCACGGCCTGTCGCATGAGGATACCGACAACGCGCCGGTGTTCCCGTACGTTTGGCGGCAGATTGAGCCGTTGATAGAGGGGCTGCCGTTAGTGGCGCACAACAGCCCCTTTGACGAGGGTTGCCTGAAAGCTGTGTTCAGGGTCTATCAGATGGACTATCCTGATTACAAATTTTATTGCACCTGCCGCGCCTCGCGCCGCCATTTCGGACGCCTGCTGCCGAACCACCAGCTGCACACAGTCGCCGCCGCTTGCGGCTATAACCTTGAGAACCACCATCACGCGCTTGCCGATGCGGAGGCCTGCGCACACATCGCGTTGGCACTGCTGTAATGAAATGGTTGTTTTTTTGACCATGTATGGGTGCGATGTCAGTTTTATTTGTATTTTTGCAAAATAATAAAATACAATAGAACTATTAAAAAACAGTTATGGGTCTCAAAAGAATATTCTTTGGTTTGCTGTTTGTTAGCAGCTTTTTTTCAGCCGCTTGGGCACAGAACATGAACCGCTACATTGTCATCAGGGGGTATAATCAGACCATCAGGGTCGGATGTGCGGTCAAATCTCCTTCTACGCCGATTCGGTTCGAAACGGGTGACATTGATACCGTTATTTTGTGTCGGGATACGGCGTTACATTTTTTTAAAATCGCTTTGGATGGTGACACAATCCCTTGTGAGCTGACAATTTATGGTGACATCACACAGTTCAGATGTGATTCGAATTTCAGCAAAATAATCCACTTGGATGTAAGCCAAAATCCTGACCTGACTTACCTGAACTGCAGTTACAACAACCTCTATCAGTTGGATGTGCGAAATAATAACCGGCTGAAGTGGTTGTCATGTAGTGGCAACAATCTTCAAGAATTGGATGTGAGCTATAACCCGTCTCTGGTTATTTTGGAGTGCGACCATAATTGGCTTTCCACATTGAATCTGCGCTGTAATAATGACTTGAAGGCGTTGGTTTGTGCATATAACAGCCTTACCTCATTGGATTTGAGCCGGAATCCCAATCTGAACTCCATATATTGTTTTGTGAACAGGCTCACTTCACTGGATTTTCGTGTTAATGACAAACTGACTTCAGTTTATTGCCATGCAAACGACTTTTCCACCTCCGCTTACGACCAGATGATGTGCACGTTGCCGGAACGGAAATCGGAAGATTTTGCCGTGTTTTGTCCGTTGCTGGATACTAAGGACACCAATTCCATCAAATTTAAGTCAGCCAATGCAGCCAATGCACGGAAAAAGGGATGGGGTGTCTTACCTTTTACCGGGCCAGATGTGATTGAGACCAAGGGCAATTATTACTGTGGGCTGAACATGGACTGCAGCATGAAACTTGGCGTCAGAAACCGGGCGGAAATCACCCTTTCCTTCTGGGCGGCGAACCAATATGACATGGTGCGGATAGTCTCCGGATCATGGGACACTTTGTTGGCGGTCGGTTCAAAGGCGGCCTCCCCCATAACCAGGGTCACCTTCACCACCCGGAGCGAGGAGGTGATTGTGTATGGTGATGTCCAAGAATTCATCTGCAGTGACAATGGTTCAGGTATTACCGCATTGGATGTGAAAAACAATCCTAAGCTGGAGAGGTTGGATTGTTATGGCAATGCCTTTTCCACAGCGGCATTTGATGCGCTGATGTGTTCGTTGCCGGAGCAGGCCTACGGTTTTTTTGTCCCGCTATCAGCTCCCTCAGACTCCAACAGCATGGCATTCATGGCCTCCAATGCTGAAAATGCCAAGGACAAGGGCTGGAGTGTCTGCTACGCCTATTCCCCTACGCAGGATATTTTTATCCCTGCCACCTCAGGCACTTTCGACTGTACGACACTGTCGGTCAGGGATGTCCTGGATGAAACCTCGTTGCAGGTATGGCCAAATCCGGCACGTACAGTGCTGTATCTGGCTGGAATAAACGGCGGACGGGTCACAGTGTACGACCTCACAGGCCGCGAAATATATCGTGCGGAGAATGCCGCTACAGAAAATTTTCAGATTAATATTGCCGGTTGGGCGAAGGGGATGTACTTTGTCCGGGCTGGGCGTAATACGGTGAAGGTGGTGAAGGATTAGTTGATAGTTGATAGTTAATAGTTAATAGTTAATAGTTGATAGTTGAAAGTTGATAGTTAATAGTTTGGGATATGAATAATAAATTGTTGTTTGCGATGGTGGCGTGCCTGCTGGTTTCCTGCCATCATCAGAAAAAAGAAAATAACCTTGATATGGACAACCCGTTTTTTTCCAAGCCGGAGACCCCATACGGTGTGCCGGCGTTCGACAGGCTTAGGCCCGAACACTTCATTCCTGCCTTTGAGGAGGGTATGCGGCAGCAGAAACAGGAGGTGAACGCCATCACCTCCAATCCGCAGGAACCCACCTTTGAAAACACTATTGAGGCATTGGAGTACAGCGGCGAACTGCTTAACGAGGTCAGTGCGGTCTTCTTCAACATGTGCGAGACCAACAACAGCAAGGAGATGAACGACATCGCCGAACGCATCAGCCCGAAGCTTTCCGCACACAGTGACGATATTAACCTGAACGAGGCTCTGTTCAAACGGGTCAAGGCTGTGTACGACATGCGGGAACGGCTTGACTTGGAAGGGGAACGTTTGCGGCTGCTGGAGGAAACCTACAAGGGCTTTGTGCGAGGAGGTGCCGCTCTTCCTTTGGAGAAGCAGGAACGTTTCCGCGCCATAAACGAGCAGCTTTCCACTCTTACGCTCAAGTTTGGCAACAACGTGCTGGCAGCAACCAACGCATACCAGATGGTGATTGACAACAAGTCCGAACTGAAGGGGCTGCCCGCCTCTCTGGTTAAGGCCGCCTCCGCGCTTGCGGACGAAAAGCCGGAAACAAAGGGGAAATGGGTCTTCACCCTGCATAACCCCAGCCTGATGCCTTTCCTACAGTATGCGGAAAATCGCGAAAAGAGGCAGGAGATTTGGGAAGCCTATGCGCATCGTTGCGATGGTGACACCTTTGACAACAACGGTATCATCAGGCAGATTGTGGCTTTGCGTGCGGAACGTGCGCAGCTGCTCGGCTACCGCACCCACGCGGACTATGTGCTGGATGACTGCATGGCCAAAACGCCGGAGGTGGTATACAAACTGCTTATGCAGGTCTGGAAACCGGCATTGCGGAAGGCGTCGGAAGAGGCGTCGGAGTACCGTCAGCTAATCCGCATGGAGGGTGGGAGCTTTGACCTGCAGCCTTGGGACTGGCGCTATTATGCCGAAAAGGTGCGGAAGGCTAAATATGATTTGAGTGACGAGGAAATCCGTCCATATTTCCAGTTGGAGCATGTGCGCGATGGGGTCTTCATGCTTGCCAACCGTTTGTACGGCTTGACCTTCAAGCCCAACAAGGACATTCCGGTTTATCATCCGGATGCTGTGGCCTATGAGGTTTATGATGCCGATAGCGTGATTGGGGTGCTCTATCTGGACTATTTTACCCGCGAAAGCAAGCGTAGCGGTGCCTGGATGACAGAGTTCCGCAGTCAGTGCGAGATGGAGGACGGACAGCCGGTGCTGCCGGTCATTTCGCTGGTCTTCAATTTCCCGCATCCGGTCGGGGAGCAGCCCTCCCTGCTGAATTTCGATGAGGCGGAAACCTTCTTCCACGAGTTCGGCCACAGCCTGCACGGGCTGCTGAGCCGCTGCCATTACCGCTCGCTGGCCGGCACCAATGTGCCCCGCGATTTTGTGGAGCTGCCTTCGCAGGTGATGGAGAACTGGGCCTCCCACCCGGAGATGATGCGGCTTTACGCCCAGCATTACCAGACGGGCGACACCATTCCTGAAAAGCTGATTGGCAAGATACAGGCTGCCGCCACCTACGGGCAGGGCTTCATGAACACCGAACTGATCGCCGCCTCCCTGCTGGATATGGACTACCACACGCTGCCAAAGGTAGAGGAAAACC
>JAEEGH010032500.1_pt1 | contig 10033 bp, 8 predicted proteins | sample 9134181 | NCBI WGS metagenome assembly JAEEGH01 (sample SAMN16246544, study PRJNA631951) | gut metagenome | biome: gut microbiome; feature: rumen; material: DP-attached | host: Bos | place: Iran: Karaj | collected 2018-10 | reverse complement strand
GGTTTAACCCGTTGAGCAGGCTCATGTTTGAATGTACTGCGTCAAAAGGGCCATATTCTGTCAGTGCTTTCCGTAAGGTCCATGCCCATTGCAGTCTTCGTGCCCCATTGAGATCATGCAGATGAATCACATGGCATCCATTCTGTACAACCTGATCCTCATAGTACTGTTCTGCGCCGGGATCCACTGCAAGAAAATAATACAGCTCGAACTTCTCCATGTCCCAGAGGGCAGACAAACCTGTAAACATTGTCTCCACCCCATTGGGGCTCAGTCCATGCAGAATAATCGCAATCTTTTTTTTCATATTTCCATCATGTAGCAATTAATCGGAATGGTACAGCATAAACCATCTCTTCACCGGATAAGGCACCAGTCCCTTGGCGATCAGGACGCACGCCGGGACAATAAGCCATCTCCGCGGGAAGCCAAGCCTTTTGTATCCCGCGGCTCTTGTCCGGATGGACCGGATCCGTCTGCGTAAGGTCCTTCGTTTCAGCGCCTCCTGGTTCATACGCACGTCATACAGCGCCTCGTTCAGCGTAGCCGCTTTGAACCCCTTCTCAAAGAAGCGGAACCACAGGTCCACATCCTCCACGCCTTCCACCATTTCACTTTCCGTGTATCCGCCCAACGCTTCATAAACTGACCGATAGGTCATGATGGTGGCGTGATGAATTGGTGTTCCATTGCGGAGCATCTCCGGCTTCGGCTGCAGCGGAGCCCGCAGGACGCCAGTTTGTCCGTTCTCGTCAAACCGGTTCATCTGAGTTCCCACCAGGTCGATTTCCGAATGTTCCTGCAGGTAATGCACCTGCTTTTCCAGCCGATCCGGACGGGAAAGATCGTCCCCGTCCATCCGGGCAATCAGTTCTCCTGTCGCATGGTGCAGACACTCATTCAGCGCATGGGATAACCTGCGGTTCTGCCCGTCATGAAAGACACGGATCCTGTCCGGATCCTCCGCTGCACATTGTTTCGCCTTCTCATACGTTCCGTCTGTGGAACCGTCGTCCCAAAGAATCAGCTCCCAGTTGGCATATGTCTGCTGGCGAATGGAATCCACAGCTTCCCGCAGGGTCTGTTCACAGTTATAGATCCCCATAATGACAGAAACCTTGGGATTACCAGTGGAAGGAGCACATTTCATCTTTTGGTTTTCTATCCTTTTCTCAATACATTGTTTTCTTTTGGCCTGATGTCAGGACATTTACCCCATGGGCAATCAAATAGGAAATCTTATTGGGATACCGGAGCAGAAAAGAACACAGTCTTAGCGGAAGCTCCCAATCATCCTGCCCGAACAGAGGAATGTTTTTACGAACAAACCGTGACATCTCCTGCAGTTTATCATGAAGTTTTTCCCTTTGATCCTTCGGGTATTCCAGCCAATATATCATGTTTTTCCCTGCGATAAAAACGCAGCTTCTCAGTTGGTTCTTCCTGACCTGGTTCCATTGTGCATCCGTCATCAGTGCCTTCGGTTGTCCCCACAAACCGTTGTATCTGTCCAGGGCAACCCTCCACCGGTTCACAAGATTCGTGTTATTCGTATGCACAATGCTTGTCTTAACCTGTCTGTAGTGGTACAGCGGCTTCCTGACTCCGGTCACGGTCCGTACCCTGGTATATATTCTCCACGTGACTCCCATATCATCCGCATACGGCCCATCCAGTGGAAACCGGAAGCCGACAAACAGTTCTGTTTTCCATAGTTTATTCCATGCATAGTCATGAGATGCACCTTTCAGCAGGTCATACAGGGCTTCACCGGCATTTGCGCCGGACACACCAGGAAGCCAGGTCTGTGTCAGATCCGGATACTCGGTATAATATCCGCATTCAGCAATATCAGCGCCTGCTTCTTCAGCAGAAGTCAGGAGGACCTGGTACATATCCGGTTCCAGCCAGTCATCGCAGTCAACGAATCCGATATACTTTGCGCCTCGTTCAGCCGCGATTCCAATGCCTGTTTCCCTGGCTTTGCACAATCCCCTGTTCTCTGTATGCACAACAGAAAACCGCGAATCGTTCTTCGCATATTCCTCACAGATCCGGCCGCTGCTGTCTGTGGATCCATCGTCAATCAGAATAAACTGCAGCTCACTGATCGTCTGGTTTCGCAGGCTCTCCAGGCATTCCCGCAGGAACCGTTCACCGTTATATACGGCAAGTATGATACAGATCATGAATTCCTGTCTTTTTTTCCCCTGCATACATCTTTTTTTCTGAATCCGATATGACATGGTTACTGTGTTTTTCTCCTGAATTTTGCAAGTGCATCAACACCAAAGAGTCGGTGGATCGGTTTGGTCAGTTTGCTGCGCAGGATTGTTTTTTTGCTCATCCAGCTTTTCCCGAACCAATGGATGCTGAACGTATTCTTTGTTTTTCTCAGTCTGCCTGTGGAATCGTCATATGGATTAAGGTATTCGGCTGGAAGGATATCCGCGCCGCAGATCTTTTGCTTTGTCCCGTCCCGCTTCAGGCCGTAGGGGATCAGTACTTTTGTATTCAGTCTGGGACAGGGCACCAGTTCGAAGGATCCGTCCTCCTTTGGTTTGTTTTCCAGATAGGGCTGAAGCAGCACATCCAGCACCGGATGACCGGGTACCGTGCCAACGCCGATTCCCGTATTGATATACTCGTCATTCTCAAATCCCAGGAAAGCGTTATACTCCAGCAGTTCATCCAGGGGCCGAATCAATTCCACGTCTGCGTCGAGATAAATCCCGCCATACTCTCTTAGGATCAGGAGTCGTGCAAAATCACTTAAAAACGCCCATTTCTGATGATCATAGCACCATTCCAGATAGGGGTGCTGATGTAAGTCAAAATTGCTCTCGTTCCATTCGATAATATCGTAATCCGGACAAAAATGATGCCAACTGGATATGCACTTCCGGTACAGCTTTGACTTTGGCTTTCCTCCGAACCAGCAGTAATGGATAAACTTTGGAATCATGACTGATTGTCTCCTGTTTTTGTCGGACAAACGGCAAATCTTAAATATATAATCTTTTAAAATCCTGTCTTGACTATCATTTGCATCAGGTCTTTTTCAACAGTTTTTTCCCTGCCAGAACAAGTTCTTTAAATTCTGCTCGCTTATGGAGCACAATAATAAAGATGGCATTTGGCAGCACAATGGTAAGCGCAGCAAGCAATATAAATGTCTGTATAGTAACCTCTGTGAGAATGGCTCGGGAAATCAGAATCATACCTATAGAAACAGTAATGAGTAATAACAATCTGAACAGATAATCAAAAAAGAACTTTGACACATCCTGTTTAAAACCATGTTTGTAAATAATCATAGGTGTGTACCACATATCCATGCAGAGCCGGGTAAGAGATGTGGCAAACAATACGCCTGCAACACCTAGATATTTCCCCATTACGATGGATAACAGAATATTTGCAACTGAAGTGATAACAGGGACAAACTGACCATGAACAAAAAGGCCCATGGTTGTACGGAAAGTACCCATAGTGTTCATATATCCGGCTGTAAAGAAACGAATCGCCAATGCTGTCACTATGCTGAAGCTCAGCAAAAAATCTTTTCCTATCCAAAGCTGGATGAAGGGATTAATAAGAGTAATCATTGCGATAGAGCAGAATGAGTACAGCCAGTAATTCAGAAACTCAACTCGTTGAAAGAGCTTATAGCTGTTATCCTTATTCTCTGTTGCAAAATAATTACCGAGGCTTGCACTGATAGCATGATTCAGCCGTGTCAGGATTCCTGTAATTGTATCCTCGATCATCACATAATTGGATAAAAGGCCCACCCATTGTACGCCAATCATCGATGATATGATAATTGTATCCGAACTATACAGAATGGAGAAGGATATTTTTCGTAGCATCAGCGCTTTTGTATCCTTAAAGATCCGTCTTCTCTCTTCAGCAGGCAAATCATCCTTATCCTCTGATCGGAATATGGGGTATTCCTTGCCTGCCCTAATAGAAAGACAAACACTCTGCCCAATTGTGCATCCGATTTGAATGAACAAATACAACGTATAATTCCTGAACAAAACAAGGCCAAGGATCTGAAGAACTGTCTTTATTATATTAAACAGGCTGTTGTAATGTGAGACGACAGAAGATCGCTGATCAGCATTGAAGACAGCTGTCCTGTACGCGAAAAACCAGTAAGAGAAAACAGTGTTTAGCAGAAATATAATATAATAAAACGTTAACCCCTGTATGTCTGGTTTATTTTTGATAATCAGATCCATAAAGGGGATCAACGATAAACCGAGAACCAGGATTACTGCGCCGACTATATAATACACTCTTTTATACAGCCGTATAAGTTGTCTTAGTTTACCGATATTTTTCTCTGCCAGCGGCTTGTACATGCTGTAGGTGATTGCAGTGCCAAAGCCAAGCTCTGCAAAAGACAACATGGTCAGAATGCCACTGTATAGCCCGTTAACGCTTAAGTAGTCTTTGCTTAAATAGATAATAAAAACCGTACGGATTGCGAAAGAAAGAATGATGGACACAATCCTGTTGAGAATACCGGCAAGAAAATTATGCGCAGATTTTTTGAGTCTTCCAGCGTTTTTCATTTGTGTTTGCTACTTCCTTGAAGCAGGTAAGAAAAGCCAGTGGTTTTGAGATGTCTGCTGAATGCTTCTCGATTAACCACATATTCCGGCCAGATTGCAAAGCCTATCCACCATATTTTTGTCTTAACGCTTTTTTCGATTCTTACAGGTACCATAATGTTTTTCCTGACATTATACACACATTCTTTGAAAATATCCTGATGCTGTTTTTGAGTGCCTGTTTGTATTAAGCCCTTGATAATGGTCTTGTTAAACCTGTACCGATGATAAAGCCATTCATTTTCTATTGTTTTCGTTTTCTTCTTCCATATCTGCTTTTGTTTGTCTAAAGAGCGAATACCGCACAGATTGCTTTCCAGATTAAACTTCCGCATAGCGCTGTCAGGATTGTTCGTTTGATGATATACTGATTTCTCCCCAATGGCAACTTTGTTCACGTGTTGAAGACATTCGATATTAAACAGCATTCCTTCTCCATACCAGATTGTTTCATCAAACTGCAAGTCATGCTCCAGCAAAAAATCACGACTGTATATTTTATTCCAGACACCTACAAACAATTCCCCGGTATAAAGCCATTCAATCGCTTTTTCAGCGCTGACAACATAATTCGTGCCGGAGCCTGCAATGGCTTCTTCTGTATGAAAGTTGTTTTTATTCATGCCAATTGGCAATCCATCTTTTTGCACTATATTCAGGAAATAAGATACGTAATCTTTTTCAACCCAATCATCACCATCAACAAACATAACGTATTCGCCCGTGGCCTGTAACAAGCCGGAGTTCCTGGCAGTTGAAACACCGCCATTGGTTTTATGTATAACGGTTATTCTATTATCTTCCTTGCTTAATTCATCAATAATCTTGCGACTGTTATCCGGCGATCCGTCATCAACAAGTATTATTTCAATATTGCAATAATCCTGAAGCATAAGGGATTTGACACATTTATATATGTATCGTTCCACATTGTATATCGGAACAATGACAGATACTTTTTTATTCCCTATCATTTATATGCTCCTTTGATAAGTTATGCTGAACAGCCTTTTCCATCACACTGGAAATATAAGCCTTGGAGAAATCAACAAACCGTATCAGTGCAGGATTTACAGCATCATAGTCTATTGGTTCCGGGGGAAAGCATTCCGGATCCAGGACATGTTTGAGGTTCAATAATTCCAGCAAGTCTTCCATACGTGTATTTATTCTTTCATTTCTGCGAAAAACAACAAACTGTTTTTGAAACATTAATGAAAATGCCATTGCATGAAAAGAATTGGACACAACGAATGCAGCATTGCGAAGGAGTGTCAAAAAGGCTGTTGGGCCATTCTGATGAAAGCTACGGTCACAGTAATCATTTTTCAATATCGAATAGATTTTCCATCCATATTTGCAGGATGCTTCTGTACAGAATTCCCTGATTTGGGGATTGGAATCAAAATCATACACAAGAAGATAAGGCTCTTCCGGCAGCAAAGGCTCCTCTAAGCCTTCCCACTGGGTACAGGAAAGCAAAAAAACGGGATCACACACCTGTACTGCGCCCGGGATTCCCAGGTTATTGATGATTCTCAGGCCGGAAGATTCCCGTACGCTGATATCGTCAAAATGCTGAAGCCATTTTCTGATCTGTGGCTTCCATTCCTCCGTTATATCTTCCGCAGCGAAGCTTGCGGCATAGGAGGCCCGGATTCTCCCTGCAGGAACAAAATCAAGATAAAATGCCGGATCTTTTCCGTTGGAGAAAACTGTGTTCCATATCTGATCGCTTCCGGCAAAATATACATCTGCCAGCGGCGGGTCTGCCAGCAACTCAGAATATGAATGATATTTCCGGGTTAAGGGTAATTTCTCTGTAAAACGATCATACGCCCGTTTTTTGGAACTCAGCCATTTTGTTAAGCGGCCGGGAAACTTGGCAATTTGATAAAGTTCCCGCAGCACCGGTTTGTTGTAGCGTTTGCTGCGAATACCCCGCAATCGATAACGGGAGAGATAATCGGGGGCATAATCTATGATTTTTGCTTCATACCCGAGATTATTCAGGTATGTAACAAGCGCATATGCCTGCAGACTGGCTCCCGCGTTATATACGTTATGGCAGGTGATTGTATATACTTTCATCATTGTACCAAATCATATATTTTTTTGATTTCGCCTGAATTTGAATAATCTCTCCGGAAACAGTTTTGTGCCAATTCTTTCATTCTGTCCGGATCCTGCAGAAGTGAAATAATACCGTTTGCACATTCCGCATTGTTCAGTGGAACGATTAATCCGTCCACACCGTCTTGCAGCTGACTGCCTGATGTGTCATAGTCAGTAATCACCACAGGTTTGCACAGCATCTGGGCCTCCCTGACGCATACGCTCTTTCCCTCGTAATTGGATGGCTGCACATAAACGTCGCATTGAGCCATATAAGGATATGGATTATCTTTCTTTCCCAGAATGATCACATAATCCTGCATTCCGGTGTTTTCTATTTCTCTTCTGATCTTCTCTTCCTCTGTACCATATCCGATCAGATACCATTTGACATCCAACCCTTTTTTTCTGATTCTGCTGCAAATATCCGGAATATTGACCATATTTTTTTGGGGGGAAAACCTGCCAACTGTCAGCAGTCGTATACACCCATCGTCCGGCATTTCGCCGGTAGGAATCGGTACTTTGGATTCCCGAACAACATATGCTGTCGAAAGAATATTTTCAATTGTAACGATCCGCTCCTGAAGTCCGGGGAATAAAGAAGCGAAACCTTTGGCGCAGTCCTCACTTACAGCAACAATAGTATCCAGTCTTGCATAATCTCTTTCAACATTTTCCAGGCTTTCGCCAGCATGAAAATAATCAGTATGAATCCATCCGGCTTTTTTTGTTGCGTGTACTTTTTCAATGATCAGATCAAAAGGGCGAAAAAAGCCGATCGCCAAATCGTAATTTTTCTGAAGCGGATCAACTCTTTTTTTGGTTATTTGTGCCCTGGTAGTATAGTAATCAGCCTGTTTGAACGGACTGGTCAGAGCGTCTCTGAGACGAAGCATTGAGGAATAGCAGCAACCATGCTTTATTTTCGAAACAAAAGATTCCTGCAGATATGCCAACTCTTTCACTTCCGGAAGAAGATGCACATTTGGATTGATTTGTGAAAACAACGGGCCATGATGGCCGTACAGGAACAAATCCACATCAAATAGATCATAATCTATTGCATCCATCAATCCCAGAAGGCTTCTCTCAATACCACCAAGTTCCATAGGCCCGGTAAAAACAAGTAAAAGCTGCTGTTTCATCATGTTTTTTCCCTTATCATTGCAATTAATAAATCAAAGCCTCATTATGCTGAAAAAAACCTCATCATCCTCATTTGCTAAACACCCAGTTAAAACTATGCAAACTGTCTGATTGCAACGAGTATATCCAGTAAACCAGCAATACCAGAAGCACTACTATCATAATGACATCCCTGTGTTTATCTTTCGGAATCATCCGGAACAGATAACCATAGCCGATGCTTACCATTGCCCCGGTATGGATTCCGATCCGTCCGAAATACGCGCTGCCCATACCGGCCAGCATGGCAAAAGCATTGAAGAGCAGGCCGTTTATGTAGAACGCCTGTGTGCGGGTCATCTTTTCCCTGTCACAGGAAGAGAAAAAAAGGATGACCGGAACAAACCCGACTGCGATTCTCAGGGGGTTGACATCGCGTGTCATATACGCGTCTGACCAGTCGATAATGGTCCCTTTAAACAGTTCGATCAGATTGCCCACGATCTCATAGGAAAAGCGGATGATCAGCGCCCCGGCAGCCAGGATGGCGAACTGCGTAAAATCAGGTTTCCTGGCAAACAGGAAATAAGGCAGGATCATAACGATTGCCGATTTATGAAACATGGTCGCGAGCAGGACCGTCAGGAGGTAAGGGACGCACCGGCGTTTCAGGATAAACCGGTGGCCGCCAAACAAGACCGCTGCGGCCAGATACTGGCGGATTCCGTTGAAGCTGCCGGTCCAGTCGCCCAAAAAAAGAAAGATCAGCACACTGACCAGGTACATGGGACTGTACCGGTAGATCATCAGGCTGTATATTCCGATAGTGATAATGGAACAGATAAAGATCAGCGTTGACCCATCATCCAGGACCATCGTGGATATTTTGCTCAGCAGGCGGATCCCCGGTTCCCGGAAATGGATCAGGTAATCCCGGACCGTCTGCCATTCGGTCACCCGGGTCCGGTAATACGCCATGTAGTCTGTCCCCACCCGGAACCGGAGCCCGGCAACCGCGATCAGCATTGCGGCCAGCGTGAACGCGAAAACCGGATCCGGCCGGGTCAGGTATGCGCCTGTACGGGTGATCCTGGTTTTCGGATTTGCCTGTGCCATAAAGCCAAGCGTCACCGTGATGACCAGCACGATCAGGTATACGGCGGAAATAATCACCGGTCTTGCTTTATCTCCTTTGGAAAGAATAGTGGACTGTCAGGATTTCAGGAGTTCCCGGATCAGTTGAAGGAATTCTTCCTTCGTCCGGTCGATCGTAAAGGCTTCAACCGTTTTCCGGTTGCGCGCCCCCATCTGTTCCCGGTCCCCGGGGTTGTTTTTCAGCTTTTGAATGCTCTCCGCGTAACGCTGAGTGTCATCAGGTTCACAGACATATCCGGAAACACCGTCTTCGGTTATATCCGTCAGCCCCCGGATCCCGGAGTTGACCAGCGGCATGCCGCAGTACATGGCCTCCATGGCGGCGAACGGCAGTCCCTCCCGTCTGGACGGCAGAGCAAACACATCGCTCTGGCGACAGATATCGGCAATATCCTTCCTGTATCCCAGAAAATGAACGTGATCCGCAATATCCAGTTCCTGCGCAAGTGCTTCCAGGCTCTGCCGCTGGTCTCCCTTCCCGCAGAGCACATAATGGATTGCAGGATCCTTCAGCCTTGCAATGGCCCGGATAATCACCTGCTGGTTTTTGTTCTCATTCAGTTCGCCAACGGACAGCACCAGGTAAGCATCCTGCGCCAGACGAAGTTCATTTCTCAGGTTTGTTGGGTTGTTCCCCGGCTTCAGCCGTTCTGTGTCAATGCCGACGCCGTGGATATAGGCCGCCCTGGCCGTACGCATCCGCTGCGCCCGTGCATAGTCCTCCCGGTTGATAGTGCAGATGCAGTCGGCTTTCGATGCCATCAGGCGTTCAATCGGATAAAAAATCAGCCAGTTCAGCAGCGGCGCTCCCTTGTAAAAGTGGAAGCCGTGTACCATATACATCACTTTGGTACCCTGCTTTCTGGCTTTCCGTGCAGCAAGACGGGTTGCGACGCCCATCACCGGTTCATTGGTCCAGATCAGGTCATAGTGCCCGTTCCGGATGATCTGTTTGATTTCCCTGTACCCCCTGATGTTGGATACTGCCAGCGGACTGCGTTTCAGGTGAAGCA
>JAEEGH010032498.1_pt1 | contig 10033 bp, 8 predicted proteins | sample 9134181 | NCBI WGS metagenome assembly JAEEGH01 (sample SAMN16246544, study PRJNA631951) | gut metagenome | biome: gut microbiome; feature: rumen; material: DP-attached | host: Bos | place: Iran: Karaj | collected 2018-10 | reverse complement strand
CTACACCATTGACAAGAACACTAATCAATTGAAATATAAATAATCATAATTCAAAATAGATTCATAGAGCAATCTTCGTGGTTGCTCTTTTTTTTGTAAAAATATGCATTTGAAAAGAACGCTCTTTTGTGCTGTGCTGCTTATGGCACTGGCTGCTACAGCGCTGGCGCAAGACACTATACGTGAAAAGAAAGGAAACTTCAACCTTATCAACAAGCTAATGCTGGAGGTGCGGGCTGACCTGACTTTCAACCAGCCCGTGACTACATACGCCTTCGAGGAGAATCAGTTGGGAGAGAGCTCATACGGATTCCAGGGCCGCTATTTTAATTTGCATATGGGCGGCAATCTTGCCCCGAATCTTTCCTATTATTTCCGCCAGCGCATCGTGGCCAACCCCGGCAGCCACACCTTCTTCGATAACACGGACTTCCTCTATCTGGACTACCGTTTCCACAAGAATTGGTCGGCGCGTATAGGCAAGGAGGCCTTGGCTGTGGGTGGTTTCGAGTATGATGCGCCGCCTATCGACGTGCTCTATTTCTCCTATTATTGGGATAACTTCTACTGTTTCCAGCTGGCGGGATCCATCTCCTTCCACTCCAATAACGACAAGCATCATTTGACCTTGCAGGTGGGTAATTCGCCCTATCTGCATTACGGTTCCACCTTCAAAAACTCACTGCTCAGTTATAACCTGTTCTGGTCGGGCGACTTCGGGCATTTCAAGACCCTCTACTCCTTCAATATGTTCGAGCGCAAGAAGGGCACTTTTATGAACTACATCGCTTTGGGTAACAAGGTGGACTACGAGCATTTCAGCATCTATCTGGATTTGATGCACCACGCCCATTCCGTCAACCAGTTGTTCAAGGACTTTGCAGTGGTGGGACGTGCCGATGCCAAAATCACCCCGTTGGCCAACGTCTTTGTGAAGGCGGGTTATGAGCAGAACCTTGATCAGAATGAAATCGCCCATTTCAATGCCACGGGCGATTTGTGGGACTGCCTTGCCCTGCCCGGTCAACAATATATATATTATGGTATAGGATTTGAGTGGCGCCCCAAACGGTGCCCCGATGTGCGTCTGCACGGTTTTGTGACGGATTATATCACCAACAACGACTATGTGCCCTACCTTCAACCCGCCGAGGTGTTGAACGAACATAATGTGTATGCCAATGTGGGTGTCACTTGGAAAATTGATATCGCCAAATATTTCAGTAAAATAAGATGAAAATACGCCGAAAAAAAACATTGGGTTATGCCCAAACCATAGAGAATTTCTTCAAGGGTCTTGAGTCCAAACTCAAGTTGAAGAACCCCATCAAGTTCACGAGCAAGCGCTCTCTGGAAGCCTTGCTCTTTCTGGTGATTTTCTTCGGCTTTTTCGGCTTGCTGGCCTATAAGATGTCATTGCCGATGATGCTCAACACCTTTATGCAGACGGCATACCATCTGTTGATGGAGACGGTGTTCTACATTATGGCCATCTGTGTGCTGATGGGTGCCATCAGCAAGTTGATGGCCGAGTTCGGCGTGGTGCGTTTGATGGAGAATGTCCTGAAACCCTTTATGCGTCCGCTTTATAATTTGCCCGGTGTGGCCGCGTTGGGTGCCGTGATGACCTTCCTGAGCGACAACCCTGCCATCATCACGTTGGCCAAGGACAAGAACTTCAGCCGCTATTTCAAGAAATACCAGCTGGTGTCGCTTACCAATTTCGGCACGGCGTTCGGTATGGGACTGGTGGTCCTGGCCTTTATGACGGGCTTAGGATATGGTAAAGGTGCCTTGGTGGGCATCTTGGGTGCGGTGATTGGCAGTATCGTCTCCACGCGGCTGATGCAGTATATGTCGCTGAAAGCCTATCCGGATTTGGACGTTCCGGTTTCTGAAGGCGAAGGCGACGAGCAGCAGATCTCCTTCAAGAGCGAAGGAAGTGTGTTCATGCGTTTCCTCAATTCGATTTTAGACGGCGGCAAAGACGGTGTGGGCATCGGTCTGGCCATCATTCCGGGCGTGCTGGTGATTTCCACCATCGTGATGATGCTGACGTTCGGCCCTGCCGGAGCCAACCACGAATATTTGGGCGAAGCTTACGAGGGCGTTCCCGTCATCTCGTGGGCGGCCGGCAAGATACAGGTGGTTTTCCACTGGCTCTTCGGTTTCGACTATCCCCAGCTCATCTCCTTCCCTATCACGGCATTAGGAGCTGTAGGGGCAGCGTTGGGCTTGATTCCGCGCTTTGTTTCTGAAGGCATCATCGACAACAACGCCATCGCAGTCTTCACCGCTATGGGCATGTGCTGGAGCGGTTATCTCAGCACCCATGCCGCCATGCTCGACTCGATGGGGCACCGTCCACTGATTTCCAAGGCCATTATCGCGCACACCATCGGCGGGCTGTTGGCGGGCATTTCGGCCCACTGGCTCTTCGTGCTGTTCACATTCATTGGGACACTCTTCCATTAAGAGAATGTACAATGAACAATGAACAATGTACAATGTACAATGAACAATTTTCAGTTCTTAATTTTCAGTTTTCCATTCTCCATTTTCAATTTATTCGTATTTTTGCGGGGTAAAATTTCATATCGCCATGAACCGCATCATCATCTTCTTTTTTCTACTCTGTGTCGCTGCGAGTGTGCGGGGACAGATCAATATCGCCACGCAAGATTCTGCAAAGAAGATTTTTCAGATGAGCGAGATGTCTCATTACAAATTCACCCCCAAAAGTCGGGACGGGCAGGTCAAACTGATGAGTTTTCCCGTTCAAAGCGACCTTTTGAACAATTGGACTGGAGCAATGGATCCGATGTCAATATCCTTCAAAGGTGAGGTGGTATCGGTGAAGGAAGTACGGAACAACTTTCAGCTAATTCCCAATCCTCATTATGTAACAGAGACTCTTTTGGGAAGACACAACACCCTCCGCTGCTACGAGTACCTTTGGGATGCTTTCCCCATCGAAGAGCGTACTTACTCCTTTGACTCGCTACACCGGGTTTCGCAAATCGATGTACGCAGTATCATGATGAAACAATACCGCCGCATCAGCAACCGTTTCGCCCGCAAGCATCATGGCAGTCTATACGTCCGCACCCCGCAACGCAACCTGCCGAAAGGGCCGTGGCAACTTGCCTACGAAACGGAGCTGAACCGTTACCTTGTGGCTGACGGACGGCTACAAGCATGGCAACGGCAGGCGAAAGAGGGGCATTGGTACTATATGGAAAGTCTGCAGTACGACAGTTGCGGACAGGTCTGCACCGTCTTCCAATTCGAAAATGCCTATCTCAAAGAAATATACGCTTATACTTACCGCAATGGATCGATGGCAAGTGAACGAAGGTATGACTTTAGGGGCAAGGGACTTATGTACACCCTCCCTCGTTTCCCTCAAAATTATGAACGCTATCTCCTATACGAATCCGCGAATGTGATGGGCGGCGACACCCTGCCCGCCCCTCTTCCCTACCACTACGAGTACGATTCGGACGGAAAGCTACTGTCCATCTCCAGCGAGATGGGAATTACGCAAATCACGGGTAACCACTATTACGAAAGTTCAGGAGGCATCGCATACAAAGTCGTAAGTGTTCGTTTCGAGTACGATGATGCGGGGAACAAGACCCGGATGGAGTTCTACGATATCAACAGCGACAGCACCCCCATCCATCCCATTTTGACGTGGAAGTACCAGTACGACGAGCATGGCAACTGGACAGAGTGCGAGGAGTTCATCGACGGGAAATTGTCGGCGCGAACGGTAAGGACGATAACGTACAGGGAGTAGGGTTATTTCAATGTACAATTTACAATGTACAATGTACAGTTCTCAATTTTCAATTTTCCATCCTCCATTTTCAATTTATTTGTATTTTTGCGGCATTGAATCAATGCCCAAAACAATGAAAAAGTTATTCTCCACCCTATGGATGATGTCGCTAATAATGCTTGCGGCAGCACAAGATCCCTATGAGCAATTTTATGATGACTTGCATAAAGGCGACACCACGGCCATGACTGCTTCCATCCTGAAAATCAGGAATATGAACGAGCAGACAGCCGAGCGTTACGTCGCTGAATACAACTACTACTATAACCTGTCAAAGACCCAATCGGGCGTGGTATCCTCAGTTGAGCCGCCCAGCGAAGCTGACGGAGTACAAGGCGAAGTTTACACCCTCACCGACAGCACCGGCGCAGTGGTCGGCTATATGTATTACGCTCAACGATGGGACTTTGCACGAGTGGATAGCGCACTGGATGTCATCAGCCGCGGCATCGCCCTCTTTCCCGACCGGCTGGATATGTGGTACGGCAAAATCCATCTGTTGCAAGAATTATGCCGCTGGAACGTCTTTGCAGATGAGATTCACGCCCTACTCGACAGAACCACACAGAACAAACTCCATTGGCAATGGCCCAACAACAACGCTCCCATGGAGGAGGTCGTCACCGATGGAATTTTTGATTACGAGAAAGAGCTTTTCATGGCCGCAGTGAACGATGAAAATGCTGACAAAATGCAACAGAAAATCCTACTTCTTCGTGGCATCGCTGAGGATCTTTACCACCATTTTCCCAAATATGTACAAAATATCAATGTGATAGCTGCCACCTACCAGGTGCTGGAAGATCGTAGTACGGCATTGACGTGGCTGCTCAAAGCCGAAAAGGTAGCGCCTCACGACGGCGTAGTACTCAGCAACATCGCCGATACTTACTATATGCTGGGCGACAGCAAGAACGAGCGCAAATACCTGAAGAAAGTCATCAAATACGGCACCCCAGAAGAGAAAGAGCGGGCAAAAAGTTTCCTGAAAGAATAACGGGGACATTGTTATTTCCAGCTATTCGTATTTTTTATCAACCTACCATAAAATAAAGAAAAGGTTGTATTTTTGCATTCGTAAATTAATGTTGCAAAAAAATGTCACCCATGATGAAAAGAATCAGCATTCTCTTATTCTTCGTATTTGCGTTTGTCTCAGCAAATTACGCACAGAATGACAACTCTTTAGACGGCTGGCACTTGGGCGGCCGTTTGGAAGGAGATGTATTAGCGCCACTATCCATACACTCCACTACGGACAACTCCATTTTTCTTGTAAACAAAAAGCCCTCTTTCGGCTGGGCGGTCGGCATTGAAGCATCCTACAACTTTTACAAGTACTTTGGCGTATCCATTGGACTTGACTATGGCACTACAACCAACTTCCTCTTTCCGACTACGATGTTTATCGAGTATGCTTTAGACTTTAAGATTCCCGTTAATATTGAAGTACATGTGCCCTTGAAAGAAAATTGGCATTTCTACTCTTCCGTAGGATTGTGTTTCTCCAACATTGGGGGTGGTCTTGAACAAGGCCGATACCTGTACCTTAGCATTAATAATAATGGAACTTTTGCAAATAGTGATATTTTTAAGGATAATAATAGAAAATACCACACTACTGATCAATTCTGGGCTCAAAAACCCTATAAGATTTCCATTGATGCAATGGTCAAACTCGGTGTCTATTACACCCTCCCATACAAAGATCTCCTTCGCTTCGGCATTGTTGGCAATTTCGGATTATTCACCAAATACACAGGCGTTTATCATATCTACAATGTGAATCCGGCTGATAATTCCAAGACCGAACTAGACAAAGGGTATTTCAATTACCGTTACAATGGATTGGGGATTGAAGTAGCCTACATCCATTGTTTCAAAAAGAAGACCAAGTAGGGTGCTTTTAAAACGCCAAATTCTTTCATGATCATGCTCATTACCCCCATCCAAAACGGCGAGATCCTCCTCCTCAACAGCTCGAAAAGCATCCTGATACGTCAGCTGGTGCTGGAGGCTCTTTATGGCGAGGTTTTGCCGATGCCCAATGCCGACGATTCGGAGGATGTGTGGGTGGTGTATCGCGCTTTATTGTTCATCAAGCAAAACTTTAATAAATCTTCTCAAAACATTGATAATAATTTTATTAAGATTGATGTAAAAGATTGTGGTGCGGGCTATCGTTTTCTGATGGCGGTGGCGGCGGTCACCCTGGGTAAGTGGCTGCTCACCGGCACGAAGCGACTGCTGGAAAGACCGATTCTGCCGTTAGTGAACGCCTTGAAAAGTGCCGGCGCCGACATCGAGCCTTGCGCCGAGGGGTGGAAAATCCGTGGCAAGGAGTTGCACGCCCGCGCCCTCACCATCGACTGTTCGCAGAGCAGCCAGTTGGCCAGCGCCCTGCTGCTGGTGGGCGACCGTCTCGGGCTGCAGGAGCTGACCGTGGTGCCCACTCCCCCGCCCTCCGCACCTTACTGGGAACTGACACGCCGGATGGTGGAAGCGCGCCGGCAGGGCCTTCCCGTCAGGCGCGAAGCCGACTGGAGCACCGCCGCTTTCTGGTACGCTTTCCTGGCTTCCAACACCTCCATCGGCACGCTGACACTCAAAGATTTACACCTCGATACCCTTCAAGGTGATGCCGTAGTGGCGGAGTGGTTCCGCGGCTTTGGCATCCGCTCTGAACAAACCGCAGAAGGGGTAACCATCTGTCGCGACAAAACGAATTGTAACCCCATAGAAAACTGCACCTTCCATCTATACGACCATCCCGACCTTGCTCCTGTAATGGCCGTTACTGCCGTACTCTGTCAACGAATGGTCACTCTGACCGGCTTGGGCAACCTCAACCGGAAGGAGTCGCGCCGTATGGATTTGCTGTGCGAGCTGCTCTCCCATTTCTGTTCTCTTCAACGACAGGACGATGAAACGCTGACGGTTGACGGAACGTCATTCATAACCAATTCAAAACCAATCACTTTCGATCCACAAAACGACCATCGGATGGCGATGGCGGCGGCGTTGCTGTCACTCCATTTCCCTATTGTGGTGACCGACATTGATTGTGTGAAAAAATCCTATCCGCAGTTTCAAAAATATTTCATTTCTGACCCCAAAAATCAAAAATAAAATTGTAATTTTGCGCTCTGTTTTTTAAGCCATTAACTCTTTTTACAAAAAGTGATTGAGAAGAAGCGCATTGCAATTTTGGGTTCGACTGGTTCCATCGGAACGCAGGCGTTAGAGGTTGTGTCGCAATTTCCGGAAATGCTTCAGGTTGAGGTACTTTCTGCCTATTCGCAGGCCGACTTGCTCATCCAGCAGGCCAAGCAGTTTCAGCCCAACGTGGTGGTCATTGGTCAGGAGGAGCAGCTGGAGCATGTGAAAAGTGCCTTGTGGGACGATGACATCAAGGTGTATGCCGGCGAGAAAGCGCTGTGCGATGTGGTGCAGATGGATTGTGTGGACATGGTTCTGTCGGCGATTGTCGGCGTGGCGGGCCTGGCCCCCATCTACAAGGCCATCGAGAGCGGCAAGCAGATTGCGCTGGCCAACAAGGAGACTTTGGTGGTGGCAGGTGAGCTGATGACGCGCACCGCCCTTGAAAACGGTGTCAACATCTATCCGGTTGATTCTGAGCATTCTGCCATTTTCCAATCCTTGGCTGGCGAGTTCCACAATCCCATCTCCCGTCTCATCATCACCGCATCGGGCGGCCCGTTCCGGGGCAAGAAGAGAGCAGAATTACAGCATGTTACGCGAGAGCAGGCGCTCCAGCACCCGAACTGGAAGATGGGCGACAAGATCACCATCGACAGTGCCACGCTGATGAACAAAGGGTTGGAGGTGATTGAGGCGAAATGGCTGTTCGGTGTGCCGATCGACAAAATCGAGGTGGTGGTGCATCCGCAGTCGATCATCCACTCGCTGGTGGAGTTTGAGGACGGTTCAGTGAAGGCGCAGCTGGGGCTGCCCGACATGAAGCTGCCCATCCAGTATGCCCTCACCTACCCCGACCGCAAGCCCAGCAACTTCCCGCGCCTCGACTTTCTCCATCACTCCACCCTTACCTTCGAGGAGCCCGACGGCGATACCTTCCCGTGTCTGCCACTCGCATACGCGGCCTCCAAGCAGGGCGGCTGCATGCCGTGTGTGCTGAATGCCGCCAACGAGGCCGCCGTCAGGATGTTCCTGCACGACCGCATCGGCTTTTACGACATCCCCAAGATCATCGAAGCATCGCTCGCTCACGCCACTTTCTGTACGCCCTCTTCCGTTGAGGAGTACCTTACTATTGACAAAGAAACCAAAGAATATATTTCACACACCTTTAGACAATAACATTTTATGGGAGTACTCATTCAGATTTTAGGACTTATTGCCTGCATCAGTTTTCTGGTCATCACTCATGAGCTGGGACACTACACGTTTGCCCGCATCTTCCACACCCGCGTGGACAAATTCTACATGTTCTTCAATCCCTACTTCTCTATTTTCAAGTGCAAGAAGTTCAATGGGAAATGGCATTTCAAGTTTTTTGCGCGCAACCTTGACGATATGGAGGAAGAGTTGGATGCGGAGGGCAAGCCTGTTTTGGACGAGAAGGGCAAAAAGAAGATGGTGCGCATCGACACCGACAAGTTGGCGGATGACGACTGGCGCAAATACCCCGAAAACACGGAGTGGGGCATCGGGTGGCTGCCGTTGGGTGGCTATTGCAGCATCAACGGCATGGTGGATGAGAACACCAAGGCCTCTGAACTCTCATCGGAGCCGCAGCCATGGGAGTTCCGTTCGAAGCCCGCTTGGCAGCGTTTCTTCATCATCCTCGGTGGCGTGCTGGTGAACTTCATCACCGCTTTGATTCTGTACGTAGTCATTCTCTTCACGTGGGGCGAGGATTATATTCCGGTGGAGAATGCCCGTTATGGGATGCATTTTTCAGAGGTGGCGCAGCAGGCAGGATTCCAGAATGGCGACAAGATTATCACGGTAGATGGTGTGAAGCCCGAACGGCAAGGCGACCTCGTTGGCGCGGTACTCATCAATGGTGCCCAGCGCGTGGTGGTCGAACGCCCGGTGGACTCCATCGCCATCAATGAAGACAGCACCTACAGCGTTGTAAAAACCATCTACGAAAAGACCACCGTTTATCTCAATCAAGATTTTGCAAAGACGCTGCTCGGCGCTGATAAATCGGAGCAGTACTTCTGCCAGTTTGAGATGCCTTTCATCCTCGATTCTGTGCCATCGGATTCGCCAGCGGCAAGTGCCGGTCTCCAAAAGGGCGACAGTCTGGTAGCGGTGGACGGCAAACGTATGTTCTCTTTCTATAGCTATCAGAAATACTTCAACAACCACCCCTCATCATTGGTGAGCATCGTCTATTCGCGGAATGGGGAAAAAGACACCACAGTTGTGAAGTTGAATGAAGATGGCAAGATGATGGTTTTCCCAAAAGCGCCTGCTGAACTGTTAGGCCACAAGCACGTGGACTATGGCTTCTGGCAGTCGATACCGGCGGGTATCTCAAAGGGTTTCAGCACATTGGGCGACTATGTGAAGCAGTTCAAACTCATCTTCACCAAGGAGGGTGCCACGCAGATTGGCGGCTTCGGCACCATTGGCAGCATCTTCCCCAAAGCGTGGAATTGGCAGGCTTTCTGGAGTGTGACAGCCTTTATCGCGGTCATCCTTGCCTTCATGAACTTCTTGCCCATCCCGATGCTCGACGGCGGCTATATCCTCTTTATTTTGGTGGAGATGATCACACGGCGCAAACCGAGCGACAAGTTCATCGGCTATGCCAACACGGTGGGGTTCATCCTGCTCATCGCCCTGCTCATCTATGCCAACGGACTCGACATTTTAAGGTTTTTCAAATAATTCAATCCTGAAATAAATTAAACAATATACTCTATCATGAAGAAACAAGTCAAATTCTGCCTCGTCTATCGTGACATGTGGCAATCATCCGGAAAATACCAGCCCCGCGTTGACCAGCTGGTAAGAGTAGCTCCCGCCATCGTGGACTGCGGCTGTTTCGCCCGCGTGGAGACCAACGGCGGCGCTTTCGAGCAAGTGAACCTCCTCTATGGTGAGAACCCCAACAAGGCCGTCCGCGCATGGACCAAGCCTTTGCGTGAGGCCGGCATCCAGTGCCAGATGCTGGAGCGTGCCCTCAACGGT
>JAEEGH010032497.1_pt1 | contig 10033 bp, 5 predicted proteins | sample 9134181 | NCBI WGS metagenome assembly JAEEGH01 (sample SAMN16246544, study PRJNA631951) | gut metagenome | biome: gut microbiome; feature: rumen; material: DP-attached | host: Bos | place: Iran: Karaj | collected 2018-10 | reverse complement strand
CGCTCTCTAACGATTGCATGTCGGCGTTTATTTCAACTTGAGTAAATCCATCTGGCGTCAATGATTTTGATGTGGCACTATCTGAAATGTCTAATTGAAGTTCTACGCTGTATTTCAAATCTTCTAGAAGTAATGGAATCTTCTTGTTGATGGATTCCAATTGCGTTATCACGGGCGCTAAATTTGGAACGAAGGAACTGTATTGTTCGAGCTTTAATCTTACTTTCAGCTCTTCTATAAGAACGGTGATGGCATCGACATAATCTTTTCGCTTCCTCATAACTAGGGATATTTTTCCATCTTCATCAGTGATAAACTTGTTTGTGAGGACATCCGCTAGCGCTGCCATGTTTGCACGGTCTGCAAGTTTGAATATAATCGCTTTGGTCAATGATGTCCCTATAACAGAACGAATCTCTGTTAGGGATACAAGTACCTTTTTGATTTTTCTGACTTCTTCATCAGATAATTTTGGCGCAAGATTTTTTATTACAATGAACGGTGCAGTTAGAGTTATTTTAAAATTAAGTAAATTATTAAGAGCCTCTTCTTCCGCATGGTTTAATGCTTCTTTACATGCGGTTACTGCGAAGTAGGCTTTGGGGTACGGGGCGTCTTCTGTTTCGTTGTTTCCGATCAATAGCGAGGCGATACTCTCAATATAAGAACATAATTGCATTCTTCTTGATGAGTAATCTTGGAAATCGTCGGCCAGCTTTTCGGGGTTTTTGACCAAGTCGGTCTGTGTAAAAGACGACCCAATCATTTCGAACCAGTTCTGTGGAGAAAACCTGACAGGATAGACATATCCGCCTGTTGGCGTAGGCTTACGGAAGTGCCTTAGTGTCAGTCTTGATTCTTGCAATTCTGCTCCGCAGCCGCAGTCCAGGACCCCTTCGAGAATTTTCATGTCGTTTGGAGAAAAAACGGACAGAACCCTTGCCTTCTTCTCGTCGATTGCGACCAAGTGTCTTTCAGATTCGGTTTCGTACCATTCCAGGTACGCTTCGTCATAATCTTGTGTTAAAGGGTATAGTTGCCTAAGTTCTTCTTTCTTTTGGTTCTGTATTTTGGACCACTCATTTAGGGCGTCTATATATTCGTTGTAGAGCCTAAAGTAAACTTGCTGTAGCGTGTATTTTGTTTCTACACCATCTCCGAAGTCGTAGGGGTATTCGCTGAGTAAAAGTTGGCGAAGCTTGTTCTTAACGCTACTCACATTTCTATTCAGTTTTGGAGAGAGCGTGTCAAGGGCAGATGCGTATTGGTACGGCAAGGAAAAGCCGTTGTCGGAACTGGTCATCCGGCAAGGGTCAAACATCTTGTTGGCAAGACGAGATTCGTTCGCTTCGATAACTAGTGGTTTTGACGTGTTTTTGCTGTAATCGAATCTGTAGTCGTCTGCGTTTAAAATTGTTCCGGGAATTTGCAAACAGAGAAACTGGTTTCCGTTATTTCCACCGATTGCAGCGGAAATTTCGTCATAAACAATTGACGCAAAAGAATTGTCGCTAGAATTGTTTGCTTTCTGGGCGTTGGCAATATTCGAGGAATTATTTCTCGACAAATCAGTTGTTCTTAAATCTCTTGTATTATCCATTTTTTCGATTGCTAAAAAATTAAAAAACCATGGAAGGAGACGGAATATGGCTTTCCGTCTCCTTATCTTTATTGTTGACCCAAATTATACTGCATTTTCTGCATCGAGACGTCTCTTGATTACGTCTTCGTATGCTTCAATGAATTTTACGATGCTGTTTTCGTCGTTTACTGCTTTATCCTTTGGATATTCTACGCTGACATCCTTAGGTACGATTTGTTGATAGAACCCGATAACCTGTGGCGTTGTGAAACGGATGGTTATGGCTCGGCTGTTGCTCTTGGTTTTGCATTTGCCGTTTGATGTGTGCGTACGCGATCCATCGCCAGCGTTATAGACGAAGAATGCCTTTGACTTGGAGACTTCGTCTGTTGATTCGTCTAACTTTGAGTAGTCTGAATTAGAAGACGTTGTCAGTTTAATGGTGACATCACGGGCGATAACCATAGCTGTGGGGTAGCATGGGAATACGTCGTGGCTTAAATTCAGCATATGTTCCTGATTATCTAAGTCAGCACCATGGGAAATGCGTAATACCTTTTCTGCCTTTTTGTCTTTTAATCCATGTGCGGCAAATTCGGCTTCTTCATCCTTTATGGCTTGCTCTGTCTTGTCTGCGACATTGTACATTTCACCAGTCAATGCGAACACGCCAGGATTGAACCATTCACGTTCGATACCGACCTTGGCGACGTTCATACCAATTTGAATTTCGGTACCTTTGGTTTTACAGAGATTTTCGATGTGAGATTCTGTGTGTACCGATCTCTTCTTAGATTTGAAAATCCAGAATCCCGATGTTGATGACGATACCGATGTGCTAGTTCTTTCTTTGGTAGTTGAAGATGTACTACTGACTGTATGGACGATGTTGAACTGAGTGAATCCATCCGGAACAGCAGGCGGATTTACAGAATCAGAGAAACATTCTTCAAAGTCATTTACTCGACTGAGCTTTTCTTGAAGAACCTTGATTTTACTTTCGACCGTATTTTTGTCAATGTTCAGATTTGATATCTGTAGATGGAGATTTGAGAGGTTCTTTTTACTTGCTTCTTCTAACAAAGCGTCAGTGTAGCTACTGATGCTTGTTAAATAAGCTGATTGGGCCATGTTGACTTTCGTGCCACCTTCGAAAATAATGTCGATGCCCTTTGTTATTGTGGCTCCTAAATTGAGATTGCTTGCAGCTTTTCCTAGATCATCTTTTTCTGTAGCATCTTTGTTTAGGGTTTCTTTTGCGTCTTTCTTTACTTCGTCTTTAACATTGATTATTTCTGTTGCTGCGTCTTTAGCTTCTTCTAAGCTTTCTTTAGCTTCTTTGGCTTCATTTTTCTCTTTTTCCGATTTGTTGGAATTAATAATATCATCTTTTGCCTTGATTAGTTGGTCAAAATTAATTCCATCTTTTAGGGCGGTGATAGATGCTTCAAAACTATTTGCTTCTGTTGTTGTGCTGGTTTTATTAGGATCACTTTTCGCGGCCTTAAGAGCATTGAGTGCGTTAGTTGCGTTAGTGACTAACTTTTGCAAGTTTGCTTCGGTAACTGCTTTTTTTATTTTGTCGAGTGATGATTCGACTTTTGTTGTTGCTTCTGCTTGCTTGTTGTCTGCGGCTATTGTGACAACACTGGCTACTTTTTCCTTTATAGACGTTGTGTCAACATTTGCTCCGTTAAGTACAGCTGCTACTGTTGTTGTCTTACTATCTAAAGCAGCTTTATTTTGTGCTAAGGCTTCAGCTCCAGCTTGAGGGCAACATGCGTCACAAATAGCGACTGTCAAGAATTTTGCAAAGTCGCCAAAGGCGGTATCCATGGCGTCCTGCAAGGCGTCGTCACAGCGGTTGTATTCAGCCCTAGCAGATTCAACAGCTTTCTTTGCATTGGCCAAGTCTGTGGTAGACGGAATTTGTGCTGAAATGTCTGTAATTCTGGAGTTGATGTAATCTCTTCTTGTGTATAGCAACTTCAATTCGTCTAAAATAGCTGTTGGCGAATTAACCAAATCGACTGGGGTGAAAGACGTATCGAGGTATTCAAACCAGTTGGTCGGATTGAATTTGACAGGATAGATGTAACCGCCATCCGGATTGATTTTTCTGGTATTGTTCAATGTTTGGCGAGCTTCCTGAAGTTCTGCGCCGGAACCACTGTCGAGGATCCCTTCGACAATTTTCATGTCGGTAGCAGAAAAAACGGAAAGCAAAACAGAAAGCTTTTGGTTGACTGCCGTCAGCCAAGATTCTCCGTTGTCTTCGTACCATTGCAAGTAATCATTTTCTGATTGCTTGTTTTTCTGGGATTCTGTTGTTAATTCGAGATTTGCCTTTGCACACTTTACGTAGTAATCTTTTCTGCGTTGGCGTTCATTTGCCCATTCGCCAAGCTGTTCGACGTAATCGTTGTAAAGACGGAAGAATACTTCTTGGAATGTGTAGGTCTTTAGTTCTTCTTCTGAATTTGCATCTGCTTCCACTTTATCTGCAGGAGCGTTTTCGAAATAGTATTCGGTTGTTTTATCAGATTTCTCTCTCGATTTTAGAATTTCGGCTCTCATGATGTTCTTTGGCCCGAATTTGTAAGGGAAGGGCTTCATGAGCAGTTCGCGCAACTGGTTCTTTGCGTTTGCGATGATTGGATTCAGCTTTGGAGTCAGCATGTCTAATGCTGATCTGTATTGATGCTCCAGAGTTTTTCCGTTGTCGCCGCCGACCATGTCGAACGGGTCGTAGAGCTTGTTTGCCAAACGAGATTCGTTTGCTTCAATGACTGGGCCTTTGGGGGCGTTGTTCTTGTAATCGTATTCAAAATCGCTTTTGGTGAGTGCGATACCCGGCAAAAGGAGTGTTAGTTTTTCATTTGGATTTGTTCCGCCGATGACATTGTTGACTTCATCATAGAAATGTGATGCAAAATCATCATCATTTTCATCCAATTCGAATTCTTTTTCGAGAGCTGTTTTTGGGTCTGGGAGGGCTCTTCTAAGAGCGGCAAGACCGAATATAAATCTTTGTATGCTCATGTGGTTTCCTTTTTGTTTGATTGTTGTTTTTATTGTTATAAAAAACAGTTTTATTTGGTGCTGTGTTATACAACATAGTACAATTATGATACAAAAAACTTATAAATTTTGTTTACAATAATAAAAAAAACTTTTTTCCTGCCGAAATTGTGAATTTATCTTTTTAATTTTGAAAAAACGCAATTTGACTTTATCCGTTGTATCATATGGGTTTGTGATGATTCATTCCGTATTAATTTGGGCATAAATTGAATGTTTTGAAAAATGTTTATACGTAATTGATGTAAAAAAGTTTTTGCAATGTGCTTTTTGCTGATAAATAAATTATACAGCGCTTGTTTGAAATGCACAAAAAGTCACTAGAATTTTCTTCGTTTATGATAATGTGTAAATTGACCCTGGCATCCCGTCCCCGTTCCGAACATTGTGGACACATAAGCAATAAAATTGCAAGTGTCCACTAACAACTAGTGCGGGACAGGCTCAGGCCGGGAGGACAATGAAAGCAGGGTATTACGACGGATTGCCCATAATCGCATCGATGTCGGTGCGGGTCAGGCACGTTTTTTCGCTTAACCCGGCAGCAATCGCCCTGAGCGACTTTTGGCAAGTCATCATAAGGTTGTAAACCTGTTCGACGACGCTCGTTTCGGCAAGTTGGTAGTAATAGCAAGCGGCCTGAAAGCTCTGGTAATCTGGATCGCTCCTGTAGAGTTCCATCGGCAATTCTTTCATGACCGTATCGAGATCGCAAGAGAGATTTTTGCGCATCAAGAAATCGGACATGTGCCCCGCAATCGCGATGTGAGCAGAACCATCGAGCGAGCAGCCCGGCATTCGCGTCACGCTCGGCTTTTCCTTGGAATTGTTGATTCTGACGTATTCAACAGGTCGCTTGAACAGCATGGCGATTAGCGCATGGCCCGCCTCGTGGCGGCAAAGTTTTTCAAATTCTTGTTCACCGAAAAATTCAATTAAGGTTTCGCGAGTTAATGTTTGTTCTGGCATTTTTCAATCCACCTGTCTAAAAATTGCATCTGTTCGTCGGTATGGAACCAATGTTCGCCGCCTTGCATCACCGTGAGCGACGTGCCCGCATTTTGAGTAAATTCACGTATCGTTTCAAGGTCGGTCAAATTGTCATTGGAGCCGTATAAAACATGCGTCGGGATGTTCCAACGGATGGGATGCTCCCGCACGTAGCAAAGGTATTCCCACGAAAGCGTTTCGCCGAAAGCGGTCGCAATCGTTTTCTTTTCGCGGAGTTCCGCCTCCGAAACGCCCGCCCACATCATCATGTCGCTAATGAGCTTTTCCAAGTTGACCATCGGCGAAATGAAATAAGCGTTCTTGATTCGCTTGCCGCCGAGTGCGTTCATCGAGAAAAACGCCCCGATGCTATTTGCAATCAGGCTTACTTCGTCATAGCCCGCGGAAACGGAATCAAAGTAAGACGAGAATTCTTTTTTGGCGTCCCAAGGAGTTTCGGACTTGTAATCAAAACCGACGACATCGCCATTGGGGAAAAGGGGTTTGTAGTGATTTGCCTCGTCGGCGTTGCCGCCTTTCCCGTGAATATAAATAACGAGAGATTTCATTGTACTTTCACTTCTTTCGCGAAGAAGATATAAAAATCAATGCATCAAGGCAACACGCCTATACTCATTCTTCCACAAAGCAGGGCGGAATTTTAATAGAAACAAAGATATCACTCAGTTTTTTCAACGTACTCTTACGATTTTCGTATTTATTTTTATCATAACTAACTTTTATATCACCACGAACATTTTGAGCTGATTTCAAATTAGCATACTTTTCATCGAACTGTTCACATCGATAACGATATATTTCACCAGTCGCAAGATCTTTCGAAAAATCAATTGCGTTGCAAGGAACGTAGTTTCTTCCTATAGTCCAAGCACCAAAGACTCCAACGGAATCTCTCGCAACAACCCCATTCTGTTTGCACACCATTCGATAATCCTTTGATAAGGTTATACGAACTTTTATTTTGTCAACAATTTCTTGTGCAATTGTACTACCATAATCCCAATGAACTTTTGGAGGCATCCACGCATAATTCAAGATAGATTGAATTTCTTTTTGGAAAGAACTAATTTCAGGTTTCAAATTCATCAAAACAGAATCAACACGTCCTTCATCCCTATACGAAATTGTGGCCACAATAGAATCATTAAAATCATATTTACGATGGCGATTTATAACCTGTTCAAGCCGCCAGCCACAAGCTTCTCTCAAAGCCCCCATTATCCCTATTCTAAGATCATCCATTTTTCCATCAACTTTTTTCCCATCTTTCAAAATAACAGTATCGACATAGATTTCAAGATTGAATTTAGGAAGATCCTTTTCGTTTGGAAATTCATCGACTATTCCGTTTATAGGTATTTTATGTTGTTTAAAAAACTTTTTGATAGCAGCATTTTTATTCCATCTTCCAATTCCTCTTAGAGAACGAATGGCGCCATCACCGTCCATTTTAGGGCGGGCATAATAATAGATACGGTCTAGCAATTCACCCTTTCGATACAAATTAATCAACAAATTCGGTTTATCATCTTTCAAATTCAATCTATCATAATGAAAATCTTTATCAAGATATTCTTCGTCCAAATAGGACGCTTCCGCAAAGCGTTCAATTTCTTCAAAATCATGGGTTGAATAAAGCAAACCTTTTTTACCATAAACATTCATAGAATCCGAAAACGCCAAAGATTCATGCAAGCGGAGTGGTTTTCCTGGAATGTATTCAACTTCTTTAGCATCGTTTTTCAAACACAGCAACCCATAGGCCATAAGAGCATACCCTCTAGCCGCTTTCAACATGTTTGTCGTGGTATCAACTTGAATTCCTACAAAACCAGTATAAAGCTTTAAAGGAATCGTTCTACCGTAGTAAATCCATTTCACATCTACAAACGTGATTCCCGAAGGAATATCAGAAATAAAAATCCGTTTATCCCAATCCGAATGCTTTATATAGGTGAACCCATCGCGAACAAATTCTTTCGTATAAGGCAAAAGCCTTGAAATCCAGCCATCAAAGCTAGGACTACCGCATCCTTGGGGGGTGTAATACTTGTAAATATTGCCCCAATGTTTTAAATTTATTTTACCATCAAAAACATTGATAAATTCATCAAGAATTGGATTAAGGCCTTTCGTCCACCACTTCATATTCAACCGCAAGGCCAACTTGTTAAAGGAATCTTTAAGCAACATCCAATCCTCTTTAGTTCCGTTAACCTTGATTTTGGGTATTCCACAACTTGTCAAAACACTAAAAGAATAGTATTCCGAGGCTACCGCCATAACCATAGAGCGTGAAATATTGTTATCTACCGGACTTGTTGTCGAGAACTTCGTCTTCAGCGGTTCCCCTGTTTGTTTGGGCAATTTAGACTGCAACGAATCATACAAATTCGAGATTGTCCAAAACCATTCATTATGCGTAGATTTATAACTCAATGAATTATTAATAACTTTGATAGCAGTATCAGTACCTGGGGCAACAAAGCGGCTTTTCAGAGTATTGCGATTCATCTTTACATGGAGGCGGAAACCATCTAATATCATAAGCCAAATGTCATCAGGGCTAATTTCCATGGAGTAATGATTGGCATACGCGAGTGAAACAACATCAAGGAATGAAGATAATTTGGAACGGTATTCAACAAAAGGACTTATTGAATCAGAATAGGCGTAGAAAATTTTATTTCTATTCGTTTCTCTATTTTCTGGATACCTAGAAAAGTACTCTGCAAAGCCGCCTTTTTCAACGGGAACGAGCGTTTCTTTAAAGACACTTTCGCGAACGCTCGTATCTACGACCATCGCATATGCGCTCGTATCGCGTACAAAACCTTCAAAGCTTCGAGTTGCTTTTGAAGAGGATTCGAGAACAGGTTCCGAATCCTTCGCTTCACAAGGATGCAGAACAGAGATGATAAAAGCAAGTAGAAAAAATTTATAGAGCGATTTCATACAGGCAATATAGCAATATTGCACTTTGTAGATTTATGAATACACAATCCAATTTAGAACCACATACAAAATCAAAAAAAAACGCCCCTGCGGGGATGCAGGAAGCGATTTTTGTTATTCGAAATGTAAAGACTGCCTCATTTTGCATTGAGCAGTCAACGCCTGCATCATATCTTCCTTGGAGGCGTAATTATCCTTATAATTACGAATGACCGAAGTTGTTTTCACAATCATTTCATCTCCATTGCAGGTAGTCTCCATTTTATCCGAGCCAAGTTCATCGGAATCTTCATAATCCTCCTCTTTCAAGGTGGGACAGATAGACTTCACTAAAGAACCGCTTTTGGTGGAGTTTTCCGTAATGGTCACATCCTTACCTTTGAACTCATAACGAACAGTCCCCTTCGCAGATGTGCCTGAAGCATCCTCTGTAGCGTAGGAATATTCCCATACGTCATTGTTAAGCTTAAATTCACACGAGGACGTGGTTGTTGAAGACTTAGCCGAAGAGGACGTGGCTTTGGAACTGCTACTTTGAGGGCCATCGTCATCATCGCCCCAATCATTGATATCAATGGTCTTGCCATCCATATCTTCGCAATACTTTTTCAAGGATTTCTTGTATTGCTTAAACTCAGCATCAGTCATCTCGTCTTCGGAATAGGCAACGACCTTCTTACCATCGCATGTAACTTTAGAGTAACCGCCACGCGATTTCATATCGTTGCATTCATCTTTGGCGATGGAAGAATCATCGAATTTATACGTTTCTACAACCTTGCCATCTTTTAACTCGTATGTCATGTTGCCACCAATTCCAGCTTCAGAGGATTTGATGGTAAACGGATCTTCACTTACAACCTTGCACGAAACGGTTACTTTTCCGCCACTGCTGGAACTGGAACTGTCTTCACAAGACATAAGACCGAAGGATGCGGTAAGAATTATGCCCAACCCGATTTTTTTAAGCATGTTAACTCCTTGATTATGGATATTATTTCTTGTAAATATATAAACAAAAAGTGGAAATGTAACGGAAAACTTTCTAAATACTTACAGACACGAGTATGACAAGCATTTTTAACATGCCTGAGCTAAAATTTTAGCCGTTGACAAAAAAAAACCGCTTCGCGGAGTGCGAAAAGCGGATTTATCAAGCGTATATGGCAATCCAAGCACTGTGGCCAGGATGACCGCCTGGGTGACACAAAGCGCGGGGCATGCTCGCCCCGACTCCATTAGCCGACGAAGATACGGCCGTTGCGGAACAGCTGCATCCACGGGCCATCTTCGCCCCATTCTGCCGGGTGCCAGGAGTACTGGCAGGTACGGAACACGCGTTCGGGGTGCGGCATCATCACGAGGGCACGGCCGTCTTCGGAGCAGAGGCCGTTGATGCCGAAC
>JAEEGH010032496.1_pt1 | contig 10034 bp, 6 predicted proteins | sample 9134181 | NCBI WGS metagenome assembly JAEEGH01 (sample SAMN16246544, study PRJNA631951) | gut metagenome | biome: gut microbiome; feature: rumen; material: DP-attached | host: Bos | place: Iran: Karaj | collected 2018-10 | reverse complement strand
TCCCGGGCTGCTTATCAAAAGGCGGCAGTGCGTTTTTTCGGTGTCTCTGCTCCAAAACCCGTCCTCCCTGAGCAGCCGGGCAGTCCTTCATACCGGCGTCTCCATAAACTCATCAATCGCCTTCAGTACAGGAGCCGTGTATTGCTCCCCGCCAAAGAGCCACTGTTCGTGCTGCATATCGAACTCCCGGATCTCCGGATCGCGGAAATACTTTTTGTAGCGCTTCAGATACTTCTCGCCCATCTTATTGGCATAGATGAAGTGGACCGCCGTGTGTTCCACATGGATGTCGTCTTCAAGATGGGTAAGAAGATCGGTATAATACTCGTTCCGGATGGATTCGGGCTTGAATTTTGAGAAGCAGCCCATGAATCTGTCAGCCGTTTCATCGTTCATTTCAAAGATAGACTTGATCTTTTCTCTGGCCTTCGCCTGTCTCTTTTCACTGCCGGTGAAGCTGGTCAGCAGCGGCACTGCAAGCTTCGACTGCAGCCAAGCGCTGAACTTCCCGCTCTGGTCAAGGTCAGGGCTGCCAAAGATGCCATGATCGATATGCACTCTCTGACGCATGATCAGCTGTCCCACAAAGGTGCTGCCCAGGGAGGAGCCGAGTGCCCCGTCCAGCTTCCCGCCGTAGTACCCCTGAATATACCCCTCGATCTTCTCCGTCACCGTGATCATATCCGGGAAGACGGCGTCGCTCCCGTCAAAGCCGTCGTAGTTGACGCAGATCAGGTGATACTTCTCTCCAAGCCGGTCCAGCACCGCAGCGAAGTTTGTCTGATAATCGCAGGCTGTCCCCGGAAGGAGCATCAGTGTTTTCCCGCTCAGGTTGCCCTTCTCATCAAATTGCATTCCATGCCGCCTCCTTCATCAGCCGCACCATCAGATTCCGGCCCTCTTTTGTCTCTTTTACAATCGGAAATCATGTCTTATACACCGGCTGCACGATCCCAAAACATTGAAAAATCTCACCCCTTGGGCATCCATGCGATCCCTTCTGCTTACTGCAGCCTTGCACGCTCGCAGAGCAGTCGTTAGGCTCAGCCAAATAATATCCTGGTATCCGTTTCGCCTGTTATATTGTTGCATGGTGTTAAGTGTCTCTAACTTCATTATACTCCAATGCCGGAAGAAATCAAGAGGGAATCGCAGACCGGCCTCCATTTCTTGGCCATGGCGTCCAGGCGAACGAGCTTCATGGCTCTGTTTCGAATCAGCGTCTGCTTCATGAGATTCGGGAAAACATGATAAAAAAGGGAAGCCGTCTCCGGCTTCCTTGTGGCACCCACGAGGGGATTCGAACCTCCGACCTACCGCTTAGGAGGCGGTCGCTCTATCCTGCTGAGCTACGTGGGCATTTTTCTTTTTTGATGCTCGGGTATTTTACCGCAGATTCATTCTCTTGTCAACCGGGTCACCAGCGCTTCCAGTTCTTCCCGGCTGAGCAGGAACCCTGCGGTCTTCTGCAGGTCGGTGCGGCTGATCAGCGGAGGAAGATGCAATTCCTGCGCCAGTCTGCTCCGCAGCTGAGCAGATCCCGGCCTGCCGTTCAGGCCCAGCCGGTAGAAATCCGCGTCCGTGATTCTCTCTTCTTCGGCACAGCTGTCTTCGCTCGCGCCGGCGTTTTTCAGCGCCCGAATCAGTTCTTCGGGCCGCATGCCCTCAACACCGAGCAGACCTTCCTTTGAAGGTCTGTTTTTTCGTTTCTCCCTGCCCGGTACGGCCGGCACGAAGGCCTGCTTGATCTTCTCCGGCGGGATCAGACTCTTCAGACGGTTTCGGATCACAAAACCGGCCGAATCCGAGTCCGTCAGCAGAATCAGGCCCCTCTCCTCTGCCAGCATGCGCAGTGCATCCAGTTTCTCGCGGTCATTGAAAACAGCAAACCCATTGGTTTCAAAAATCAGCGCATCGACCACCTGACTCAGGGTGTTGCGGTCATAGCGCCCCTCGACGACAATGACCTCCCGGATTCTAAGCTTTTTCTCAGCCATCCGACACCTCAAGGGCAATCCGCATCAGCGTCTCCTTCAGCAGCTGCTTTTCGTCCGTTCCTTCCGATTTCAGCCGATAGTCTGCTCTTGCACAGAGAGACACCGCCTGCTGCAGCTGCTTCGGCTGAAAGCTTCTGGCTGACTGCAGCAGCCGTCTTGCCATGAAGTCATACTTGATCCCGCTCAGTTCCATCAGTTCGGCCGTATTCCTGGTCTGCGTTGCCAGATACAGCCGACGAAACTGATTGGACAGCATGGACAGAATCGCGGGTACGCTGTTGTCACGCTGCTCAAGCAGATCCGCCAGAATCCCCGCGGCGGTATTGAAGCGCCGCTCGGCAATGGCATCGGTCAGTTCGAAAATATCCGCCTCCGGAATCCGGTTTGCCACCGCGTTGACATCCGAAACGGTAACCTTTTCCCCTTTTGCATAAGCCGCGATTTTCTCGATCTCGGGAATCAGGCGTTTCATCTGGTCGCCGCTCAGCCAGATCAGCCTCTGCGCCGCCTCGATCTCGAGGCTTTTCCCATAATAGGCAAAGCGCCTCGTAATCCAGCGGATCAGCATATTCTGATCCTGCACGGTAAAGCGGATTTCTGTTCCGTGCTCACGCAGGTACTTGACGATCTTGCTTTTCCCGTTCGGCTCTTCTCCCTGTTCCGGCAGAAAAACCACCGTGCAGTACTCCGGGATATCCTCCAGAACGCTGATCAGCGCATCTGCATCACCGGGCTTCAGGTAATCCATCTCCCGGATTTCAATGAGGCTGCGCTCACTGAAAAACGGAAGGGTGTCGATAGCAAAGCGCAGCTCCACCGGGTCGGGCTGGGCGCTCTTGAAAATGCGGCTCTGAAAGCTGTCTCCTGCGCCCGACGCACAGATCTCCCGCAGCGTCTTCAAATAATCGTCGCGCAGGTAATCCTCTTCACCCCACAGCAGATACAGCCGCCGCGGTCCCTGTTCTTTGAGTTTTCGGATCTCTGTCCCATAATCCAGAGCGGGTTCTTTTCTTTTCTTTTTCATGCTGTATTCTTTCTCAAGCGGTCTGCAGCCACACCTCAACCGTACCGTTCAGATCGGTCCGATAGATCCCGTATCCACAGATCTGCAGGCTTGCCAGAGTCTCCCTCGTCGGGTGGCCGTAGGAATTGTTTTTCCCCACACTGATAATCGCATCTTCTGCCTGAATGGCCGACAGGAATGTGCGGTCAGACGAGGTTTTCGATCCGTGATGCCCTACAATCAGCAGCTCGGTATCCGGGATTTCTTCGTTTTCGATCAGTCTCTGTTCGGCGCCAACCGGTGAATCACCGGTGATAAGCATATCATAGTCCCCTATGGAAACCAGGCTGATGATGCACCGTTCGTTCTCATCCCCGGCGTCAGGCGGAGCCGTCATACGCACCCGGATCTTACCGAATGTCCGCTCCGTGTTTTCGAGAAGCCGGGTGACTTTTGTCCCGTTTCTCTCTGCTGCGTCGACGATTCTTGTCAGAAGCTGTTCGTCCGTGTCCGCATTCGGCGATAGAATGATCTCGCGCACCGGGATCAGCTCCAGCAGCATCGGTACGCCGTTTGCATGATCCTCGTGCAGGTGCGAGAGCACCAGGGCATCCAGCTGCTTCCTGCCGGCATGCTCCAGCCATGCGCCCGCTGTTTCCCCGGCGTTGTCCAACGTGTTGAGTCCGCCGCAGTCGAACATGAGTGTGTTATCCGCGGACACAGCGCATATGCATTCTCCCTGCCCGACATCCAGTGCCGCAAGAACTGCCTCGGCGCTGCGGTAGCGCCGGGCTGACACAGAAATCACTGCAGCCAGCGTCAGAATGCTGAGCGCGGCCGGGACCAGCAGGCGAAAGCGGCTGCCCGCGCGGCTGCGCCAGGCAATCAGGCCAAGGGCATAGCACAGCGCCAGCCAGACCTTCATCTCGGCTGTCTGCATGGGGAGCAGGTGATGGGGGATTCTGCAGATCAGGCCGGCCAGCAGGATCAGATACCGCGCCAGCAGCTGCGTCGGCACGGCAAGCAGTTTCCCGAGCGGCAGGAACAGCAGCGCTGCAAAGCAGCTCAGATACCCTCCGCAGAAGCAGAGAGAGACCGCCCACAGACCGAGCAGGTTGGTAAGCGGCGAGTAGACGGCAAGGCTTCCGAAATGGATCACCGAAAGCGGCGCCGACACGATCAGCACGGCGAGCGAGGCCCCGATCACAGACAGCGGCGCCCACAGCCAGCTCTCCCTGTCAGCCCTGCAGGCCTTCATCAGAGTCCGGGTCATCGGTTCCGCCAGCAGAACCATCCCGGCCATGGCAGAAAAGGAAAGCTGCAGGCTGATGCTGGCACAGCTGAAGGGATTCATAAGCAAAATCGCCGCCAGTGCAAAAGCCAGTGAGGTCGGGCCGTCATTCTCCCGTCGGAAGATCGGGGCCATCAGCAGCAGCGTCTGCATGATGCCGGCGCGTACCGCGGAAGGGGACGCCCCCGTCATGAACACAAAAAAGCAGACCAGCAGGATGCCCGCCGCAGAAGAAAGCGGCCTTGCCCCGAACAGCATCTGAATCATGCCGACCAGAAAGGCAATGTGCATCCCCGACACCGCCACCACATGCATGAAGCCCGCTCCGCGCATCCGCGCGTACAGCGTCGTATCCTGATAGAAATCGGTCTTGTCACCCAGCATCAGCGAACGCATGAAGACCGCCGTATCCGGAGAAAAAAAGCTGCCTGCAAAATCCGAGAGTTTTTTTGCACAGCGCGCGGCCAGCGTACGGATGCTGTTTTGATCCGGAAGACGGTTTTCGATGCCCACCAGGGTCCCTGTCAGGTAGATGTCCTTCGACACCAGGCTGTCGCTGCGTTCGCCGTAGCGCAGATCGGCCCGGCGCAGTTTCACGTCAACCGCCAGCACATTTCCGGGCTGGAGTGCTCCGACCTGTTCTTTATAATCATAGAGCATCATGTCCAGCCTGGGTTTTTCCGTTCTTCGTACGTGGATCCGTGTGGAATAATCGAGCCGCACCGGCGACTCCATCACCTGCACGTTCAGAATCTGCTCGGTGCCGTCCCATGCTTCGGCATAGCGCAGCGTCCTGTTCCAGTGCAGGGCATAGGCAGCAAAGCCGACGGACGCACCGAGCAGGCAGAGGCAGATTCTTCTTAGCGTCCGGCTTTGTCTCCGGAACAGCGCCGAAACCGCAGCTGCAGTCAGGCAGACTGCTGCCGCAGGCAAAATGCTCTCCCGCGGCAGCAGGTAATAGGACAGGAAGACTGCTAGCGCCAGCGAAGCCGACGCTGCGGCGAGCTTCCGCATCAGATGATCTTTTCGCCCAGCGTCCGTCCGCCGATCAGGTGGAAGTGCAGGTGCATCACCGTCTGGCCTGCGGCAGCCCCGCAGTTGTTGATGATGCGATAGCCTTCGCTCAGGCCCTCCGAAGCTGCGATCTGCGGCACGGCGGCAAAGCAGGCAGCCACGTCGCCCAGATTGTCCTCAGAGATCTCATTGGCCGAGGCCAGATGCTTCTTCGGCACAATCAGCACGTGCACCGGGGCCTGGGGATTGATGTCGCGGAAGGCAAAAACCTTGTCGTCCTCGTAAACCTTGGTGCTGGGGATGTCCCCGGCAATAATCCTGCAAAACAGACAGTCGTTCATGGTCTTCTCCTTTTCGTGATTTGATTTTTATCCCAGTGTCTTTTTTACCAGCGGAAGGAAACTGCTGAGCGCCTCGTCCAGCTTGCTGACGTCCGTGCCGCCGCCCATGGCGGAATCCGGCTTGCCGCCGCCCTTGCCGCCTGCAACCGCAGCCACCGCACGGACCAGGTCGCCCGCCTTCAGCCCCGCCGCCACGGCGTCCTTGCCGCAGACGCAGAGGAAGCTGAGCTTCTCCCCGTTTACGGCAGCAAGAAGCGCGACGACCGCAGGCTCCTTATCACGTAGCGAGTCGCCCTGTTTCCGCAGGGCGTTGGCATCGCCCTCCGCCCTGGCGGCAACCACCTTAACCGGTCCGACCGTTTCGGCCGAGGCCAGGATATCGCCGGCGCCCTTGGCTGACTCTTTGTCCTGCAGCTGCTGCAGCGCGCGCCGGAGTTCCTTCAGCTCCAAAGCCTGCTGGTCCAGCTTTTTCGGCAGTTCAGCCGGGATCACCTTGAAGCGTGCAGCCGACTCAAGCAGGAACTTTTCCTGTGCGCGCCGGAAGGCCAGAGCGCCCAGACCGGTCAGCGCCTCGATCCTTCTGACGCCGGATGCCACGGACCCCTCGGAAACCAGCACGAAGGAACCGATCTTCGCAGTGTTCGCCACATGCGTGCCGCCGCAGAGCTCAAGACTGTATCCGCCCATATCCACCACACGGACAACATCCCCGTACTTTTCGCCAAACAGGGCGGCAGCATGGGTCTTTTTTGCCTCTTCCAGGGGCATCTGCTTTGTCACGACCGGATAGTCAGCCAGAATCGCCTGGTTCACGGCCATCCGCACGGCATCCAGCTCTTCTTCCGTCGGGGCGGAGAAGTGGGTAAAGTCAAAACGCAGAAGGTCGGCATCCACCAGCGAGCCCGCCTGATGCACATGCTCGCCCAGCACATCGCGGAGGGCGCGGTGCAGCAGATGGGTCGCGCTGTGCGCGCGGCAGAGGGCCATGCGGCGCTCGGCATCACGCGTCACAGTAACACTGTCGCCTACCGCAGCCGCACCGCTGAGCACGATACCGTTGTGCATGAATTTGCCGCCCTTGTTTTTCTGTACGCTGCGGACCTGGAAAAGGAAACCGTCCTTCGCGATGGTTCCCGTGTCGGACAGCTGTCCGCCCATCTCGGCATACAGCACACTGCGGTCAAGGACCAGAATGGCCTCTGCACCTTCCGATGCAAATTCGCAGGCCTCGTCGCCGCTGACAATGGCGAGGATCTTTGCCTCACAGGTATCGAGATCATAACCGAGAAATTCCGTCTCGGGGATGTCCTTTCCGAAGCTGATGCCGGACCAGCCCAGATCGCCCAGTGCCTTACGGGCCTCGCGGGCACGCAGACGCTGCTGCTGCATCAGGGCGCGGAAGCCGTCTTCATCCACGGTGTATCCGGCGTCCTCGCACATCTCCTCCGTCAGGTCGGGCGGGAAGCCGTAGGTATCATACAGTTTGAAGGCATCCGAGCCGGAGAACACCGTCTCGGCCTTGGCCCGATGCGCCTCCATCAGCTCGGCGAAAATACGCAGCCCGGCATCGATGGTGGCACCGAACTTCTCTTCCTCGCTGCGGACAACGGCTGTGATATAGGACTGCTTCTCGCGGAGTTCCGGATACTGGCATTCGCTGATGCCCACGACCGTCTCGACAATCTCGTACAGGAAGGCCCGATTCATGCCCAGCAGCCTGCCGTGGCGCGCAGCGCGGCGCAGCAGGCGGCGCAGCACGTAGCCGCGGCCTTCATTGGAGGGCAGCACACCGTCACAGATCATGAAGACGGCGCTGCGGATATGGTCCGTGATCACGCGCAGCGACACGTCCTTTTTATGGCTTTCTCCGTAGTAGGCACCGGTCAGCTCGCTGACCCTGTGCGTCACATGCATGACCGTGTCGACGTCAAAGAGTGAATCCACCCCCTGGCAGACGACCGCCAGGCGCTCCAGGCCCATACCGGTGTCGATGTTCTTCTGCTTCAGCTCGGTATAGTGGTTGTTGCCGTCGTTGTCGAACTGACTGAACACGTTGTTCCACACTTCAATATAGCGGTCGCAGTCACAGCCGACCGTACAGCCCGGCTTGCCGCAGCCGTACTTCTCGCCCCGGTCATAATAGATCTCGGAGCAGGGGCCGCAGGGTCCCGCGCCGTGTTCCCAGAAGTTATCCTCTTTCCCGAAGCGGAAAATCCGTTCGGGCGGAATGCCGATGTCGTGCTCCCAGATGCCGGCCGCCTCATCGTCCTCGAGATACACCGAGGGATACAGGCGCTCGGGGTCCAGGCCGACCCACTCCGGGGAGGTCAGGAACTCCCAGCTCCAGGCAATGGCTTCCTTCTTGAAATAATCACCGAAGGAGAAATTCCCCAGCATCTCAAAGAAGGTACCGTGCCGTGCCGTCTTGCCGATGTTCTCGATGTCGCCGGTGCGGATGCATTTCTGGCAGGTGCAGACCCGACGGCGGGGCGGCTCCTGCTCGCCCTTGAACCAGGGCTTCATCGGGGCCATGCCCGAATTGATGAGCAGGAGGCTCGCATCGTTCTGCGGTATCAGCGAGAAGCTGGGCAGGCGCAGATGGCCTTTGGTTTCAAAGAAGCGCAGAAACATCTCACGCAGTTCATTCAGTCCGTAGTTTTTCATCTTTTGTCCTCTGATCCTCTTCGTTTTTTGTTAATACAGATTGCTGTCGGTCCGCGCCGGATTGTCCCTCTGCGGATTAAGCGTAATCCTGTGTGGCGACAAAGGCGTCGAACTCTTCCTGATTGTTAAAGAAGCGATGCCGTCCGGTCTCCGTATCCAGCGCGTAGTACAGATAATCGGTCGTTGACGGCCGCAGAGCAGCCTCCAGGCTGGGAAGGCCGGGATTGCAGATCGGCGTCGGCGGGAGGCCGGCACTTCGGCGGGTGTTGTAGGGGCTGTTCTCTGCAAGCATCTCGGCCGTCGGTGCCCCCTCGTGTTCCGGATGGAGATAGAGGATGGTCGAGTCGATCCCCAGCACCATGCCCGCGTTCAGGCGGTTATAGATTACCGAGGCAATATCGGCACGTTCCTCATCGTCCGCAGCTTCCTTCTCGATCATGGAAGCCACCGTCACCACATCGCGCAGGCTGCGTCCCTCTTCTTCAAGCCGCTGCAGCATCTCCTCCGTCAGGTGGCTGTTGAATTCATCCAGGAACTTGTTGATGGCGCTGGATGCCTGCATATTGGCATAGAAGTTATAGGTCTCGGGGAACAGATATCCCTCCAGCCGGCCGGCGCCTTCCTCTCCGGGTTCCGCTATGAAAGCGTAGTTGAAGCTGTAGTCTTTGGCAGCCGCCATCAGGTCCTCATAGCTGCTGACGCCGCTGCGTTCCAGCAGGACAAACATCTCGTGCATGGTCATGCCTTCGATGAGCGTAACATTGACCGTCACGGCAGAGCCCGCATTGGGACGCATGTTCTGGATCAGCGCACGGTAGTCGTAGGTGGACTGCAGCTTGTATTCACCGGGCCGCACCTTGGTATCGGCATGGGCGATTTTGCAGTACTGTTCAAACAGCCAGCGGTACTCGATCAGGCCCGCCTGTTTCAGTGTGTTGCTGAGATACGTGATGTCCGCATGGCTGACCGATTTCTGTCCGGTCACATTCCCGTCTTCATCCTTCACATCCACGATTTCACTCTTGAAGATGCTCTCCGGCAGCACCACCGTCGCGGTAAAGCTCTCCTTGTTGAGGGCCAGCATGTCACTTGCCGCCATCCAGGCCAGGCAGGCCAGCACGACGCTCACACAGAGCACGAAAACCGCAAACAGGACCCCGCCGAGGCAGCCTGTCCCGGTTTCCTCGCGGCGTTGGATCGGATGGTAACGCTCCTGAGGAATCTCCTGTTCCTCTGCGGCCTCCTCATCCGCCCATTCCTGCTCCTCGGAATTCAGCAGCCCCGTTTTCATGTGGATCTTGCTGAAGCTCTGCGAGCGGGTTCCCGTTTTCGTCTCATTTTCATGAATCTGAAAAATCTCGTCGATTTTTTCGCTGTCCTTCGACACGGCTTCACCTCCTGCCGCGGAAATGTCCGCTGTCAGCCCTCAGCTTTCAGCACGAATCTGCGAAAACACCTCGCCGATCTTCTCGTGAATCACCAGATCGGCATAGCTGTCATACGGCGTTTCTCCCAGATTGACCAGGGCAAGCCGGTTCCCCTTGTAGTAGCGGATCAGTCCGGCCGCCGGATAGACATTCAGGCTGGTCCCGCCGATGATCAGCACGTCGGCGTTTCGGATATAGTGCACGGCCTCCTCCATGATGTCCTGATCCAGCGGTTCTTCGTACAGGACGATATCCGGCCGGATCACACCGCCGCAGCTGCATCTTGGTACGCCGGTG
>JAEEGH010032495.1_pt1 | contig 10034 bp, 7 predicted proteins | sample 9134181 | NCBI WGS metagenome assembly JAEEGH01 (sample SAMN16246544, study PRJNA631951) | gut metagenome | biome: gut microbiome; feature: rumen; material: DP-attached | host: Bos | place: Iran: Karaj | collected 2018-10 | reverse complement strand
CACGTTTGCCGTATTCAAGAGCTACTATTTTAAAAACAACAACCGTAAACTCGTAAGAGCTTTCATTTCCTATACAGCTTACAAATATTTTGTCTGTGAAAGAGTCACGGAGAACGAGTTTTTTGATATACTGAGGGCGGATCCCTCGCTGGAAAACAGCCGGATCGGCATTCTGGCACTTCTGAAGCATTACAGCGAAAAGGAAGTGCTGACGCCTTCGGAAAGAGAGTTCGCGGACACACACATCCGCCAGCTCCTGCAAAAGAAGATCTTTTATGCATTTTTCAAAGATTTCGGAAACAAGCTTTCCTTACCGGAAAGTATGCTTGAAAAATGCTACATAGAATACAGGACGAATCCCGATAAGATGGTTTACATCCATTACTCCTACGATAAGGGAAAGGACTTCTCGGTGGAGGTTATGCCCGATGTGGGTTACGGTATCTTCACAAAGGAATTCATTCTGTTCTACGGAGAGGTCCTTCAATACTTCATTACCGAAACCGACGGTGAGAGAGAAGAGATCACCGAAAGCAGGTCCATCACCTATCTTGAGGATCCTGCCGAAGGAGGTTCGGCAACGAAATATGACAAGATCAACAACATCCTGATAGCTGCAGAGCTTAGGGATGACAAGACGGTGCTTCAGTATCTTGAACAGTATTATCGCACCGAATATGCTGTTAAAAGGCACTTCAGACCGATCTGAGGATAATCATGACGGAACTTTACAGGATCAGGGGTTAAGAGATGGCTTCATTAGTACTTGGAATGGATTTTTACGAAAAAGAGGTATATGTAGGCCTTTGGAACGAGGAAGAGCGTTGCACCAAAAGCTTTAATGTGCCTGCCAAATCGGATGGCGAGCATATACCTCTTTTTGTCGTACCTACAGGTAAAGAGACCTTTATAGCAGGTCATGAAGGCATAGCTTACAGTATCCGCGAAGGATGCAACGGTGTTTCACTTCTTTACGGAAAGAACGTAAAGGAAAGAGTGGAAGTCAACGGAATGGTGTTTGAGATCTCCGAACTGCTGGCGGGATTCATCGGAGACATCCTTTCCGCTGTCAGAAAATGCTATGCGGGAGCTGCCTTCTCCAGGATCTGTATCACGGGAGAAAGGATGAACCCTGATGACAGCAGAAGGCTTTCCGACGCCCTCTTAAGGCTTGGGTACGGAAAAGAGAGATTTTTCATCATCAATCATGCCAATGCATTTTTAAGATACATGGTAAGCTCCGACGAGATCCGCAGAAGACAGCGGGCAGTCACCATAGATACAGACTCCTTCGGAAGCGAGGTCTATTTTTACAATCCCGCAGACAGAGGAATGGGCTTCCCTGCCTACATCGAGAGACTTGAAACCTCTCCTGTGCTGAATGAGGAACTTTATACCATAGCGGACGGGGATAAGAGGAAAGAGGCCTTTGAAGACGTGGTGAGCTACGTCATGACCCAGGACAGGAACGTAAACTGCCTTTACGTGACGGGACACATCGCGGAGGATGAAAGGATCAAGGATGTGCTGAGAAGATACGCTTCCGCAAGTCTCAAGATCTTTTCGGGACAGAATCTCTACTCCTCCGGAGCCTGCTACAGGGCTGTGGATGAGAAGCTTAAGGACGGCATTTTAAGTGACGGAGAGGTGTTCCACACCGTATCCGTTGAAGCCTATAAAGATGCGGTCATCGACGGGATACCTCTGATAAAAGCAGGTTGTCCTCTGGACAGGGCTGTGGGACGGATCTATCTGATCCCCGACAATTCCGACAAGATCGTTTTCAGGATCAGGGATCAGAGGACAGGTCGTTCGGAAGCCGTGAATTTTCCTTTGGACGGCCTTATCCACAGGGAGAACCGGACTAACAGACTTGAGATCACGGTCCGTTTTCCCGACATTAAGACTTTGGTGATCAAGGTTCGCGATCTGGGCTTTGGAAGTATTTACCCCGCAAGCTACAGAGTCAGTGAACAAACGATAATGCTTTAAAGGAACAGACATATGGGAAAAATGATCGTTACCGAGGGTAACTACTCGAAAAAACCATATTATTTGAAAAATTCCAAACTCAGCATACATTCCATTGAAGAGCTCTGCTACTGTATTACCAAAAACCCGGAGCTCTGCGAGGATTTCCTTTATGACAGGGATCTTGCCACATTCATAGACGAGGAACTGGGACTTAAAGAACGGGGAAACCTTCTTGCGGATTGCATCGAAAGGGATGCACCCTTAAAGGATCTTGTAACCGTATGCTTTTGCTCCTGTGACTATCTGGTGAGGGAAGAGATCGAAGATTTTCTTGAGGAGCTTTCCAGATCCGAACGGAGCGAAAAGTGGATCAGGATCCGTAATAAGGCTGACAGCTATCTGAGTCATGAGAATTACAAAAATGCCGTGATCAATTACAGGAGTCTGGTAAAGGATGCCGGAAGCCTGGGGATCACCAGCGAGAACCTGGGAGACATCTACCACAATATGGGTATCGCCTTCCTTCACACGGAAGGTTTCGAATCGGCAGCGGAATGTTTCAGACTTGCCTACGAAAGAAACAACAGAGAGGAGTCTCTGAAATCCTATCTTCTTTCTCTTAAATTCGGTGAGAAGAATGATGATTACAGAACTGCTCTCGATGTTTACAATATATCCGAGGAGACAACGGACTGGCTTAAAAATGCGGTGTTTCACACGGAACTGGAGGCTTCCGATGAGGCTGAGCTCTATGAACTCAGGGAAGCGGAGCAACTCCTTAAAAACGGCCGAGTATCGGACTTTTACGACATTGTGTCCAAGATGACGGAAGAAATGAAGGAACAGTACAGAAAATACAACGATTAACGGAAACGGACGGATATGGGGCTTTTCAGTTTTTTTAAAAAAAGAAAAGTGAAAAATGAACCGGAGAAAGATCTGAGGACCACCCGGGTGAGCGAAGAAGCACTGGCGGACAGACAGGTGCGGATGGCTTTTCTGGAGGGAAACTGCGAGATCATTCAGGCTGCCGACAGGCAGATACTTGAATCCCGCAAGGAGTACGATGTGGTGACCGGTTACCTTTCGGACATCCAGAAGATCGATGCGGTGGGCGCGGAAGAAAGAAAAGAGATCAATGAAAGCGCCAACAGGATCATCAATCTGAACAAGGAAAGGGATGCAATGACCCACACGCCTCCCAAGATCACCATTGCTCAGAGATATGCCATTGAACAGGACGAAGAGAACATCCCCGCCGAGATCAAAAAGCTCAGTGAAAATGAGGCTTACAAAGGGCTGGTGGAAAGAGATCTCAGTGTCCTTGAGAATGAGAGAGATGCGCTGGACGGTTTGATCACAGGCGGTATCTCCAAGACTGAATTTAACAGAAGGCTTTTGATCGTTGCCACGGTCTTCATCGGACTTGCGCTGGCCTTTTTGATATATGCCCGAGTCATTATGAAGGCGGACATTACACTTGTGTTTGCACTTGTGGTGCTTTTCGGAGCATTCAGTGCAGGCTACTTTTTCCTGGTGTACAGAAAGACTGTCAGAGAACTTAAGGAAAACGAAGCCAAGCTTGGCAGAGCCATTACCCTGATCAATAAGACAAAGATCAAGTACGTGAATGTTACGAACGTGCTGGACTACAACTACGAAAAGTATCACGTCACGGGAGCTTCGGATCTCAGCTTCAACTGGAAGGAGTACAATCGCATCCTGGAAGAGGAAAAGAGATTCCGTAAGGCTGAACAGCTGATCGATTTTTACGATAACGATCTTAAGACCAGGCTTAAGGACTGCGGTGTAGCAGACACAGGCATATGGGTCTATCAGTGCGAAGCATTGGTGGATGCCGGTGAAATGGTGGAAGTCCGCCACAGATTAAACGTGAGACGTCAAAAACTCAGAAAAGCCATTGATTTTAACAATCAGCAGAAAAAGAGCGCCGTTCTGGCTCTCAGAAGTTTCGTCGTGAAGCACAAGGAGTACGAGATCGAGACCAAAATGGTTATGGAAAGGTACGGATTGACGAATCAGTGAACCTTTGTTACAATATTTACTTTAGTCGGCCAAAGAGATAAAGGCCATATCAAAAAGAAAAAGAATTTCTCGAAAGGATCAACATATGAACAAGGAACTTGAAAAAAATTACGATCCCAAACAGATAGAGGATCGACTGTACAAGAAATGGATTGATAAAAAATATTTCCATGCGGAACCCGACCCGAAGAAGAAACCCTTCACCATCGTTATCCCGCCGCCGAACATCACAGGACAGCTCCACATGGGACATGCCCTGGACAATACCATGCAGGACATCCTCATCCGTTACAAGAGGATGCAGGGCTACAACGCACTCTGGCAGCCCGGCACCGATCATGCTTCCATCGCTACGGAAGTAAAGATCATCGAAACACTTAAAAAAGAAGGCATAGACAAGCACGACCTGGGAAGAGAAGGTTTCCTTAAGAGAGCCTGGGAGTGGAGAGCACAGTACGGCGGAAGGATCGTTGAACAGCTTAAAAAGCTGGGTTCCTCCTGCGACTGGGACAGAGAGCGCTTTACAATGGACGAAGGCTGCAACAGGGCAGTTGAAGAAGTCTTCGTAAATCTTTACAAAAAAGGAATGATCTACAAGGGTTCCAGGATCGTAAACTGGTGCCCTGTTTGCAAAACCTCCATTTCCGATGCGGAAGTTGAGTACGAGGATCAGGCGGGACATTTCTGGCACATCAAGTATCCTCTTGTTGAGGAGGACGGCAGCATCAGCAAGACACGTTTTCTTGAGTTCGCCACCACAAGACCCGAGACGATGCTGGGTGATACAGCGGTTGCGGTAAATCCCGATGACGATCGTTACAAGGACATCGTAGGCAAGTCTGTATGGCTTCCCTTTGTTGACAGAAAGATCCCCATCATTGCGGATCCTTACGTAGAAATGGATTTCGGAACAGGTGTTGTTAAGATCACACCTGCTCACGACCCCAACGACTTTGAAGTAGGAAAGCGTCACAACCTTCCCGAGATCAACATACTGAACGATGATGCCACCATCAATGAGAACGGCGGAAAGTTCAAGGGCATGGACAGATATGCCGCAAGAGATCAGATCGTTAAGGAACTGGACGAGATGGGACTTCTTGTTCGCATCGAAGACTATTCCCACAATGTTGGTACTCACGACCGCTGCAAGACTACAGTTGAACCTCTCATCAAGAAGCAGTGGTTCGTAAAGATGGATGAGCTCATCAAGCCCGCTGTAGACGCTATCAAAAACGGCGAGATCAGACTCATTCCCGAAAGAATGGAAAAGACCTACTACAACTGGACGGACAACATCAAGGACTGGTGCATTTCCCGTCAGCTCTGGTGGGGACACAGGATCCCGGCTTACTACTGCGCGGACTGCGGCGAGATCATCGTTGAGAAGACTGAGAACGCTCCTCACAAATGTCCCAAGTGCGGTGGCACAAATTTGACACAGGATCCTGATACACTTGATACATGGTTTTCGTCTGCTCTCTGGCCTTTCTCGACTTTGGGATGGCCCGAAAAGACAGAGGATCTCAAGTACTTCTATCCTACGGATGTTCTTGTTACGGGTTATGACATCATTTTCTTCTGGGTAATCAGAATGATCTTCTCCGGATACGAGCATATGGGCGAAAAGCCTTTTAAAACCGTTCTTTTTCATGGCCTCGTAAGAGACTCCCAGGGAAGAAAGATGAGTAAATCCTTAGGAAACGGTATCGATCCTCTTGACGTCATCGACAAGTACGGAGCAGATGCTCTCAGATTCACGCTTATTACGGGTAACGCACCCGGAAATGATATGCGTTTCTACTGGGAAAGAGTTGAGGCCAGCAGAAACTTTGCAAACAAGGTATGGAACGCTTCACGTTTCATCATGATGAACATGAGCCAGATGGAAGAAGCGGGCCTTGACTGCAAGAGCACGGACATAGACCTTAAGAAGCTTGAGGATGCTGATTGCTGGATCCTTTCCAAGCTCAATACATGTATCAGAGAAGTTACTCAGAATCTGGATGCTTTTGAACTGGGTGTTGCGGCTCAAAAGATCAACGATTTCATTTGGGACGATTTCTGCGACTGGTACATAGAGATGGTTAAACCCCGTCTCTACGGTGACAATGCAGATTCCAAGATCGCTGCTATGTGGACACTGAGACACGTGCTCACAGATGCTTTGAAGCTGTTGCATCCTTATATGCCTTTCGTTACGGAAGAGATCTTCTGCACCCTTAAGGAAGCAGAGGGAACCCTTGCGGCAAATGAATCGGTAATGGTTTCCGAATGGCCTGTTTACGATGAGAAGTTTGCTTTCGAAAAGAAGGTAACTGCCATCGAAATGATCAAGGAAGCGGTAAAGGGCATCAGAGATGTAAGAACATCAATGAATGTAGCACCCAGCCGTAAGGCAGAGGTTTTTGTAGTATCATCCGACGAGGCTGTCAGGGATATCTTCGAAGAGAACAGACATTTCTTCGCGGTTCTCGGATACGCTTCGGATGTAGTTGTTAAGGAAGACAGGACAGGCATTGCGGATGATGCGGTTTCGGCCGTTCTTCCTCAGGCTGTTGTTTACATTCCTTTTGCGGAACTGGTTGACATTGACAAGGAGCTGGAGCGACTTGCCAAGGAAAAGGGACGACTGACCGGTGAGATCAAGAGATGCGAAGGCATGCTCGCTAATCAGAACTTCATTTCAAAAGCACCCGAAAGCAAGATCAATGAAGAAAAGGGCAAGCTTGAGAATTACAGAAGCATGATGGCAAAGGTGGAAGAGAGGATCAAGGCTCTTTCAAAGTGATCCCGGTCCGACGGAGGGCTTAGATGATCGATTACGAAGAGGAAATAAAAAAATTCCAGCCCAGTCTCGAGATAGAAGAGGCTGAGGAGGCGATTTTTCACAATGACATGACGGACATTGCCGATGTCATAGAAAAACTTTCCGGACCTAAGGGGGCCAAGAAACAATGAATTGTCCGAGATGCGGTTACAAGATCGTCGGACATCGCCGCAGGTGCGAAAATTGCGGTCAGGACCTGAGACCTTACGAGAGCCTCAGAAAGCTTTCCAACAAGCTTTACAATGAGGGACTTGCGGAGGCACAGGTCAGGAACCTTTCCGGAGCCTGCGACAAATTAAAAAGAAGCCTGGAATACAATAAAGAAAACATTGACGCACGGAATCTCCTGGGACTTGTGTATTACGAGCTGGGAGAGACCGTGGCTGCCATTGTTGAGTGGGTTATCAGTACCAATATCTCAAAGAACGATAATCCGGCAGATGCTCTTCTGGAAAAAGTCCAGGGAGATGCCAATGAATTTCGGGAAGCGAAGTCGGCGGTCAAAAAATTTAATATTGCTTTGGATATGGCAAAGCAGGGCAACGACGATCTCGCAATGATGCAGCTTAAGAAGGTTACCGCTCTCAATGATCACTACGTAAGGGCATTTCTGCTGCTTTCCCTTTTGCAGATAAAGCACGGTGAATACGAAAACGCGAAGAAGAATCTGAAAAGGGTTCTGAAGGTGGACGTGGGTAATCTGGATGCCAGAAGATACATGAATGAGCTTCGAAAAGCTGTGGGAGACAAGGGAAAAGCAAACGAAACCCAGTCAAGAAACGATTCGGGAAGCGAAACCGACAGCCCCTTCGGTATCTCGAAGGGAACGCCCTATCGTGAGGACAAGCCGAATTTCGCTGCGTTTGTTACCTTCTTTGTGGGCATTGTGATCGGAGTACTGGCAATCTACTTTTTTGCCGTTCACGGCATCAGAGCAAAGCTGGTGGCGGAGAATGCCGAAGAGACCAGAAAACTGGGAACTCAGATCTCCGACCTTACTGCGAAGAAATCTTCGCTTGAAAGCGAAAAAACCATACTTGAAGGCAGAGTTTCGGATCTGAGCAGTGAACTGCTTTATGAAAAGAAGCTTAACGCTGTTAACTATGTTGGGTTTATAAATCTCTGTGCGGAATTCGATGAGATCAGGGACAATGTAACTGAGCCGGCCAAGGCACTGTATGAAGCAAAGTTAAAAGAAAAAGAGGCAGCCCAAAATGCGGAAGAAACCATTGATCCCGCAGAAGAAACTGCCGAACCTGTTGAAGAAACCACAGAACCGGATTCTGAAAACACAGATAAAAATGTAAGCTTCAGGGATTTCCTGACTTATGAGCAGAGTGACAGGATAGAGGCTTTTTACAACAACCTCCTTGCTTTTGACACCGGTCTTGCTGCGGACAATGCCAACATTCTCCGTATGCATGAACATATGAAAAAATACATTTCCGAGATCATTAAGATGTTGGAAGATGATGAGTCATAATTTTTTTTCGATTTCTCTTTTCCCGGAGGGAAAAAATGCCGACAATAATCTATGTGATGATAATTATCCTGATTGGGATTTTTCTCTTATATGCATGGGCTGTCATGCCGCGTATGTTCCGAAAGGCTGACAGGAGATCTTTTATGGGACATTACTATGCCCACAGAGGATTTCATGATAATGCCGGGGAAGCGCCGGAAAACTCGATCCCGGCTTTTAAAAAGGCTGTGGAAATGGGCTACGGCATTGAACTGGATGTTCAGCTCACCAAGGACGAAAAGGTCGTGGTCTTTCATGACGGCGATCTGAAAAGAGTCTGCGGAGTGGATGCGGCAGTGAATTCCAGGACTTACGAAGAACTGCAGGAACTCTGCATCTGTTCTTCCCGGGAGAAGATACCTTTGTTTGAAGAGGTTTTAAAAACCGTCGACGGCAAAGTTCCCATGATCGTAGAAATAAAAATGGTCAACGCCGGGACGAGGATCTGCGAGCTTGCAAATGAACTGCTCTTAGATTACAGGGGGCTGTACTGTGTGGAATCTTTCCATCCCGCTGCAGTCAGATGGTTTATGAAGCACAGACCCGAACTTATGAGAGGGCAGCTTTCGAGCAATTTCCGAAAAAATAAAGGAAAAAAGGAAAACATCGGAGAATTTGCGGTTCATTTCCTTATCACCGATTTCTTTTGCAGACCGGATTTCGTGGCATATTCCTGCGATCATCCCAATAACATCGGGTTCAGACTGGCCAAACTCCTTGGGGCACTTCCTGTAGCATGGACGGTGAAATCCCCGGAAAAGCTGGCTGAGATCAAAAACAAATACAAGTTGTTCATTTTCGAAGGCTTCAGACCCGAGAAAGTGACGAAGATCGATAAAAACGGAACGGGACATGAAGGAGACTGAGAAAAAGAACACACCCTACGAGCGAGAGGTGAAGAAAAGAAGACTGTTACTTGAGATCCTTATCCTTGTTTTTACTCTTTTGCTCGGTATAATGATCACCGGCCTGATCAATTCGGCCATAAAAGCCTACAGGATCGCACAGATCACACCGACTCCCGTCCCTACACTGTTTGCAAGGATCACTAAGACACCGACTCCCACACCTGAGATCACCCCGACTCCGGGACCTGTGGTAATGGTGGACCCCGGACACGGTGGCATCGACGTAGGGACAGACGCATCGGGAACGGCAGATGTCTATGAGAAGACAATAAATCTTTCCATAGGACTTAAAGTCAGGGACAGGCTTGAAGCTCTGGGCTTCACGGTGCTGATGACCAGAGAAGAGGATGTGACCCTGCATCTGGACGACAGACTGATCCTGGCAAATGAAACGGATATTTCCGCATTTGTAAGCATACATTTAAATTCTGCACAGGAAGGTGATGTGACCTCCTCCGGGTGCGAAGTCTATTACAACAGCAGGAAAAACGAAAACAGTCAGCTTATGGCTGAATGTATCGTAAATGAGATCTGCAATTACACGGGAGCAAGAAACAGGGGAGTGAAGGACAACACCTTCGAAGTCTTACAGACTTCAAAGCCTGCGGTGCTTGTGGAGTGCGGATTTATGAGCTCCGAAACGGAGTATCCTTATCTTAAGGACGACGGGTATCAGGACCTTATCGCAGACGGTATTGTGGAAGGCCTTTTGAAATACTACAAAAAATTGAATGGAGTAAACCGAAAAGATGAA
>JAEEGH010032492.1_pt1 | contig 10034 bp, 9 predicted proteins | sample 9134181 | NCBI WGS metagenome assembly JAEEGH01 (sample SAMN16246544, study PRJNA631951) | gut metagenome | biome: gut microbiome; feature: rumen; material: DP-attached | host: Bos | place: Iran: Karaj | collected 2018-10 | reverse complement strand
GAGGTACCGTTTTTAGGCTCTCAAAACTCGAGAATTCTGCGCCATTCGTACCCACGGGGGCAAATTCTGCAAAGAGATCGAGTTGTTGATTAGCAGGTTTTTGCTTTACTTCACTTTTTTTAAGAATCTTACTCGCGAGACTTTTCAACTCTAATTCTTCGAAGAGTTTTCCCAATTCTGCTTCGTTGGGTTGCGTGACCTTCAACTCGTCCATTTTCAACTCGATGGGAACATCGGTTTTGATGGTCGCCAAGAATTTCGAGAGCTTGATGTCGTCGATATGCTCTTCAACTTTTTTCTGAAGGGCGCCCTTGATTTCTGAAGTCCGGTTGATGAGTTCCTCGACAGTTCCAAACTCATTGATGAGTTTCACAGCTGTCTTCTCACCAACACCAGGACACCCTGGGAAGTTATCTGCTGAGTCACCCATCAGCGCCAAGAGATCAATGACAGCCTCCGTCGATGGAATGGCATATTTTGCTTTCACTTCTTCTGGACCCATCACCTCGTAACCGCCTCCATGACGAGGACGATAAATCTTCACATTGTTGCGAACCAACTGACCATAGTCCTTATCAGGAGTCAGCATGTAGGTTTCGATACCTTGCTCTCCAGCTTTGGTGGCAAGGGTACCAATGACGTCGTCTGCCTCGAAACCTTCTGCTTCGAGAATAGGAATGTTCCAGGCTTTCAATATGTTTTTAATGATAGGTACACTCTGCTTGATATCCTCTGGAGTCGCCTCGCGCTGGGCTTTATAGGCAGGGTAGGCCTCGCTGCGGAACGTGGGTCCATGCGGATCGAAGGCTACTCCAAGATGGGTGGGTTGCTCCTTGGTAAGTACTTCCTGAAGGGTATTCAGGAAGCCCATGATGGCACTCGTATTGAGGCCTTTCGAATTGATACGCGGGTTCTTGATGAAGGCGTAATACGAACGATAAATGAGCGCGTAGGCGTCTAAAAGGAATAGCTTTTCCATAATCTATTGTGAATTTGTGCGTAAAATTACTAAAAAAATAGCGACTATCCAATTATTTTCATTAATTTTGCAACAAAATCATGTTCGATATGGATTATTTAAGTATCATTAAGCAACCAATCGCAAAAGATTTAGACGATTTCATCGCCTTGTTTGGTCAGTCGTTGACACACGATGATGGTATGTTGGGTTCTGCTCTGAACCACATTCGTCAGCGTGGAGGAAAGCGCATGCGTCCTATTCTGACGCTGCTGATGGCCAAGAATTATGGAAAGATCAGCGACGTGACGCAGAATTCAGCAGTAGGTCTTGAACTCTTGCATACTGCCTCGCTTGTTCACGACGATGTGGTCGACGAGAGTAGTGAGCGCAGAGGACAGGCGTCAGTTAATGCTTCCTATAATAATAAGGTAGCAGTACTGGTGGGCGACTATATCCTGTCTACAGCGTTGCTGCACGTATCGTTTACAGGTCATCAGCGCATTATTGAATACTTGGCTGAACTGGGCCGGACATTAGCAGCTGGCGAGATTCTGCAGTTGTCGAACATCCAGAATCAGGAGATTTCCGAGGATGTTTATTACCAGGTTATCCAACAGAAGACTGCTGCTCTTTTTGAGGCTTGTGCAGCTATTGGCGCAATGTCTGGTGGTGCTACTGAAGAGGAAATGCAAGAGGCAAAACAGTTTGGTCAGTATCTGGGTATTATGTTCCAGATTCGCGACGATATCTTCGACTATTTTGACTCCAAGGAGATAGGTAAACCTACTGGTAACGATATGACTGAAGGAAAGTTGACTTTACCAGTGATTTATGCGCTGAATAATACTGATTTTGACGCCATGCATACGTTGGCTAAGAAAGTAAAATCGGGTACAATCAATGCAGATGAAATCGCTGTATTAGTGGAGTTTACCAAGCAGAATGGAGGTATCGAATATGCAGAGCAGAAAATGTCTGAATTCAGTGCTTTGTGTATGGATTATATCGACCATCATGTAAAAGATAAGGCCATCAGGGATTCCCTGACAGCCTATGTCGATTACGTCGTACAACGCAATTATTAGTGTATGGAGCGATTTTGTCGCTCCATTTTTCTTTAGAAGAACTTCACTTCCTTACCTGCCAGATCGCTCAGCACGAGGTTAGCGAGACGACTGGTTCCCAAACGGAAGTAATAGTTGTTCATCCAGTCCTCACCCAGAATTTCCTTATAAATGGTGTAATAGGTGAGGGCATCAGTCATGGTGTTGATACCACCAGCGGGCTTGAAACCAATGCGGATACCCGTCTTCTGGAAGTACTCCTTGATGGCCTGACACATGACATAAGCAGCCTCGGGCGTTGCACTGATTTTCTCCTTACCAGTAGAGGTCTTGATATAGTCAGCACCAGCATACATAGCCAGAATAGAAGCCTTCTTGATGTTTGCGCAAGAGCCCAGGTCACCAGTCTCAAGAATAACCTTCATAGGTACCTTTCCGCAAGTGGCTTTCTGCTCACGAATCTCGTCGCATACGGTCTCGTAATCGCCAGCTAGGAACTCACCAACGTGCATCACGATGTCAACGTTCTTGGCACCATCCTTAATAGCCAGAGCGGTCTCGGCAACCTTGATTTCCATCAGCGCCTGTGAAGAGGGGAAAGCACCACTGACAACGGTAGGAATGACGCCTTCTACTTCGCACGATTCTGCCACCAACTTGGCAAAACGCGGATAGGTCACGATGGTTGCTACGTGAGGCATATCAGGATACTCATGAGCAAAATCGTTCACTTTTTCCACCAGTTTCAGCACACTTTCGTCAGAGTCTAGTGTTGTCAGGGTAGTCAGCTCAATAGATGCAAACATGAATTTCTTCACTTCTTCAGTGTTGTTCTCAGGCACCTTCTCAGTAATAATCTTCTGGACGGCCTTTGTAACATCCTCGTCCTTGATGTCGAAGTCGTAAAGGCTCAGAGCCTGCTCATACATGCTCTCCAGATGTTTCTCTTCATCATGATGATGATGTTCGTGGCCACAGCCACAATTGCAATGTTCACCCATAGTCATATTAAATTTTTAGTTAATAATATGTTGTTTATTTTTTCAGTTTCTCGTTATTTATATGACGCACAGCGTCGCGTTTTGTCTTCTTTTCTATCGACTTTTTCAGTTCTTCTGTCAGGTCTACCCCTGTTTGGTTAGCCAAGCAGAGCAGTACCCAAAGCACATCTGCCATCTCTTCACCCAAGGCCTGTTGACCATTATCTGCATTTCGAGAATCGCTCGCTTTCCACGACTGATCGCCGTATCTGCGAGCCATCACGCGAGCCAATTCGCCAACTTCCTCCGTCAGAACTGTCATATTTGTCAGCTCTGAGAAGTAACGCACTCCGTACGTCCTAATCCATTGGTCTACAGCCTGTTGCGCTTCTTGTAAGGTCATGTTCTCATTATCATTTGTGCCAAAAGAATGAAGATGGCAATTAGTAAGATGATGATGTTTTGACGATTTTCGCGTTCGTATTCCTTCCAATGGAAAGCTTTGTAAAGGAAGGTGATGAGCCATAATAACAATCCAACCACACAGGGCCACATGCCAAAATTGCTACCCCAAATCCATGAGGTAACGATTCCAATGATGACTAATATGAGTCCTGATAGCTCTAATTCTCTTAGGTATCTTTTCATTTTATTCCTTATTTTTAGTGTCCATACAGATAGTAACAGGACCATCGTTCAGCAGTTCAACCTTCATATCTGCCCCAAACTCTCCTGTTCCAACTGGTTTTGCCAATTGGCCACTTAATTGCTTACAAAATGCCTCGTAGAGTGGGATAGAGTGCTCGTGAGAACCAGCCCTAAACCAAGAAGGACGATTGCCTTTTTTATAGCTTGCATAAAGCGTGAACTGGCTCACGACTAATGCCTCGCCTTGTACGTCGAGAATCGAGCGGTTCATGACGTCGTTCTCGTCGCCAAAAACCCTTAGATTTGCAATCTTCTTGACCAGCCAATCAACGTCTTCCATTGAGTCTTCATCACAGATGCCTAACAGGATAAGAAAACCCTGCTGAATCTCGCTTTTCACCTTTCCCTCGATGGTGACGCTGGCATGACTGACGCGTTGTATAACTGCTCTCATGTCGCAAAGTTACGAATTATTTTTCATCCTGCCAAATCTTCCTTTAGAAAAATTATTCCCACCTTGGGAATGAAATGTTCCCAGCCTGGGAATAAAACATTCCCACCTTGGGAATAATCCTTCTGCTACTACCTCGTTATTTATCTTTTTCTGGATGGAAATAGGCGTACACTATCTTCGCTTTTGCAGCCCCAATGGTATCTGTCAGCATTTCCTGGGTTGCCTCCTTGATTTTCTTCACCGATTTAAGGGCATTTAGAAGCTCGTCACGCGTTTTTGGACCTATTCCCTTGATATCATCCAACTCAGAGTGTAAAGCGCGCTTAGAACGCTTGTCTCGATGGAATTCTATGGCAAAGCGGTGCACTTCATCTTGAAGGTGAGTCAATGTACGGAATAATTCGCTGTCTGTTTTCAAACCAATAACTCTTGCAGGGAATCCATAGAGCAGCTCGTTGGTTCTGTGACGTTCGTTTTTGGCCAGTCCGGCTATAGGAATATCAAGGCCTAATTCGTCTTGTACAGCCTGTCGGATGACCTCCATCTGACCTTTACCACCATCTGCCACAATGAGGTCGGGTAGGGGCTGTTCCTCTTCTAAAAGGCGTTTATAGCGACGAAAAACAACCTCTTTCATCGATGCATAATCGTCAGGACCCACAACGGTTTTGATGTTGTATTTGCGATAATCCTGCTTCGAGGGCTTCATCTTTTTGAATACCACACAAGCAGCAACAGCATCAGTTCCAGAGATGTTCGAATTGTCGAAACACTCTATCTGATAAGGCATCTTTTCAAGGTGCAACAGTTCCTGCAATTCTTTCATCAGACGGACTTGTTTCTGTTCTGGATTGAGCTTTTCAGCCTGCTTTAAACGATCGAATTTGTACTGTTTGCCATTCATCTGCGACAGGTCAAGCAGCTTCTTTTTATCTCCTCGCTGGGGCACCGTTATAGTCACTCCTTCCAAATCAATATCTATCTCCTCGGGTAGGATTATTTCCTTGGCAGTACTTTGAAAACGCTCGCGCATTTCCACAATAGCCAACTGCAAAAGTTCCTCGTTAGTCTCCTCTAAACGTTTCCTATATTCAAAGGTAAAACTCTGGTTAATCTGTCCGTTGGAAACGTGAATATAGTTGATGAATGCGGTGTTTTCATCGTTTGTTATCGACAGCACATCTACATTGTCAATGCTATGACTGACTACCTCGCTTCTGTTTGCAAACTGATCCACCAACAGGTAGCGACGCTTGACTTCTTCAGCCTCTTCGAAACGTAATTTATCAGCCAACTGCATCATTTCCTCTCTCATGTCACGTATTACCTGACGCGTGTTTCCTTTCAATATTTCGCGAGCCTGAGAGATGTTTTTCTGATAGTCTTCCCACGACTGTTTTTGGACGCAAGGAGCACCACAATTCTTGATATGATATTCCAAGCAAACCTGGTATTTTCCCTCTTCAACACCTTCTTTGGTTAAAGGCTGTTTGCAGGGACGCGGATGGTAGAGTTTCTTGATGAGTTCAAGGATGGCATTCATTGCTCCTATGTGAGAGTACGGACCATAGTAGGTTCCTCCTTTTTTGTTGATGGTTCGTGTGGAAAAGAGGCGAGGAAGATAATCTTTCGTAATGCAGATGGAAGGGTAGGTTTTACCATCTTTCAGCAGCACATTATATCTAGGATTATACTTCTTGATGAGAGCATTTTCCAGTAGCAATGCATCCTCTTCTGAGTTGACTACGGTGTAGCTGATATCCCATATTTTGCTGACCAGCACTTTGGTCTTGAACCTATCAACTTCTGTATGGAAGTAGGACGAAACACGGGCTTTTAGATTCTTTGCCTTTCCCACATAAATGATAGTGCCATCAGCGTCATAATACTGATAGCTACCTGGTTTCTGTGGTAAGCTAGCCACTATAGCTTTTAGTTTCGCTAACCGTGCTTCGTCCTCTTCCTTTTTCATAAGAATTGTTTCACGTGAAACATTAAACAACCATCAGGGTTGTAACGTCAACAATACCCTCAAACAAATCACGACCGTGTAGACCTTCATCCGTAATTTCAATGATGAAGTTCATATAGATTTGTTTGGGATTGAAATGCTTTACTAATTTGTAAGTTGCTTTTGCGGTTCCACCTGTTGCCAGCAAATCGTCGTGAATCAATACGACGTCATTCTCGTCGATAGAATCAAGGTGCATCTCTACTATGTCAACCCCATATTCTTTAGAGAACGACTCTTTAATGACTGTTGCGGGAAGTTTACCAGGTTTTCTTGCGAGTACAACGCCGCATCCCAACTTTCCTGCTAAAGCGGAAGCCATCACAAAACCGCGACTTTCTACACCTACAATCTTGGTGATTCCTTTGTCTTTGTACAATTCGTACATCTCGTCCAACATGATCTTCATGCACTCTGCATTCTTGTACAATGTGGTCACGTCACGAAAGTTGATACCTTTCTTTGGGAAATCAGGTATGCAACGCAGATTCTCCAATAATGTTTTGTTGTTCATAATCTTTGGTTTTATCGTTATTACTAAATGAATATTATGCTTAATGTTTCACGTGAAACCTATCTTCCAAGCAGCACCAACATGGCATTGATATCACTTGGGCTCACACCAGGAATGCGACTTGCTTGTGCCAATGTTTCTGGTTGGATCTTCTCCAGTTTCTGTCGTGCTTCCGTTGAGATGGCTATTAAGTTTGGATAATCGAACTTACCTTTTATCTTGATATTCTCCAATCGGTGCATCTTGTCAGCAACCATTCGTTCGCGTTCGATATATCCTTTATACTTGATATGTATCTCTGCAGCTTCTGCAATCTCTTCTTTTCGATTAGGTAATTGTTCGATGACTTCGTGGAATTCTGGTACGATTTGCTGAAGTTTTTCAAAGTTCAGTTCTGGACGAGCCACAAGGTCTTCCAACTTACAGCCATAGACAAGTGGGGTAGAGCCAACGGCTTCTAAGGCGCCATTGACTACCTTGGGCTTGATGGCAAAGTTCTGACAGAAGTTCTCAATTCTTTCGATGGCTTCTTTCTTTTCTTTCCACCAGTCGTAACGATCTCGTTTGGCAATACCCAACTCATAAGCTTTTTCTGTCAGGCGTGCATCAGCATCGTCTTGTCGAAGCAGGATACGATATTCTGCCCTTGAGGTAAACATTCGATAGGGTTCGTCAACGCCTTTCGTGACTAGGTCGTCAATCAGCACGCCAATATAGGCTTCGTCGCGTTTTAGTTCGAAGGTGGAGAATTTGGCGACAGAATCGCCCCTCACCGAACCGGCTTTCAAGGCAGCATTGATACCAGCCAGCGTTCCTTGTCCTCCAGCCTCTTCATAGCCTGTGGTGCCATTCACCTGTCCTGCCATAAATAAGCCATCGATTATTTTCGATTCCAACGAATGCTTCAACTGGGTAGGATCGAAGAAATCGTACTCTATGGCATAGCCAGGACGATACACCTTCAGGTCTCTCAGAGCGGGTATTTTCTTCAGTGCTTCAATCTGAACATCCATCGGTAGGCTCGACGAAAAACCATTCAGATACATTTCGTTGGTATCTTCGCCTTCAGGTTCCAGGAATAGTAGATGCTGTGGACGCTCAGGGAACGTAACGAGCTTTGTTTCTATTGAAGGGCAGTAACGCGGACCTATCGATTGGATCTGTCCGTTATAGAGTGGAGAATCGTCCAATCCACCGAGTAATGTCTGATGCACTTCCGGATTAGTATAGCACACCCAACAAGGAAGTTGCTTCAAGTGACGAGACTCACCCAGATACGAGAACTTGTAATATCCGTTCTCACCATCCTGTCGTTCCATATCCTCGAAATGAACGCTTCGCTTATCGATACGTACAGGGGTGCCCGTTTTCATGCGTGCTGAACGGACGCCGTGACGGGTGATGCTCTCGGTGAAATGGGGCACAGCGGGCTCTGCAATGCGTCCACCAGGAACCATCTTGCGTCCGATGTGCATCAGGCCATTCAAGAAAGTGCCTGCCGTAATGACGACAGCCTTGGCTCTGATCTCAGCACCCCAGATGGTCTTGACGCCAATAGCCCGCTTTCCGATGGCAGAACCATCGGACACACTCTCCACTAGTAATTCATCAGCTTGGTCTTGCCAGATGTCGAGGTTGGGGGTAGCGTCCAACATAGAGCGCCACTTCCATATAAACTTCCCTCTGTCACATTGGGCACGGGGACTCCATACAGCTGGTCCTTTGCTTCGATTGAGCATACGGAACTGAATGGCAGTAGCGTCAGTGACTAACCCCATCTGACCACCCAAGGCGTCAATCTCGCGAACAATCTGACCTTTTGCAATACCACCTATCGCAGGATTACACGACATTTGTGCAATCTTGTTCATATCCATTGTGACCAGTAACGTCCGAGCACCCATATTTGCAGAAGCCGTTGCAGCCTCACAACCAGCGTGCCCGCCACCAATCACAATCACGTCATATTTCAGAATCATGCTGCAAAGATAATGCAAACCGAATGAAAAACCAAATTTATTTGAGTTTTTCTGAGGTGCAGCTTATCTTCGAGATTTATCTCAAAGATACGAATAAGCGAGTAAAAACCCAAAAAACTCACCAAGAAAGTTACATCAGAATCTTTTCAAGCTGTTCCTTGTGATGTCCAGGCATGATGATATGGTGATTGCCAATAGGGTTGGTCAGAAAATACTGCACTTGACTCTTGTCTGCAAGTTGAATGACCTGTTGGGTACGACAGAGGTCGGGCTTCGACTGATTACGAATCAACGCCCCTTCTGCTATGAAATGACGTGAAAGGTCGCCAGATACCTTAAAGACAGTAACAGGTCCTTCCTTCATATAACCACGAATGCCTACGCCAATACCTGATTCAAAATGAGTGTCCAACTCATAACGTTCCACCATATCAAGAGGAATAGTACAATGGGCAAACAGCATCTCACCTGTATCAGGATTGATGGTCGAAGGATTGGCTTGGAAGCCAGAAACGCCCAACAGCGAACGGACAATCATCATCGACAACATGGCAGGCACGTCACCCTCACATCCTGCCACATAACCTTCTGCGTTGAGTTTGGCCAAAGCCAGACATCCCGTATTCTTCAATGTGGTAAGCAGGTCAAAACAACGAAGCGTAAAGCCCTGTAGTTGGTATTCGGCAATGATGGATTTTAACGACTCGTAGATATCAGGATTGCGATACATGGTATCCATAGGAATGTCTATCAGCTCAATACCCAGACGACTCTTTACCTGTTCCTTGTCAGCATGGCTCGAAATTAGCCAGTCGGATGGCTTTCCGATGATGCCTAATCGGGCACCATTCAATAGACGATGAGCCTCTTCCACTTTCTGGAGCATGCAGATGCGATGGGTGATGTACTCAGAACTGCCATGAATAATCTCGCCTTGGATGTTGTGCTGGCGCAAATACGACAGAATCTCCATCGATGCTGCCAGCGAATTGCTCTTTCCTGAAGTCAGCAAATAGAAGGGCCTGTTGCTTTTAGCTTGAAGTTCAGGCAGCAGTTTCAGAAAAATTCCTTCAGTACCCCCTGTCCTCACATAAATCAGATTAAGGCACGCAGCACCATAGTTACTATAGTCATTGCCTTTCAACTCGTACTCAATACCTAAACTTCCTAGGAACTCTTGCGTTACAGTTCCTACAGCCTTCTCGTCGTGCAACTCGGAGGTAAGTGTAAAAATGGCGATGTTCTTATTCATAGTGTTTGTAGTTGTTATTGGGTAATACTTCAATCTGCAAAATTACGAAAATAGTCCCAAAAAGCCAAATATTCGTATGGATTTTGTATAAATAGCCGACATTTTCACGAAAACGTTTGCGTTATTCATCTTTTTTTATTACCTTTGTACCCTAAAACGTATATTTACTAC
>JAEEGH010032490.1_pt1 | contig 10035 bp, 7 predicted proteins | sample 9134181 | NCBI WGS metagenome assembly JAEEGH01 (sample SAMN16246544, study PRJNA631951) | gut metagenome | biome: gut microbiome; feature: rumen; material: DP-attached | host: Bos | place: Iran: Karaj | collected 2018-10 | reverse complement strand
AAAGGCACTGCTATATCTTGACGAAACTGACAAGCTGGACTGCGACCACGTGCAAATCATGGTTATCAAAGGACACGTCTATCTGGCTGCAGGCAGAATCAAAGAAGCCGAAGAAATGTTCCGAAAAGCTGTTGTCAACAGCGACAATGCCACACAGACGCTCCTGCGAGTCATCGTCTCACTCTACGACAACAAATATCTTGAGGCCACTTACAAAATGCTGCTCCGCTTCTTCCAAATAGCCGATGAGAACAACAACGAGGGCTATGCCTACATGGCGCTGTGTTGTCACGACCTGAAGCGATATGATGAGTATCTGAAGTATCTGAAGAAAGCCTGCGAGACGAATCCCAAAGAGTGTAGGATGGTGCTCGGACACCTCTTCCCCAACGATATCGACCCAGAGAAATACTACGACTACGTGAAAAATTGAAAATTGAAGATTGAAAATTGAAAATTGAAAATTGAAAATTGAAAATTAAAGATTAAATATTGAAATACAATGATTTCATCACTACTCAACAACCTCAACTACGGCACTATTCTGCTGCTCATGCTGCTGGAGAGTACCGTCATTCCCGTACCGTCTGAACTCGTGGTAGCTCCTGCTGCCTATCATGCAGCCGGTGGCAGTCTCAACGTGTTCCTGGTCGTGCTCTTCGCTACGATTGGAGCCGACCTCGGTGCCTCTATCAACTATTTCGTAGCACTCTACGTGGGCCGTCCCGTCATCTATAAGTTTGCCAACAGCAAATGGGGCAAGATGTGCCTGCTCAATCAGGAGAAAGTGGAGAAGAGCGAGCGCTATTTTGACGACCACGGCATTGTGGCCACCCTCACGGGACGTCTCATTCCCGGCATTCGTCACCTCATCTCCCTCCCTGCCGGTCTGGCTCGCATGAACTACTGGAAATTCTTGCTCTACACCACTCTGGGTGCCGGTGCCTGGCACAGCATTCTTGCCGCTATGGGTTGGTATCTGCATGCCATCGTACCCGAGGATCAGCTCGAAGCCACCATTGAGCAGTACAACCACTACATCGTGTTCGGCATCCTCGCTATCGTTGCTCTCGCCATTCTCTACTTCGTGGCCAAGAAGTACATGAAGAAGTAAGAAATGGTGGCAGACAGAAACATCTGCTTCAATCTGTTACCTACATAATCGACTGGTTATCAAACCTGTAGCAGTCGAAACAGATGAAGCAGATGTTTTTAAAACTTTTCATGTGGGGGAAATTTTGGAGACTTCTCTATTTCACTATTTTCATCGGATCGGATTCGCTTTTCGTAATGACGGGACCATACTTATCAATGGAATAAGCAATATAGGCGAACATTCCGAAACCTGCAATCAATAACAGACAGAACGGAATGACTTCAGTATGGAAAGCTGCCGTGATGGCAACGCTGCCAATGCCAAAAAGCACAATCAAGTCGCAACAGACCTGCAACCACTGAATAAAACCACCTATGCTGCCCGCCCCAATCTTGATTCGCCGATAACTCACTCGGTTGAAGTTAGAATAGAAAGCATAAGCCACGATGAGCGCATAGATGAAGAAGAAAAGATACGAGAACATGGTGTAGAACGGAGAGTAAATTCTCAAGAAGGGTACCGTCCAGTAAGCAATCAATCCTACAACCAGCATGATGATGTCGCGCACCATAATCTTCTTAGTAAGATAGGTGGAGTTGAGAAGTGGCGTATAGCCCCAGCTGAAACAGAGCGCTCCAATATGAAAGTAGGTTGCAGTCAGTGCCGATGCTGCAGTGGGCCAAGAGTAGCGCCAATGGAAAATGGCATGAAGCACATAGCCTATGCCAAACGCAAACATCCATACAACGGTGAGGATGCGGGCCCTGTAATAGTTTTTCTGCTCACGATAGCGCTTATTGCCTTTGAGCAGGAACAAGCCTATCAACATGTTGAGTACGCCTGTAACAATCAGAGTTATAATATAAAATTGATGTTCCATGGATGATAATCGAAGATCTTATTAGACCCTGCAAAGATAACAATTATTCTATAAGAAGCTTCCTTTTTGCAGAATGTATCATAAAAGAAGCAGTCATTTTTTGATATAGTTTAAGATTGCAAGCAAAAAATAACATTTTATTTGCTCCTCTCGTATTTTTTACGTATTTTTGCAAATTATTATCTAAAAAAGAACGCACTATGGCTCGAATCAACAATCATTTGGTTATTATGGCCGGAGGCGTGGGTAGCCGTTTCTGGCCCATGAGCACTCCCCAACAGCCCAAACAATTCATCGATGTACTTGGCGTAGGCAAGACACTCCTTCAACTGACTGTAGAACGCTTTGGCGACTTGGTAGCCCCTGAAAACATTTGGGTGGTGACCAATGAGAAATATGCCGACATTGTGAAGGCTCAACTGCCCGACATGCCAGAAACGAACATTCTCTGCGAGCCATGCAGGCGCAACACCGCTCCCTGCATAGCCTACGTGTCGTGGCGCATCAAGAAGAAAGACCCGAAGGCCAACATTGTGGTGACACCTTCCGACCATATTGTGATGAATGTGCAGGAATTCCAGCGCGTCATCAACGACTGCATGAAGTTTACCAGCGATACCGATGCCATCATCACGCTGGGCATGAAGCCATCGCGTCCTGAGACGGGCTATGGCTACATTCAAGCCAATCTGGCAGCACCATCACTGAGGAACAAAGGCATCTTCCGTGTTGACTCATTCCGAGAGAAGCCCGACCTGGCCACTGCTCAGAAATATATCAAGGAAAGCAACTACTTCTGGAATGCAGGCATCTTCATCTGGAACGTGAACACCATCGTCAATGCCTTCCGCATGTACCAGCCCAAGCTGGCCAAGATTTTCGAAAGCATGCTGCCCGTCTATGGCACACCAGACGAACAGGAAACTGTCAACCAGAAATTCCCTACTTGCGAAAACATCTCAGTTGACTATGCCATCATGGAGAAGGCTGAGGAGATCTTCGTTTGCCCCGCCGACTTCGGATGGAGCGACCTGGGCACATGGGGCTCGCTTCAGACGCAGAGCAAGCGCGACCTCTATGGCAACGCAGCTATTGGACAGGACGTTCAACTCTTTGAGTGTCATAACTGCATGGTGCATACAGCACAGGAGAAAAAGGTGGTGGTGCAGGGACTCGACGGGTATATCGTGGCTGAACACGATGACACATTGCTCATCTGCAAACTTTCAGAAGAACAGCGTATCAAACAGTTTAGCGGAGAAAACTAATGGAAAAGAAAAACATTGCCCTCATCACGGGCATCACTGGCCAAGACGGTTCCTACCTGGCCGAGTTTCTAATGGAAAAAGGCTACGATGTGCACGGCACCATCCGCCGCTCATCCGTTGACTATCGTGAACGCATTGCCCACCTTGAAGGCAAGCCACACTTTCATCTGCACTATGCCGACATGGGCGACTCAATGTCAATCTTGGGCGTTATCGGCAAAGTGCACCCTACCGAAATCTACAATCTGGCAGCTCAGAGCCATGTGCAGGTGAGCTTTGACTCGCCTGAGTTTACTGCCGATGTCGATGCAGTGGGCGTGCTGCGCATTCTTGAAGCCGTTCGACAGCTGGGATTGTCTGACACCTGCCGCATCTATCAGGCATCTACTTCAGAGCTTTATGGCAAAGTGGAAGAGGTTCCCCAAAATGAGAACACACCGTTCCACCCCTACTCTCCATACGCAGTGGCTAAACAGTACGGCTTCTGGATTGTGAAGGAGTATCGTGAGGCTTACAACATGTTCTGCTGCTCGGGCATTCTGTTCAATCACGAGAGTGAGCGCCGTGGCGAGACGTTTGTTACACGAAAGATCACGCTGGCTGCCGCACGCATCAATCAGGGACTGCAGGACAAGCTCTATTTAGGCAACCTCAGTTCGCTGCGCGACTGGGGCTACGCCAAGGACTACGTGGAATGCATGTGGCTCATCCTGCAGCAGGACAAGCCTGAGGACTTCGTCATTGCTACGGGTGTTCAGCACTCTGTGCGCGAGTTCTGCTACTATGCCTTCAAGCACGTAGGCATTGAACTGGAATTCCGTGGAGAGGGTGCAGATGAGGTTGGCGTATGCGTAAAAGACGAAAGAAACAGTCAAGCCTCAAAAGCAGGTGAATCGCTGGAAGGCAAGGTACTCATCGAAGTGTCTCCCGACTTCTATCGCCCCACCGATGTAGTCAACCTATGGGGTGATCCCACGAAGGCAAAGGCTAAGTTGGGATGGAATCCGAACAAGACTTCATTCGAAGAGCTGGTGAAGATTATGGTAGAGAGCGATATGGCCAAGGTAGCAGCCGAAGGCGTTGCAGCCAAAGTACGTACCAATCTGGCCGAATTCCTGGAAAAGGGAATCGTGAAATAAGAATTGGAATATGCTAAGCAAAGAGAGTAAGATATATGTAGCTGGACACCACGGACTGGTGGGGTCGGCTATTTGGAACAACCTGTTGCAACGAGGATACAAAAACCTCGTTGGACGGAGTCATCAGGAGCTGGACCTGACTGACCAGCTGGCTGTGCGTCACTTCTTCGATGAGGAACGTCCCGATGCCGTTGTACTGGCAGCCGCCTTCGTGGGCGGCATCATGGCCAACTCGCTTTATCGTGCCGACTTCATCATGCAGAACATGAAGATGCAGTGCAACGTGATCAGTGAGGCTTACGCCCATGGGGTGAAGAAGCTGCTGTTCCTGGGAAGCACCTGCATCTATCCGAAGAACGCCCCACAGCCTATGAAGGAGGACTGTCTGCTCACCTCACCGCTGGAATACACTAATGAGGAATATGCCATTGCCAAGATTGCCGGATTGAAGATGTGCGAGAGCTACAACCTGCAATACGGCACCAACTACATTGCCGTGATGCCTACCAACCTCTACGGGCCTAACGACAACTTCCATCTGGAAAACTCTCACGTGATGCCTGCCATGATGCGCAAGGTGTACTTGGCAAAGCTGATACACGATGGCGAGTGGGACAAGATAGCCATCGACCTCAACAAACGTCCTGTCGAAGGCGTCACCGGTGAAGGATTAACGAACACGAATCTCACTAATAACACGAATAATAAATTCTCCAATTCTCCAATTCTTGACTCTAAAAAAGATTCGTTAGATTCGAGCGATTCGTGTTCGTCTCAAGAAGAAAATCCGTGTCATCCGAGCGATCCGTGTTCGTCTAAGAAAGAAGAAGTACTCCGCGTTCTCGCCAAATACGGTATCTACGACAATAAAGTCGTCTTATGGGGTACAGGTACTCCGCTACGCGAGTTCCTTTGGAGCGAAGACATGGCCGATGCCTCGGTTCATGTGCTTCTGAACGTCAACTTCAGCGACATCATTGGCATTGAGAAGTATTCGAGCGTTCACTTTGGGGCCAGCACCGATGGCGCTGTTGACCGCAACCACTCTGCTGGTCGTGGTGGAGCCATCCCCCAACTGGGCGAGATTCGCAACTGCCATATCAATGTGGGTACTGGCAAAGAGCTCACCATTCGTGAACTGTCTGAGCTTGTGGTGAAAGCGGTTGGCTTTGAAGGCACTGTGGAGTTCGACTCCTCTAAGCCCGACGGCACTATGCGCAAGCTCATTGACGTAGAGAAACTGCACTCACTAGGCTGGACTCACAAGGTGGAGATAGAAGATGGTGTGCAGCGCCTGTTCGAATGGTATAAACAGAGTCTCTCTGCATAACAAATACATTCTTCGAAACAAGTTCATACTATAGTAAATGCCCTGACACTTGAGAGAGCGTCAGGGCATTCTTCTATTCAGACAATTCAGCCTTCTTTATTCGTCTTCCTTCATCTCAGCCTCATGCTCCTTAACGAGCTGCTGCTGGATGTCGTTCGGCACGAGCTCATAAGAGGCAAACTTCGTTGAGAACGAAGCACGACCGCCAGTGATTGAGCTCAGAGCGATGGAGTAGTTAGACAGCTCCTTGAGAGGAATCTTGGCAGAGAGCTTCTGATAGCCAGCCTCGCTGTCCATGCCCATGATGATGGCACGACGGCCCTGCAGGTCACTCATCACATCACCCATGTAGTCGGCAGGCACATAGACCTCGAGATCGTAGATAGGCTCCAGCACCTTAGGACCGGCCTCACGGAACGCAGCCGAGAAGGCATTGCGGGCTGCCAGCATGAACGAAAGTTCGTTAGAGTCAACGGGGTGCATCTTTCCGTCATACACAATGACACGAACGTCGCGAGCATAAGAGCCGGTCAACGGGCCACGCTCCATGCGCTCCATCACACCCTTCAAAATAGCAGGCATGAAGCGCATGTCGATAGCGCCACCCACCACTGAGTTGATGAAGACGAGCTTGCCGCCCCACTCCAGGTCTTTCTCTTCCTTCGACTTGATGTTCATCTTGAACTCCTGACCGTTGATAGTGAACGATGTAGGATCGGGCATGCCCTCAGCGTATGGTTCCACAATCATGTGCACCTCACCAAACTGACCAGCACCACCCGACTGCTTCTTGTGACGATAGTCGGCACGGGCCATCTTTGTAATGGTCTCACGATAAGGAATCTTCGGCTCCAGATATTCGATATTGATCTTCTCATTGTTCTCCAAACGCCACTTCAGTGTGCGCAGATGGAACTCACCCTGTCCGTGAACGATAATCTGACGGAGCTCCTTCGACTGCTCAACCACCCATGTGGGATCCTCCTGACGCATCTTGGTCAGGGCAGACATCATCTTCTCGGTCTCACTCTCGTTCACAGCCTTGATAGCACGCGAGTACTTCGAGTTAGGATACTTGATGAAGTCGTAGCGCCACTCGCAGTCCTTACCGTTCAGGGCATTGCCCGTCTTCACATCCTTCAGCTTCACGGTGCAGCCAATGTCACCTGCCTTCAGCTCATCAACAGGAATACGGTTGGCACCTGCACAAGCATAGATGGTGCCGATACGCTCCTTCGAACCACGATCGGCATTGGTCAAATCATCGCCCGGCTTCACGCTACCGCTCATCACCTTGAAGTAGCTCACCTCACCGATGTGAGGCTCAACACCAGTCTTGAAGAAATAGAGAGAAGTGGGACCTGCGGCATCGGGAGTAACCTCTTCGCCACGTGTGTTGCGCACCTTCGGCATCTCGCTTACGAAAGGTACCACATTGCCCAAGAACTCCATCAGACGACGAACACCCATATCCTTGCCTGCGCATACGCAGAACACGGGGAAGATGGAACGTGTAACCAGACCCTTACGGATGCCCTCACGCATCTCGTCCTCAGTCAGGCTCTCGCTCTCGAAGAACTTCTCCATCAACGTGTCGTCGTTGGCAGCAGCAGCCTCCACCAGAGCAGCGTGCATCTCCTTGGCCTTATCCATTTCCTCAGCGGGAATATCCTCGATGATGGGAGCGCCACCCTCAGGCTTCCAAGAATATTTCTTCATGAGCAGCACGTCAATCACGGCATTGAAGTCAGGACCAGTAGCAATAGGATACTGTACGGGTACGCACTTGTCACCATAGATTTCCTTCATGTTGTTGAGCATAGCATCGAAATCGCAATGCTCGCGATCCAGCTGGTTCACGAGGAAGATGACGGGCTTCTGCAGCTTGTCGGTATAGCGGAAGGCATTCTGGGTGCCCACCTCGGGACCATACTGTCCGTTAATCAGAATAACGGCCTGGTCAGTCACGTTCAGAGCGGTGATGGCACCACCCACGAAGTCGTCAGAGCCCGGGCAGTCAATGATGTTCAGTTTCTTATTGTTCCATTCCACATGGAAGACGGTTGAGAATACGCTGTAGCCATATTCCTGCTCCACGGGGAAGTAGTCGCTCATGGTGTTTTTAGCTTCTACCGTGCCACGGCGTTTGATAATGCCAGCTTCATAGACCATTGCTTCGGCAAGAGTAGTCTTGCCGCTACCCGCACTGCCAATGAGTGCAATGTTTTTGATTTCGTTAGTTTGATAAACTTTCATTGTTTTATGGTTTTGAGTTAATAGGTTATTCGTAAACGGCCTCTAAATTAGACAATTTGCAGCAAACAGCCAAGGAAAACAAGGAAATATTAAAAAAAATTAGGAATTGCGCTCCACATTTCTTCATCGTTAATTATAACTGAAACTTCCGACTACTCATCCAAAAGTTTAATCTATACTTAAACTTTTTGCTATTTTTGTGAAAAGCATTAAGTAAATATTGATCTGTTCGAAAAACACGTATATCAGCAGCCCTCATCTATCCAAACACACCTCCAAGAGTTCCTCACAAAAGAAGCACTATAACAGTAAAAGAGCATTGTCAGGAAATACTTGTAATTCGCCGCGCCCAGTTTAGAAAGAATCTATTCCTCACCGTGAGGCTGAATGGGACCTTTGTGGTCCCGCCTCACCGCAAGGAATAGATTACTTTATGAAATGCGAGTTGGGGAAGGATGCTTTTTTGTTCTTTCTTCGTAAGGCTATGATAACGAGCAAGCACGATTACTAACGCACGGGGCGCACGGATTGACCACTGAGGCGATTGCTGTTGTACCAATATACATCACTATAATTAAAGTACAGGTAGTACGCATCGTAGGGACCGTCCAAGAAAAGTGTCGAAGACCAATAGTAACCACGTAAACCTGAATAATATAGGTCTGAATACCAATGACCGCCCGCAGCAGGAAGGAAAATAGAGCAGCCATTAGAACCTGAAATTTTTAGGCCACAAACGCCATTCTCTATTGTCCAATTTGAGGTGGTTTTATTCAGCAGTTCCTCAATCTCCGTTACACTAGGCATGCGCCAAGGAGCACCCCAGTTGACAGTAGCAGCATCATCTGAAGCATCAAGAGTTATTATACCATCCAATGTACCATGGTCACTTCTCGTATTATATTTCGTCAATTTGTCTTGGACACTTCCCCATCTGTAGGTATCCCAGTCATACATACTCTTTGGCTGCACCTCTCCCCAAGCATATTGGTTACCATACTTCTCTGGAGCACTAGCTCCAACATTGCAGCAAGCCCACTTCGTACCACTTGGCAATCCGAGGTCTATCATATGGGGATGGTTTGAATCAGGGCATTTAATACTACCATCGTTGAATGTCGTATCTTGCTGGCGATCATTATCGTCATCGTTCTTATCACAAGACTGCAACATCGGTGAAATACTCCACATAATCAGTGAAATGATAATAAGTTTTACTTGTTTCATAAATAGCTTATAATTTGATTAACAAAAATATGAATATAAAAATAGCATGAGCTGACTTTATTGATCTCAACCTGAGGCTCTGGACTTGCCTATATCTGGAAATCAGTCATGCCCACGCTATACACGTGGACGTTAAAAACTGATGTTGCTCCAGATATAATTGGAATTGTCCAGATTCCAGGTCGAAGCTACATAAGCTTAACGCTCGTTATGTTTATGATGTTTGTTTATCGTATCTGTCTTATGCCATAGGCAAAACTTATTATATATAGTTCAACAATATAATCTGTGATAACTTTTCATCGTTTCACACCGCAAAAATACGAAAAAATATTGATGCGGCAAATACTTTCATCGTTTTTTCGTGCTCATATCAATTCTATCTCACCTATTTCACGGACCACTTATTCTAACCTGAATTATTCATGGAAATAATCTATGCCTACGGCGTAACATGAATAGCCATGAATAACCACGAATGGTTCATAAATATTAATGATTAATTGATGATCATTCATGATTATTCGTGTTATGCCGTAGGCAAAGAAGATATACCATGAATGTTATAATGTTCATGAATAATTTAGGCTAAAAACATGGAAGATTTGCATTTTTCTTATTTCTTTTGTATTTTTGCAGCTCACTTTTCGGAACATTTCATTTATGGCAGGCTTATACATTCACATTCCTTTCTGCAAGAGCCGCTGCATCTACTGCGGCTTCTACTCCACTACCCGTCTTGAACAGCGGCAGCGATATGTCGATGCGGTGTGCAGGGAGATGAGCCTCCCCCCTGCCCCCTCCCGCTCCCCCTCTGGTAGCTTGCAACCATCGGAACG
>JAEEGH010032487.1_pt1 | contig 10035 bp, 7 predicted proteins | sample 9134181 | NCBI WGS metagenome assembly JAEEGH01 (sample SAMN16246544, study PRJNA631951) | gut metagenome | biome: gut microbiome; feature: rumen; material: DP-attached | host: Bos | place: Iran: Karaj | collected 2018-10 | reverse complement strand
CTCGCTGATTGCAGTAGAACAGCTGGTCTTCGCTGATTTTCGAGGTAGTGGCTTCGTGCTCAAAGATGGCGGTAGGATTCTTCACGTCCATGTAGGGGAAGGTGTGAGCGCCACAGTCGGAGCCCAGCAGGAGCGAGTCGCACGACGAATAGTTGCGTGCGTTTTCAGCCGTGGCGGCAGCACGCACCAGTCCTCGGTAGGAGTTCTGTGAGTGTCCTGCTGATATACCCTTCGAGATGATGGTCGATTTCGTGTTCTTTCCGATGTGAATCATCTTCGTGCCTGTGTCGGCCTCCTGATAGTTGTTGGTCACGGCTACGGAATAGAACTCAGCTACGCTGTTGTCACCTCTTAATATACAGGAGGGGTACTTCCACGTGATGGCCGATCCCGTCTCCACCTGCGTCCACGACAGCTTCGAATCGACTCCACGCAGGTCGCCGCGCTTGGTCACCAGGTTCAGCACGCCGCCGCGTCCTTGCTCGTCGCCAGGATACCAGTTCTGCACCGTGGAGTACTTCACCTCGGCGCGATCCTTCACAATGATTTCCACGATGGCAGCATGCAGCTGGTTCTCGTCGCGCATGGGAGCGGTGCAGCCTTCCAGATAGCTCACATAGCTGTCATCTTCAGCTACGATCAGTGTGCGCTCAAACTGTCCGGTGTTGCGGGCATTGATGCGGAAGTAGCTGCTGAGTTCCATCGGACAGCGCACGCCTTTTGGAATATAGACGAACGAGCCGTCGCTGAACACAGCTGAGTTGAGTGCTGCGAAGTAGTTGTCCTTATAAGGCACAACACTTCCCAGATACTCGCGCACCAGTTCGGGATGCTCCTTGATAGCTTCACCTATGCTGCAGAAGATGATGCCGCGCTCAGCCAGTTCCTTCTTGAACGTGGTCTTCACCGACACCGAGTCCATGATGGCATCGACAGCGGTATTGCCGCTCAGTGCCAGACGCTCCTCAAGGGGAATGCCCAGCTTGTCGAACGTTTCTATCAGTTTCGGGTCTAACCCACTCCCCTCACCTGGGGAGGGGACGGGGGTGGGTTTCAGAGGATTTGCATAATAGCTGATGGCCTGATAGTCAATGGGCGGCACATGCACGTGTCCCCACTTCGGCTCCTCTTGTTCTTTCCAGTAGTTGAAAGCGCGTAGTCGGAACTCCAACATCCACTCGGGCTCTCCTTTCTTCTGCGAGATGAGCCTCACGACGTCTTCGTTCAGTCCTACGGGGATGATTTCCGTGTGAACGTCGGTAGTGAAGCCGAACTCATATTTCTGTTCGGCTATGCGCCTCACCAGTTCGTTGTCACTGGCAGTCTGTTCGTTATTGTTTTGAGATTGAATTTCGTTTTCTCTCATCCTGCTTTTACAAAATTTGCGCACAAAGGTACGCAAAAACGAGAGAAAAGCCAAGCTTTTATGCTTTTTTGTCTGTTTTGACGAAATTGCCGATGCCGAATTTTTGCCCCATCAGGAGCTGATTCACATCTACTTCATCAAGATTCAGAATATTCTGATTAAGGGGTGGCAGTTCGCTGGCTGCTATCTCTTCTTCTTCAATCACTGTGCCATTGGCAGTGCGCAGGTAGTATTTCCCACCCGACTGATATACCACATATCCGGGCCGGCACAGTTCGTTGCGTTCGCGCAGCGCACGAAGTCCTGCCATCAAACCGTGCTCACTGGCTATACGGTATACGTAATGCGAACAAGTCTCACGAAAGATGCACTTATCGTGTGCTTTCGTAGGAATCATCCAGTATATCCGGATAGCCAGGAGCAACAAATATTTCATTTTAAAAGTCGGGTTATAGGTCCCCGATTGGGGGACACTATGACGCTCTTATTTTCTGAAGATGACAACGTCAACGCCTACCATAAAGTCAGGCTTGGCACCAATACCCAGACAGCCGTTAGTACCGGCCACGTTGGTAGTGATAGAACCCATGCCAACAAACTCATAACCCTGCGACTGCATTTCGTCAATGCATCTCTGCAATTGGTTGGCTGCCTCGTCAGCACTGTCTTTTCTCGTCAAATGAGCGTTAAAAGGAAGAACTTTGTACTCCATAATAAATAATGATTGTTTTTAAAAGGTTAGTCCCTACTCTATTTAGGGCTTTTCGGGTTCCGCCCATATCGCTGAATTATTTCTTCACGTATTCAGAGAAGTCGGTCAGGTGCATGTCGCCCTTGCGAGCCAGCGTGTCGTGCATGGCGAAGGCAGCGGTCAGCTCGTGGCGCGTCTGTCCCATCTTGGCCAGCTTCAGGTACTCGCGCAGCAGTGGACGGTAGTCGGGGTGTGCGCAGTTCTCGATGATGATTTCTGCACGCTGTGCGGGACTCTTGCCGCGCAGGTCGGCCACACCCTGTTCGGTCACGATAATGTTCACGTCGTGCTCTGATGAGTCCTGATGGCTCACGAAGGGTACGATAGAAGAGATCAATCCGCCCTTTGCAGTCGATGGGCAGGTGAAGATGCTCAGGTAGGCATTGCGGATGAAGTCGCCCGAACCGCCGATGCCGTTCATCATCTTTGTGCCGCTGATGTGGGTTGAGTTGGCATTGCCGTAGAGGTCAACCTCGATGGCGGTGTTGATGGCGATGACGCCCAGTCGGCGAATCACCTCGGGCGAGTTGCTTATCTCGCTCTGACGCAGGGTGAGGTGCTGCTTGAAGTAGTCCATGTTGTCATAGACCTGCATCAGGCACTCGTTCGACACAGTGAGCGAACAAGCTGAAGCATCCTTCACACGTCCGTTCAGCATCATGTCGATCACGGAGTTCTGAATCACCTCAGTATAGATGTTGAAGTCAGGCACATGCTTGTCCTCTCCCAGTGCGCCCAGGATGGCATTGGCCGTACTGCCCACACCGCTCTGCAGGGGCAGGAACTCCTTGGGAATGCGGCCCTTGTGCAACTCCTCTACGAGGAACTCTGCGGTGAGATAGCCTATCTTGTCGGTCACGGGGTCAGAATCCTTGAAGGCACGGGCCTCGTCAGGGATGTTGCACTCCACGACACCCACCACCTTATCCTTCGGAATCGACACGTATGGCACGCCGATGCGGTCGCTCACCTTCTCAATCATGATGGGCTTGCGGTAGGGTGGATCCAATGGCTCATAAACGTCATGGATGAACTTGGCATTAGCATTGTGGAACGAGTTCAGCTCCAGAATCACGTGCTTGGCCAGACGGGCAGCCGTGGGCGAGATGCCACCAGCAGCAGTCAGATAGACGTGGTAGTCGTTGCCCACCTCCTCGATGTCGCACACTTCCAGGATAGCCCAGTCTACATCGCCATAGAAGCCGTAGCGCAGCTCCTGTGCCATGTGGCTCAGGTGCAGGTCGTTATAGGGAATCTCACCCAGGTTCACGTGCTTGCGGAAATCGGGGTTAGTGGTGTAGGGTGCGCGATACTTGATGGCCTGTGCATTAGCCATGTCGCCATCGGTAGATTGACCAGTCGATGCTCCTGTGAAGATGCCCACCTTGAACTCGCGTCCTGCCTCGTGTTCAGCCACGGCAATCTTTGCCAGTTCCTTCGTTGTTGCCTTTGCCACGCCAGCAGGTGTGAATCCGCTCATGGCAATGTTCTCTCCATTCTTAATCATTGCTGCAGCCTCGGCAGCGGTAATGAGTCTGTAAGCCATTTGTTTACTATTTGACTATGATTGTTGTTAATTTGCGCGCAAAGTTACGGAAAAACGAGAGAAATACCAAATTTATTTGAGTATTTCCGAATGCAAGTATTTTCGGCGAAGCCAAAGGAACTAAAAGTCAAGGGAAATTCAAAAGAAATACGCGCTTTTCTTTTGAATGACCGTAAAAAGAAAATACGAAGAAAACTTAATTCGACGGGCAATACATAAATATTATAGTGCTTTAAGTGTAAGTCCGAAGACGAAGTAGAAATGTTGACTGGCGGGATTGGCAATAAGCTGTCCGAACAGGGGCAGCTCGAAGGAGTTTGAAATACGAATGGCCTTCGTAGCACGAAGTGACAAGTTGGTGATACTGAAACCGCTGACCTCATAAATACCAGACTTCCAGGGTACAAGACCGACCCTGGCATCCCAGTCGCAAGTGACAAGACGGAAAGGTGCCGACAGTTCGAAGTAGGAACTGTAGGCACGCTTACCGTTGTTCTCCTGATAGTCATTACCAGCAAAATAGGTCTGCCACGAGGCACTCACGGGACCGAAGTCGTAGCTGACGAACCCTTCGAACGAGTGTCCCGTACCGTCCTTCTTATAGTAGAAGTAACGCGAGTCACTGGAATCGTCCCAGTAGTCAATAACACCAAATGACAAGCCGTTGGTCTTATATGACAGGGTCAAATCAATCTCGCGAGCATCGTCTTTGTAGTTCGTTAACCCCACGCTGCCCCAAGCCGACAGGCTCAGACCCTTCCATTTCACCGACAACTCGGGTTGCAGCGAAACGTGCCCCATGTTCTTGCCACGCCAGATATAGTTGCTTACTACATCGGCCCCAAGATGGCCTTCCACCTTGTGCTGCGCCCAAATGCTCATCATGCCTGTCCAGAGCATGGTGACAATCAGGAATGTTTTCAGATTAATATAATGCACTTCTAAAACCTGTTAAAAGCCATAGTATTTGGTGAGGGAATAGGTTCTTTCCCAATCCACTATCCTGCGCTGTGATTCCTTTTCCGGATGGATGTTGAACTCGTCGAACACCATCACCTGCTTGTCCTTCAGGTCATAGGGCGGCCATTCCTTGGCCTTTCCGTCGGGCGAGTCTTCGGCACTGATTGACGGATTGCCCGTCTTGGCAAACTGTACCCACATCTTGCGCATGGTCTTCGAGAAGGTCTCGTCGAATGGCCGGCCCGTGTCGCCGTCAAATTCCGGATGCTTGAACAGGGGAGCGAGTGCCATTCCGTGTCCGCTCTTCATCATCGGTAAGGCAGACTCTACGGTGAAGTAGTAGGTGAACGACTTGCCGCCAGCCTTGACCTGCTCTTCCGACATCCTGATGCACGGTGCGTTGAATACCAGTTGGCTGAACCACTGGCAATATGGCTCGTATTCCTCTCCTTTCACATCCTTCCAGAAACTCTGTACCAAGGCTTTCTCCTCATCCGTCATCTGGGCAAGCTTCTTTTCCTTACTCTCGGAGAACCACTCAATGAAAGGTTCTGGCCCGCCCATTGTCACCAGGAAGAAGTTCAGCTCGTCCTTGTTGACACCATGTAAGAACGGGATGTCCTTCACTGCTCCGCTGGCCACGGCCTCCCATGGATTCTTGGGCAGAAGCCGTCCGTCTCTTTCTGGCACATTCTGCAAGGGAATCAATTCCATCGCTACGCTTACAAGTTCCTGGGCATCAATCTTTTGCAGGTCGGCGACAGTCTCGCAGTCTAATTCATCCATCAGTTCATTCGTTGCTGCGATGGCAGCTTCTGCTGATGTCGATAGGCAAGGGTTGCCGCTTAAGGCGATGACTTTATTGAAATACTGATGCGAACCCTTGACCAGCGAAAGGCTTGTCACGCTGCCGCCGCCGGCCGACTCACCCATAAGGGTCACGTTGTCGGGATCGCCACCGAAGGCCTCGATGTTCTCATGTACCCATTTCAGAGCCATCAGCTGGTCCAAGAGCCCCAGGTTCTGTGCATCGGGATAGTCCTTGCCATCGGGCAGATGCGACAGGTGCAGGAAACCGAGCACACCGAGTCGGTAAGCGGCACTGACGATGATGACATCCGGATTCTCCTCTACGAAATTATGGAAGTCATATAGTGGGTCAACCGTGCCGCCATACGCGTATGCACCGCCATGAATCCACACAATGACGGGCTTCTTCTCCTCAGGGTTTTTTACTGGTTTCCAGACATTCAGATACAGACAGTTCTCGTCCTGATAGTAGAGTGAAGCCACTTCGACCTCTGGCTGGCAGGCACTCTTCGCATTGTAAAACGCCTCATAGACACTGTCACTGGGCACTATCTCTACTGGTGCTTTCCAGCGCAGGTTGCCAACAGGCTGCTTGCCTACATACGGAATACCTCTGAAGACGATGGTACTATCTACCTTCTTGCCAACAAAGGTTCCGTTGATGCACTTGGCGGCCAACGATTTGTCGTAATTACCATCGGTGATGGCCTTGTTCTCGCCGTACCAGGATCTGACAATCTTTTTATGTTCAGCGGTCTCACCACTCGCTTCATCTCCTGACTGTTTGCCGCCTTTGCAAGCTGTCATGACGATTCCTGCCACACCAATCAGAATGCCTACAAGCATCCATAGTTTACTCTTTTTCATAAGCTACCTTAATTATTGGTTGTCATTCTGCGTAGAAAAAACCTTCTTACCCTCAAAGTAGGTGGCTGCCGGCTTGGCTGTGTGAATCTCTGTTACCGGGCAGGTCAGCACATCTTTATCAACAAGCAGGAAGTCGGCATATTTACCAATGCTGATGCTGCCTCGCTCATTCTCAATGAACATTTGCTTGGCCACGTTGATGGTCAGGGCGGTGAGAGCCTGCTCACGGGTCAGCAGTTCTTCTGTCCACCAGGGCTTCGCATTCTCCTCATAATACACACCTGTCATTGCAATCTCCATGATGCCGAACGGGTCGTCAGGACTGCCGCTCAATGCGGGGAAGTCAGAGTGTGAGGACACGTTGATGCCGTAGTCGAAGTATGACTTCATGGGATAGCCTTTGTCCTTCATGCCTTCGGGAAGTATCTGCATCAGCTCTGCCTGCAACTCATCGGTGGCATGATGCCACAGCAGACCTTCACTGACCTGTATGTTGTGGTCTGCAATGCGCTGATAATCATCCTTGCTGACGCCATAGACGTGTATCAGTGTGTTGCGCATTTCATCTTTTCCGCCATTGACATAGGCATTGACGATGCGGGTAACGCCCTTGTTGCCCATCACGTGTACATGCATGGTGATACCCTTTGCGTTGGCCTTGCGCGTGATATCTGTCAGTTCCTCTTCCGTCCAGTTGGGAATGCCCTGCTTTTCGCCGGGATAAAGCGGATCCACGAATCCTGTGCCGCTTTCCACCGTGCCGTCCATGAAGAGCTTGAGCCAGTTTGTCCTGATGTGCTCAGATTCGTATTTCTTTGTGGCAACAGCCTTATCGAGGGTCTTGTCCACATCCATCCAGCTGTCCAGCTCCCATGCTGTGCCCAGCACGAAGTGCATGTCGCCTTCCTGATCCATCTGCTGGGCGGCCTTGTAGAAATTGTCGTTAAAGAAATAGGATGAGTAGCCGTCAAGATACATCGTGTAGCCCTCTGACAACAGCTGCTCCTGGATTTTGGCCATGTTGTCCTTCGCTATATCAACGGAAAAGAGATACTCATTGTCTAAGAACGACCTCACGTAGGTTCCAGCCTGCTCCGACAGGAATCCATTTGGTGTGCCGTCAGCACCCATTCCTATCTCGCCACCGCGTATTTCCTTCTTGAGCACTGTACCGTCGGCCTTCATAATACCTGCGTTCACCAGGGCGATGGTGTTCACAAGCCCCTTGTGGCCCTCCTCGTCGGCAAAGTATATGGGAATGTCACTGCAGATAGCATCCAACTGCTGGCGTGTAGGCAGATTCTTCGGAAACTCTATCATGTTCCAGCCTTGACCGAAGATAGACTTTGCACCAGTCTCCTTTGCCTTCTTGACCGCTGCGGGCACGATTTCGGTCAAAAACTTGTTCACATCATCTTCCATGCTCATGACTGTTCCTACAGACTGAATAGCATAACCCAGCGAATAGTGGGCGTGACCATTGCCGCAGCCAGGCATCACAAGACCCTTTCCTTCATAGTCCACGACCTCAGTTTTGCCGTCTTCTAAAAAAGCCTCGGCTCCAGCCTTGTCGCCTACATAGACGTACTTTCCATCCTTCACGGCAAAGGCTTCTACCACCTGATTGCCCTCCGCAGTGAAAATCTTTCCATACACCACAAGGTCAGCTGCAGTCTTCTCCTTACAGCCGGCAAGCAAGCCCATGCCGAAGACAATACTCAAAATGGTGATGCATGACAGCAGACGATTGGCACTCACCATCGTCTTTCTCAAACTTTTACAAATTGCCTGTTTCATTATTTTACCTGTTTTTAATAGTTAAACATAGCAGCAAAGTTAGGGTATAAATCACAAAAATGAAGCACGTTCCTCGCTGGAAACGCACTTTTTGCAGATTTTGTGAAGATTATTGCTGATTTTAATGTTACTATGTGCTACAATTCTTCGTTAGATCTCATCCAAGTAGAAGCCGACAGGTTCATCACACGCTTGAAAGCACTACTGAAAGTATTGTAATTGCGGAAGCCACTCTGATAGGCCAGTTGCTGGGCTGTCACAGACTGACGAGCGGCTGCAGCCTCATGATAAAGGCGTATGAAATGCTGGATGCGCAACCCGTTGATATAGACATTGTAAGTAGTACCTTGACGGGAGAAATGCTGGCTGAGATAGAAACGGTTCACGCCAACCGCCTTGGCAAGCTGGAGAAGCGTGAGGTCGTGCTGTAAGTAAAGCTGCTGTTCTATGCAATGCCGTTGTAGTAATGCCTCGATGCTCTTGGACGGGCCAAGCGGCTGCTCCAGCTCAGCTGGCTTGCTGACAGCGGGATGCAAGAAAGCCGAGCACAGGTCGCTCAGCGTTTCCACTCGCCATAGGAGATAAATGATGAATACGACATCAATCACCTGTATGAGACATTCGTAGGCCAACCCATCGCTGTCGAACGTATAGATGCCTAATCCAGACAGAATGATGGCCAGCACCACAAAGCTCTGCCACACCTCCTTGTGCTCCAGATCGGCATAATTATCGCGCAGCCACTGTCCATATCGCCTCAATGCCCGAATCATATATATGATGAAGCCAACAGCAAACAACATGAAATAGCCATATAAAAGAGGTAAGAGCTCGTCACTACGGGTAGCTACGCACAATGTCATGATGACAACAAAGGGTGCAACTGTCACGGCAACAGGCCACAGCGGTCGCTGTCTGTCCTGCAGCATAGCGAGCAACATGACGATTGCCAAGGGCCCAACCGTCATGCAGTCGAGCAAACCGGCTACAAGATAGCCCAGTACTACATCATCGCGAGAGGTAAGGAAAAACACTGGCAGATTCCACAAATGGCTCAAGGCCGAGGCTGCAAAGAAAGCAGCAACCCAATAGCGCAAGCGTACTGGCGATGTAACGTCAGGGGCAAAGGCGTTGCTTCTACGGAACAGCAGATAAACTGAGGCAACCATGTTCAATGCCGCCACGCCTCCGTAAAACACATAAAACAAACTGTTCAGTAACTGTTGCTCACACATAATTGAATTGCAGTAACTTAGCCATAGAGTGGCAAAGTTACGAAAAAACGAGAGAAATGCAAAAGGAAAGCTTGCTTTTCTTTTCATTTCCGAGTGATAGTAACTTCGGCAAAGCCAAAGTTACGGAAAAAACTTGTAAAAGCGAAGCGATTTTGGAAGATTAACGCTAACCGTTTCTAAGAAACGCTTGCCAAAGCAAGAATTCGGCCTGAAATAAAGGGAAGACAGGGATTTAGAGCCCCTTGATAAGGGGCGGCTATAATGCAGGGATATGCAAATTGGGGAGAATCGGTGAAGGAGTTAGGTTTCTTATTCGTAACCTCATTTAGCCATCTCCTTCATCTTTGTGACGAAACTATTGAAGCTCGTCAGCAGTTCTTCGACGAGCGAAGCGGCAAGCCGATTACCTCGTAGGCACTGCGCTCAATTCAAGTAAACGCATAACTTCCGATGCTCGTCACGCTGTTGCCGATGGTGACGGAGGTGAGGTCTGAGCAGTCCTTATATTTGCAACTTATTGTGGACCAATTTGTTTCGCTTAAAACGGTAGAAAAGTGATTGCGCGGATTTCATAGAGGATGAAAAAGACGAAGATTTAACGTATTTAACTTTTGTAAACCACAAAAATGGGGATGGTGTACAAATTTTGTGCAGAAGTTATTCTCGCAAGGAATAACTCTGGCTATATCCGATCTTTTATTGC
>JAEEGH010032485.1_pt1 | contig 10037 bp, 8 predicted proteins | sample 9134181 | NCBI WGS metagenome assembly JAEEGH01 (sample SAMN16246544, study PRJNA631951) | gut metagenome | biome: gut microbiome; feature: rumen; material: DP-attached | host: Bos | place: Iran: Karaj | collected 2018-10 | reverse complement strand
CCCGTAAGCAGCGATTTCTCCAGCGACGAGGAGGGGATGACGTAGTTCTGGAAGAAGAACAGGTTGATGAAGTAGACAGCCACCAGGGCGAACACTAGGGCGTCGATCCACGACATGATGAACTTCACCGGACCTTCACTTTCCTTCCACCATTGCCACTTGATTTTCTTGGTAATATAGACATCGAAGATGAACGGAACCACCAGCAGTCCCCACCAGCTCTTCAGCCAATAGAGGAATGCGAGGTACAGAATCAGTACGACGATGAACTTAGCCCACTGTTTGGCGGGATTGAGTTTCTCTTTTTTCTTGTCAATCATAATGTTCAGTTAGAATTTAAACATGTCACTAATCGTCAGCAGACCACTGTGGTCGGCGGTATACTCAGCAGCCAGCACGGCACCGAGCGCAAATCCCTTGCGCGAGTGGGCGTCGTGGGTAATGCTGATGAGGTCGGCTTCCGAGTCGTAACGCACGGTATGGATGCCAGCAACCTCTCCGCGGCGGATATGGTCGACACGCAGGAGGGCCGGATCGGTGGTCTCTTCCGCCCAGTCCGTCTTCCTCTCAATATTGCCGACGATGTCCTCGGCCAGCGTGATGGCTGTTCCGCTGGGGTGGTCGAGCTTGTGCACGTGGTGGGTCTCCTCCAGTTCGACGTCATATTGTGGGAACTGGTTCATGATTTTGGCGAGATACCGGTTCACAGCACTGAATATGGCTACGCCGATCGAGAAGTTCGAGGCCCAGAACAAGGTCTGTCCGCCCTCTGTGCAGAGGCGCTTCACGTCGTCGCCGTGCTCTTTCATCCAGCCTGTCGATCCGCTGACGACCTTCACGTTCTTGCTGAAGGCTTTCAGGTAGTTGCCATAGGCAGCCTGCGGTGCGGTGAACTCGATGGCCACGTCGGCACTGGCAAAGGCCTCACTCTCGAAGTCCTGCTGGTTATCGATGTCAATAATACTCACAATTTCATGGCCACGGCTGATGGCAATCTGCTCAATCATCTTACCCATCTTTCCGTAGCCGATTAAGGCTATCTTCATATAAACGAATGTATTAATACGCTGCAAAGATACAAAAAGTTTGCTTTTTCGGCCGTTGTGTTTAGTGTTTTTTGCTATTTTTCTCATTTTTATTTTATGAAAACAATTTTTTTTAGTAGTTTTGTATGTTGTTAGCTTTTTTAATTACAATGATGGAACAACTGCTACACTACTGCTGGAAACACAAGCTGTTTCCTCTTGAACCTATTACGACTACCGACGGGCTGGATGTCGAGGTCATCGACCCGGGACTCTATAACCGCCGCGACAGTGGCCCCGATTTCTTCAATGCGAAGGTCAGAATCAACGGAACGCTGTGGGTGGGCAATGTCGAGATTCACCAGAAATCGTCCGACTGGTACGCCCATGGTCACGACCGTGATGCCGCCTATAATAATGTTGTGCTGCATGTGTGTGGCGTTGTCGACACCGATGTGCGCACTGCCGATGGCAAGCCCCTGCCACAGATGGTGCTCCAGGTGCCTGCGGCGGTCAGCAGCAACTACGAGGAACTGCTCAAGACCGACGAGTATCCGCCCTGCTACAAGATTATTCCCAGTCTGTCGCGCCTGATGGTGCACTCCTGGATGAGTGCTTTGCAGACCGAACGGCTGGAGCAAAAGACCGAGGCCATCCGCCACCGGGTGGAGCGTCAGGAAGGTTCCTGGGAGGCAGGCTACTTTATGACGCTGGCACGTAACTACGGGTTCGGCATCAACGGCGATGCCTTCGAGGCGTGGGCGGCCACCGTTCCGCTGAAGGCCGTCGACCATCATCGCGACGATTTGTTCCAGATCGAGGCCATCTTCATGGGACAGGCAGGGCTGCTCGAGCTCGACATGATTCCCGAGCACTACCAGAAAGACGCTCTCAACGAGGGCTATTTCACCCGCTTGCGCAACGAATATCTCTATCTGCAGCATAAATTCGGTCTGCAGCCCATGGACGGAGCACAGTGGCGTTTCCTCCGGCTGCGGCCCCAGAATTTCCCGCATATCCGCATCTCGCAGCTGGCACAGCTCTACTATAGCCGTAAGGCCGGACTCAGTCAGTTGCTGGAATGCGAGACCGTCGAGCAGTTGTCGGCGCTGCTGAGCAGTTATGTGACACCCTATTGGGAGACGCACTACACGTTCGGCTCCACCAGTTGCAAGACGCAGAAGCATCTCTCGGCAGCCTCTCTCAACCTGCTCATCATCAATACGGCCATCCCCATGCTCTTTGCCTATGGCCGTCATAAGAGCAATGAGCGACTGTGCGACCGCGCCTTCGACCTGTTGGAGCAGCTGCGGGCAGAGAACAACCACATCACCCGCATGTGGCAGCAGTGCGGACTGGAGGTGAGGACCGCCGGCGACAGTCAGGCACTCATCCAGCTCAAGCGCGAGTATTGCGACCGGAAGGACTGTCTGCGGTGCCGCATCGGCTATGAGTACCTGAAAAGGAGCAATCAGTAAGCAATGAAAAAAGTTTTAGACTATGGCAAAATATATTTTTGAGACGCGCATGATGGTGCGCGACTACGAGTGCGACATAGAGGGAATCGTCAACAATGCCAACTATCTCCACTACATCGAGCACACACGTCATCTGTTCCTAAAGCAGTGTGGACTGAGCTTTGCGGAGATGCATCGCAAGGGCATCGATGCCGTCGTGGCGCGCATGAACCTGCAATACAAGGTGCCGTTGCGGTGCGACGACGAGTTCATCTCGCGCCTGAACCTGCGTAAGGAAGGATTGCGCTACATATTCCAGCAGGACATCTTCCGTGCTGCCGACGACAAACTGTGCTTCCGCAGTAGTGTCGAACTGGTCTGCATTGTGAACGGCCGGCTTGCCAACAGTCCTGAATACGACGCCGTCTTTGCGCCTTTCATCGCCTCGTCGTCCCAATAATCTTCCGTCCGTCCTGGCGTTTACTCCATCCTTTCCTGTCTTATCCTAAGTAAAACTTCATCATCATCCTGGTTCATCTGGCAATAATCCTATCTGTATCCGTATGTCCACATCATCCCAAGAAACCCTCAATGCCATGGCGCTGACACGCGTCAGCCACTCGCCGACGGCTGTTCTGCTGCAACTCTACCGCATGCTGGGCAGTGCCACCGCCATTGTCGACCATCGTAACCACATCGAGGATGTCATCCCCGGCGCCTCACCCAAGTTGAAAGAGAGTCTCAGCAACCTCGACAATGCCCTCCGCCGAGCTGCGGAAGAGCTGGAGTACGACCAACGCTACGGTATTCAGGTGCTCACTCCTGCCGATGACCGTTACCCCCAGCGGCTGCGCGAGTGCGACGATGCGCCATTGGTGCTCTATTATAAAGGCTCTGCCAACCTCAATGCCCGGCGTGTCATCAATATTGTCGGCACCCGCAAATGCACCGTCTACGGGCAGGATCTGATCCGCCGGTTCATCGAGGAACTGCACTTGCGATGCCCCGATATACTCATTGTGAGCGGTCTGGCGTATGGCGTCGACATCCATGCCCACCGGCAGGCGTTGCACAACGGGTTTGAGACGGTGGCTGTCCTGGCCCACGGTCTCGACGAGATCTATCCGCCCCGCCACCGCGACACGGCGGTGAAGATGCTCAGTCAGGGCGGTCTGTTGACCGAGCATATGACCCGTACCAATGCCGACAAGATCAATTTCGTGCGTCGCAACCGCATCGTGGCGGGCATGTCCGATGCCTGTGTGCTTGTCGAGTCGGCGGCACATGGTGGCGGTCTTATCACCGCCCGCCTCTCGCGCGACTACAACCGCGACGTGTTTGCCTTCCCAGGGCGCATCGGTGATATGTATTCCGAGGGGTGTAACAATCTCATCCGCGACAACGGCGCCCAGCTTCTCACGTCTGCCGACGACCTCCTGTGCGCCATGGGCTGGCAGAACGACCAGCAACTCGTCGAGGCACAGCAGTCTGGCATTGAGCGGCAGCTCTTCCCCGACCTCTCGCCCGACGAGCAAACCATCGTCAGCTCACTGCAACAGCAGAACGACCAGCAGATCAACATGTTGTCCGTAGCCACCAACATTCCCGTCTATCAGCTCACAGCCATCCTCTTCGAGATGGAGATGAAGGGCGTCGTGCGCACCATGGCGGGTGGTATCTATCACCTGTTGCAATAACCTCGGTCATCATACTTCGCGCTCTTTTTGCGCGTATCTCGAATTTTTTCACTACCTTTGCACCGCAAACATGAAGATTGGCAACATCGATTTAGGCGAACGGCCGATACTGCTCGCGCCCATGGAGGACGTGACCGACATCGGATTCCGGCTGCTGTGCAAGCGGTTCGGAGCCTCGATGGTGTACACCGAGTTCGTCAGTGCCGAGGCGTTGATACGCGATGTGAAGTCAACCATCAAGAAACTCACCATCAGCGATGAGGAACGGCCTGTAGGCATCCAGATCTACGGGCGCGACATCGATGCCATGGTCGAGGCTGCGAAGATTGTCGAACAGGCAGGTCCCGACCTCATCGACCTCAATTTCGGCTGTCCCGTGAAGAAAGTTGCGGGCAAAGGTGCCGGCGCCGGCATGCTGCAGAATATCCCCAAAATGCTCGAGATTACCGAGAAAGTGGTCCAGGCTGTGAGCATTCCCGTCACCGTGAAGACACGCTTGGGCTGGAATCAGGAGCAGCTCATCATCACCACGCTGGCAAAGCAGTTGCAGGACTGTGGCATTCAGGCACTTACCATCCACGGTCGCACCCGCTCACAGATGTATACCGGTCAGGCGGACTGGACCCTCATCGGCGAGGTGAAGCGCAATCCGCGCATCCATATCCCCATCATCGGCAATGGCGATATTCACTCGTTGGCAGAGGCTGACGCCGCTTTCGAGCAGTATGGTGTCGACGGCGTGATGATCGGTCGCGCCACCTTCGGTTGTCCGTGGCTCTTCAGTCGTGAGCCGTTGACCCTCGATCAGAAAATCGACGTGCTGGAAGAGCAGTTGCGTATTAACATCGAGCGCATCGACGAGTACCGAGGCATCCTGCATACGCGTCGCCATCTGGCAGCAACACCTGTCTTCAAGGGCATTCCCGATTTCCGTCAGACGCGCATAGCGATGCTCCGTGCCGAGCATGCCGATGAGCTGCTGGCAATCCTCGAGCAATGCCGTGAGCGTTTGAGAGGTGATTCTGCTGCCTCAACAGCCAGTCCTTCATTCGAAATTCCGAATGTAGAACGCTGAGCAAATTTATGCCTGATTACAACCCCCAGACCACCCAATTTGCAATTAATGCCTAATTAAGCTCTAATTAATGCCTACTTAGGTTCTAATTAATGCCTACTTAGCTCGTAATTAATGCCTAATTAGAGTGTAATTAATAGACTACTTTCAACCTAATCAGGCATCGATTAGAAAAACACCTGTCAACGGGTGAAAAACGGTGCGTAAAATGTGCGTTCCTTGATACGCCAAAAAATTGTTGCAAATAGCACAGAGATATAAAAATTCCAGCGTCTTTTCACTTCTCAACCCCCTATAATATAATAAGGTGATAATAAATGCCTGATTGGGTTTGTCAGGTGCGTTTTTACACTGTCCATACAAAAAACTTATTGTCTCAACCGTTTCCTTTCAGAATTATTTAGTATCTTTGTGGTATCTAATATTCAAATACAGTTGTATATTTGCAAACAGGTAAGAATACTATCATTGAATAGTAGCAGAATACTATAGAGAAGATGGCAAAACGAAGAGAAATAAGAAATAGCACCGCTGAGTTCCTCATCTTTCAGATAGAAGGGAAAGAGCAGGGCGTAGAGGTCTATTATAAAGACAAAACCGTATGGTGTACGCAGAAGGCGATGGGTATGCTGTTTGACTGCTCAACTGATAACATTGGACTGCATTTGAAGAACATCTTTGCGAGCGGAGAATTGGAGAAAGATTCAGTTACCGAGAAAATCTCGGCAACTGCTTCTGATGGCAAGAACTACTTGCTGCATCTCGTTTAGGATGTATCCAAATAATCTCAAATGTAGTTCTTTGCTCTAGTTTCCATGCACCGATGCTTTAACAACTTCGTCGTTAACATGCTGGTAGCATTAGCTACATACTGAAACTTCCGAGAAAGCCATGTTTCAATGTCAAAATAAAATTAGACACACAGCTTTCAATTTTTTTAATTCGTCGAACACACGTTATCTTACTTTTATTGAATAAAAAAAAGACTAAATAGAGTTTATTCTGCGTTTTTTTTGTTATTTTTGCATGCGAGATTACAGTTCTTAGTCATTCTTATCTTCAGTTTTGAGAAAGAAAAGAATCAAGTGTGGTCTTCTTGGTAAATGAGGCATGTCATAATTGCTATGATTCTCATTGTCTATCTTGTCGTATAAGATTATTATATAACCGTTTTGCTTAACTTGATGTATATGATTAAATCGACATTTTTCGCGTTTTTGATAGGTGCTCTTTGGTGTGTGTGTCCTCTACATGCTCAGCAGGTGAAAGAAAGTTCTGCAAAAGAAAAAGCTATAGCTTTTCTCACTCAGAATAATAGTTCTAATGGTTCTCATGCAAACAAGATTCAAAGGAAGGTTCCAGTACTGACCATTGCATTGCGACAAGATGAATATTACATATTCAATGACAATGCCAATGGAGGATTTGTTATTGTAAGCGGTGACGAGCGGACACAACCCATATTAGGTTACAGTGACGTTGGTAACATTGAGGAAAATAACATACCGGCAAATATGAATATATGGTTAAAGGGCTATGCAGACCAGATCAAATGGTTAAGGAATCATTCTCAATCTATAGCTAAAAGTAAGCTTGTCGCTCCATCTATATCTCCTTTATTAGGTGAAATAGAATGGGGACAATCAAGTCCATATAATTTGTTGTGTCCCATAATTGACAATGTTCAATGTCCCACGGGGTGCGTAGCGACTGCTATGGCCCAGATAATGTGTTACTATCAGTGGCCAGCTACTACAAAGGACATACCAGGTTATACTTCTGGCTCTTTATCGATAGACCCTTTTCCTGCCGAGGATATTGACTGGGACAATATTTTGCCACAATATTCGGGTAAAGAAAAACAGTACCAAAAAGAAGCCGTGGCGAAATTGATGGCTATGTGTGGTTCTTCAGTAAAAATGGATTATGGCCAAGAAAGCAGCAGTGCTAATTCAAGTAGTATACCTTCTGCTTTGATGGATTATTTTGACTACTCTATCTCCGCTAAGGCGTTAATAAGGGATGATTATGAGAATGACGAATGGAATCAATTAATCTATAATGAATTGTCATCAGGACGTCCTGTTATTTATGGTGGCCTGGACTTACAAGATTCAGGACACGGTTTTGTTATAGACGGCTATGACAAGGATAATTATTTTCATGTTAATTGGGGATGGTCTGGTTCTTATAATGGAAACTTTTTGCTTGCTCTTTTAGACCCTGAATCAGATGGTACGGGATATAATTATGAGCAAGAGGCTATTATTGGTATAAAAAAAGCAGAATTCAATGAAGAAGGGCTAAAAGATGGGGATGTTTTCACGATATCTACTGTAGGAGAAAAGGAAGTTACTTTTCAAATTCTCAGCGTCTCTGATAAGACATGTATTGTACAATCAGTTGCTCAAGATATTGAGGGTACTGTTGTCATACCAGTAAAGGCAAAAGGCTTTACTGTCGTGGAAATTGGAAAATCAGCTTTCTCTGGACGTAAGAATCTAAAAAAAGTTGTGATGCCTAGCAGTATCACAAAGATTGGTCATGATGCCTTTATTAATTGTACCAATTTAGAATCAGCTGATATTCCTTCCTCTGTGAGGGAATTAGAATATCAAGCTTTTCATGGATGTAGGTCTTTGACTTCCATAGTTATTCCTGATGGGATAAAGGTATTGCCATATAATGTTTTCACTGGTACAGGAATTCGCTCTGTCGTTCCTCCTGGAAGGACGGATAATTCCATGTCAGCGGTAATTCCTGAAAGTGTTACTAGAATTGTTGGAAGTGCTTTTGCATGTTGTGGAAATCTGGAGTCTGTAACTTTGCCTGCAAGTGTACAAGAAGTTGGTGGGAACATGGCTTGTGCTTCATTTGGAAATCCCTTTGTCGGATGCAATTCATTGAGGTCTTTAAATGTTGAATCAGGTAGTGCGACTTACCATGCTGAAGGAAATTGTATTATTGAAACGGCAACTGGGTGCATTTCTATTGGATGCAATTACTCTGTAATACCTTCTTACGCAAAACATATAGGACAAGGTGCTTTCTGTAATTTAAATTTTAAGAAATTTGCGGTGCCAGAAGGTATTCTTTCCCTTGAAAAAGATGCATTCAATAACAGCTTTTATCTCGAGGAAGTAACCTTGCCGTCCACAATCAGCTACATCGACGACTATGCATTTTATGCATGCCAGCAACTTAAAAAGTTGAGGGTAAGAAAGACTGATCCTATTTCTATTGGCAATATTTTTGGATTGACAGGATTGGAGACCCTGTATGTTCCTGCAGATACCAAGGATTTATATGCTACAGCAGACGGATGGAAAGATTTCAACAGTATTATTGAAATGGAAACCAAGCCGATTCTGGCAAACAGAACTATTGACTATAGCAATGCTCTTAGTGATACATCGGATCTTGATGGAACAATACTTGACAATGTGTATTATAATATTAGCAACAAAAATAAAGGAGCCTTTTATGAAGGAAACGGTTCTCTGACGATATTTGCTAGTTCTGATTTCATGAATGAAAGTGAAGATATTGAGGATTTATTTGATGAGGAATTCCGGGAGCAGTTTACAGGAATTGTCTTCAAGGTACCTGCAGGAAGTGGATCAGTTCAAGTCAAAGCCACCTCATCTGGTAACATGCTTGCAGCGGTAAAAATAGGTGGTGGTAAGTCTACACCTATTCAGCAAGAGGATGGAACGATTACAATCCCTTATAATGTTGAGGATGGAACGAATGTATATATTTATGGTGTAAGTAATGGCACAACTCATAGTAATAATGCATTGAGAGTTTCATCAAATGCCAAAATGAACATCTATCAAATTGGAGTGGATATTGCCTCTATCAATCAGTATCAGCTAACATATCAGGTGGATGGTGAAATCTATAAAACATTCTTGATGAATTATGGTTCAGAAATCACACCTTTAGAGGAACCTAAAAAAAACGGTTACGATTTTAGTGGATGGAATAACGTTCCAAAAACAATGCCTGCACATAATGTTACCATTGAAGGCAGTTTCACAACTACAAGTGTTAACATAATCGAGTTCAACCTGAATTCAAATGAGATTTTTACGATAGAAGGCATAAAGAAGAAAAGCTTACAAAAAGGGCTCAATCTCATAAAAGATCAAAATGGAAAGACAAAGAAAGTATTGATTAAATGAATTCAAAAATAAGCTATCTTTTGAAGAACACAATGTTTTTAAATGGGAATTATATACTTGTACATTTTGAATATCGATATTGTATAAAAATGAGCAGCCTAACATGGTTGCTCATTTATTTGGGGGTATAGTTCTATAATTTGGCATTATTATTCTTCTCCATCAATATCATATTGTGGTGTAACTCTTCATCATAGTGCTCCAAAAATAGTGATAATTCCCCAGATTTGATTGACTATTCCAATATTTATCGTGAGTTCGACATAAGAATTTTGCAATGAGCCTGTTTTTGTCAATGATATTGATGTACATTGATAGTTTCTTTTACGGACCGTTTCCTTAGGAGCATGTCATAGAGGTTTATGAGCGAGTTTTTCCTGTTCATTTTGATTCTTGTGAGAGAATGGCAAAGTCCAGCCGGATTTCTACCGATAAATGAGCGTGGTAATCCGGTTTTTGTCGAAAATCTCCTGGGCTACCTGCTGTATCTGGGTTGGCGTGATGGCATCGATATTGTCGTAAAGCGTGGTGATATCTTTCTCCCATCCGTAGTGGAGGAAACTCTTTCCGAAATCGAGGGCGAACTGTTCGCGGTT
>JAEEGH010032482.1_pt1 | contig 10037 bp, 7 predicted proteins | sample 9134181 | NCBI WGS metagenome assembly JAEEGH01 (sample SAMN16246544, study PRJNA631951) | gut metagenome | biome: gut microbiome; feature: rumen; material: DP-attached | host: Bos | place: Iran: Karaj | collected 2018-10 | reverse complement strand
GATTTATTTATACAGCAAAATCATGTCATTTTAGGGAAAGATGTGATTTTTAGTATTGAAGATACATTATTATTCTCTTATAGATATATGATTACAGAAGAAGGTATGATTATCAAAAATGATGAGAAGTATCGTTATGAAATTTATTCATATAGCCCATCAAAATCGCCACATTTAGTAAAAACAAAAGGAACCCCAAACTATCATAGGTGGTCGTCATTCATAGGATATGAAAAATACAAAGAAATAGTTGTTCAAAAAGAGGCTCCGACTCTAGGCCATGCAATGCCAGAACACGCTGATTGTTGGATTTATCCCGTAGGAAAGTATCCAGAATATATTAAAGAAATAGCTAATGGCAATAGGGAATCTGGTGAGGCTATTCTACGCAAAGAGGGTATACAACAGTATGTACCAGACTATCTCGTTGATTTGATACAAAAGTACAGTGTGCTGAAAGTCTTGGAAGACCGTACGCCCACGAAAGAGGAGATATATGAAACCTATATTCGTTTTATCTTAGATTGCTTGTTTGAGTATTGATACAAATGGTAGGCAATAAGTCCCCCTCCTGAAATCAATAAAAAAAGGGTGCCTCTGTTATGAATTGAGGCACCCTTTTCAATTGTGGTGTTATAGGGCTAGTATTTGTAGAATCCTTCGCCGGTCTTGCGGCCGAGGAGGCCGGCGCGGACCATCTTGCGCAGCAGGGGATGGGGGCGGTATTTGGGGTCGCCGAACTCTTTGTAGAGCACTTCCATGATGGCGAGGTTCACGTCGTTGCCGATGAGGTCGGCGAGAGCCAAGGGACCCATGGGGTGGTTGGCACCGAGCATCATGCACTTGTCGATGTCCTCGGCGGTGGCGATGCCGTCGGCCAGGATGCCCACAGCCTCGTTAATCATGGGGATGAGGATGCGGTTGACCACGAATCCGGGAGCCTCGTTGACCTCGACAGGTGTCTTGCCGATGGAAGTAGAAAGGTCGACGATGGTCTTGCAAACCTCGGCAGAGGTGAGCTGCCCCTTGATGACCTCGACCAATGCCATACGGTCGGCGGGGTTGAAGAAGTGCATGCCGATGAACTGTGCGGGACGGCCGCTGGCAGCTGCAATCTCGGTGATGCTGAGGCTGGAACTGTTGGTGGCGAAGATGGTCTCGGGTTTGCACACGAGGTTCAGGTCGCTGAAGACCTTCTTCTTGAGTTCCATTTCCTCGACGGCGGCTTCGATGACGAGGTCGGCATCAGCGAAAGTGGCATATTCGGTGGTGGTGGTGATGTTGCCGAGCAGGGCGTCGACGGCCTCCTGGGTCATCTTGCCTTTCTCAACGAGCTTGGCATAGGATTTGGCAATGGAGCCCATGGCCTTGTCGATGCTGGCCTGGGTTCTGCTCTTCATGACGACGGGCATGTGGGCGGCAAAGGCTTTGACGATGCCTTTTGCCATGGTGCCGGTTCCAATAACGCAAATTTTCATGATGTTAAGTGTTTTTATTGTTGATGATTTATTCTTTTTTCGGAGTGGTCGGAGGAGTCAGAGGGGGCTGAATTATTTTCCTTGGAAGGTGTATTTGTCTTTGCTGAGGAAGGCCTTCATGCCGTTCTTCTGGTCCTCGGTGGCGAAGCATTTGCCGAAGGCGTCGCTCTCGTACTTGATGGCCTCGTCCACGGGCATGTCGTATTCGGCATTGATGCACTGCTTAGCGGCCTTGATGGCGAGCGGGGCGTTGACGGCAATCTGATTGGCGAGTTCGACGGCCTTGTCCATCAGCTCGGCCTGGGGCACGACGGCGTTGACCAGACCGATGCGCAGGGCTTCGTCGGCCTTGATGGGTTTGCCGGTGTAGATGAGCTGCTTAGCCATGCCCATGCCTACCAGTCGAGCCAGGCGCACGGTGCCGCTGAAGCCGGGGATGATGCCCAATCCCACTTCGGGTTGGCCGAAACGGGCGTTGTCGGAGCAGATGCGGATGTCGCAGGCCATGGCCAGTTCGCACCCACCGCCCAGTGCAAAGCCGTTGACGGCGGCGATGACGGGCACGGGGAGGGTCTCGATTTTGCGGAATACGTTGGCACCGCGCGTGCCGAAGGCTTGACCCTGCTGCACGTCGAGGTTGGCCATCTCGCTGATGTCGGCACCTGCCACAAACGACTTCTCGCCGTCGCCGGTCACGATAAGGCAGCGGTATTTGTTGCAGTCGAAATGGTCGAGGAAGTCGTTCATCTCGTCGAGGATGGCACTGTTGAGCGCATTGAGCGATTTAGGAGCCGAAATGGTGAGAACCATTACGGCTTGGCGTTCTTCTATTTTAATATAGTTATACATAGAGCACTTTGTTTGTTCGATTTTGAATTTGCAAATGTACGATTTTTTTATGGATTAGTGAAAAAAAATTAGAAAAAAGTGTGTGAATCAAATTTATTTTGTATTTTTGCAGCACCAAAAGAAACAAAATATTCGTCTAACCCAAAAGCCTAACACCTGATGGAGAAGAGAATAGGAACAATAACAATACTCATAGTAGACCGTAGCAAGTCTGCGGAAATCAACACAATTATTTCGGAATTCTCCGACCTGGTGCTGTGTCGCCAAGGTCTGCCTTTTCATGACCGTCCCGTGGCGGTGATTTCCCTAATTGTGGAAGGCCAGCCCGACAAAATCAATGCCCTCACGGGCAAACTGGGTCGGCTGGAAGGCGTGGAGACGAAGGCCGTATTAACCAAGAATCAACAATAAATAACAACCAATACCATGAGAAATCAAAATTTTATCGACCGCGACAAACTCTACGGGATGCTTGACAATAACGCTCCTACAGAGTCGCAACTCAACGACATATTAAACAAGGCCCGTAAACTGAAGGGACTCAACTTGGAGGATGTGGCAAAGCTCCTCTGCGTGGAGAACGAGGCCGACATACAGAAGATTCTCGACACCGCAGAGTACTGCAAGGACGAGATTTACGGTCGCCGATTGGTGCTTTTTGCCCCCATCTACACCGGCAATGCCTGTGTGAACAACTGCGTCTACTGCGGCTTCCGTCGCGACAACAAGGCGTTGAAACGCAAAATCCTCACCCTCGACGAGATTGAGACCGAGACGCTGCACCTGCTGCGCATGGGTCACAAGCGTGCCCTGCTCATCTGTGGCGAAAGTCCGCGCAACGATGCCAACTATATGGTCGAGGCCATCCGTCGCTGCTATGCCGCCAAGGACGAGAAGGGCAGCACCATCCGCCGCATCAATGTTGAGCTGGCTCCCATGAGTGTGGAGGACTATGCCAAGCTGAAGGCCGAAAGAATTGGTACATACGTCTGCTTCCAAGAGACTTACGACCCCATCGAATACGCCAAGTTCCATCCCGCAGGCACTCCCAAGGCCGACTACCTCTACCGTCTCACCTGCATGGACCGCGCCCAAGAGGGCGGCATCAACGATGTGGGCATCGGCGTGCTGTTTGGTCTTGTCGACTACCGTTTTGAGATTCTTGCCCTTATGGAGCATGCCCGCCATCTGGAAGAGGACTACGGCTGTGGCCCCCACACCGTCAGCTTCCCCCGCATCGAGCCTGCCGAAGGCACCCCCTTCAGCCTGCCGGAGAATATCCCGCACCCCGTGAGCGACAAGGACTTCATGAAGATTATCGCCATCATCCGCATCGCCATGCCCTACACCGGCATCATCATCAGCACCCGCGAGCGTCCCGAGATGCGCGACAAGTTGGTGAAATACGGTGTCAGCCAAATCAGTGCCGCCTCAGAGACCAACCCCGGCGGCTATGATGAGGAGGGCGACAACACGACCGCCAAGCCATACGAGAAGACTGGCAGTACGGGTGCCCAGTTTACTCTCGGCGACCACCGCTCGCTCGACGAGGTCATCAGCATGATGATTGACGGCGGTTACATCCCCAGCTTCTGCACAGGCTGCTACCGCAAGGGCCGTGTGGGTGCCGACTTTATGGACCTTGCCAAGCCCGGCCTTATCAAGGAATTCTGCAAGCCCAACGCCATGTTCACCTTCCGTGAGTATCTGGAAGACTACGCCAGCCCCGAGACCAAGGCCAAAGGACTGGAACTGTTGAAGAAACTCACCCAGACCTTCAGCAAGGAGGATCTCAAGAAGCGTGTCGAAGGCAACCTTTGCAAGATTGGCGAAGGCGAACGTGACCTTTATTTCTAATTGACATTAATACAATCAAAAAAGAGTGGCTGCCACGGCAGTCACTCTTTTTTTGCATACAGGTGTCTGGTCACACCTCCGCCGGTTGTGGAATGTTCGGTGCTAGTTCGGCTTCCAGCTGCTGGCTAGTGGCACCTTTCTCTATCTCGAAGGTGAGTTTCTGTTCTTCCCCTTCGGGTGTTTCTGCCGTGGTGATGTGGATGGTGTCGCCTGGCAGGATGTCGGCCTTGATGATTTCGTCGGCAAGGTCGTCCTCGATATATCGCTGGATGGCACGTTTCAGCGGACGTGCTCCGTACTGCTCGTCCCAACCCTTCTTGAGAATGAAATCCTTGGCCTTGTCGTCGAGGTCGATGCCGTAGCCCATGCCTCTGACACGCTTAAAGAGTCCCTTTAGTTCAATGTCGATAATCTTGTGTATGTCAGAACGCTGTAGGCTGTTGAAATAGACCACGTCGTCGATTCTGTTCAAGAATTCGGGGGCGAACTTCTTCTTCATCTCTTTCTCAATCACCGAGCGTTCCAGCTGGTTGCGCTCGGCCTCGCGGGCGGCGGTGTTGAATCCCACTCCGGTGCCGAAGTCCTTCAGTTGGCGGGTGCCGATGTTCGAGGTCATGATGATGATGGTGTTCTTGAAGTCCACCTTGCGGCCCAAGCCGTCGGTCAGCTGTCCGTCGTCAAGAACCTGAAGGAGGACATTGAACACGTCGGGGTGTGCCTTTTCAATCTCGTCGAGCAGCACGATAGAGTAGGGCTTACGCCGCACCTTCTCGGTCAGCTGGCCACCCTCTTCGTATCCCACGTATCCCGGAGGTGCGCCGATGAGTCGCGAAACGGCAAATTTCTCCATGTATTCGCTCATGTCGATGCGTATCATATTCGCCTCGCTGTCAAACAGGTACTTCGCCAACACCTTGGTCAGATAGGTCTTACCCACGCCTGTGGGACCCACAAAGATAAACGAGCCGATGGGGCGGTTGGGGTCTTTGAGTCCGGCGCGGTTGCGGCGGATGGCCTTAGAAATCTGACGCACCGCCTCGTCTTGGCCTACGACGGAGTTCTGCAACTCGTTCTCCATCACCAGCAGGCGTGTGCCCTCGTTCTCGGCGATGCGCTGCACGGGCACGCCGGTCATCATCGCCACCACCTCGGCCACATCCTGGTCGGTGACGGGGATATGCTTGTCGCGTTCCTCTTTCTCCCAAAACTGCTTGCGCTCCGTCAGCCGTTCGCGCAGCTGGCGTTCTTGGTCGCGATATTCGGCCGCCTCGCTGTACATCTTTTGTGCCAGCACTTGTTTTTTTAGCTTTTCAACTTCTGCTATCTCGTTTTCTAGCAGTAGAATATCCTCTGGCACCTCAACATGTGCTATACGTACTCGTGCACCCGCCTCGTCCAGCGCGTCGATGGCTTTGTCGGGCAGCAGGCGGTCGCTCACATACCTTTCGGTGAGTGCTACGCAGGCCTTCAATGCCTCGTCGGTATACTGTACGAGATGGTGCTCTTCGTATTTCGACTTGATGTTCTTCAGTATTGTCAGCGTCTCCTCGGGTGTGGTGGCCTCCACCAGCACTTTCTGGAAACGTCGCTCGAGGGCTCCGTCCTTTTCAATATACTGGCGGTACTCGTCGAGGGTGGTGGTTCCGATGCACTGTATCTCGCCCCTTGCCAAAGCGGGCTTGAACATATTGGAGGCATCCAGCGACCCGCTGGCACTGCCTGCGCCCACTATGGTGTGAATCTCGTCGATAAAGAGGATGATGTCGGGATTTTTCTCCAACTCGTTGAGAATGGCCTTCATGCGCTCCTCAAACTGGCCGCGGTACTTGGTGCCGGCCACCAGCGATGCCAGGTCGAGCGAGATGACCCGCTTGTCGAACAATGTGCGTGGCACACGGCATTCCACGATGCGTGTCGCCAGTCCCTCGGCAATGGCGCTCTTGCCCACGCCGGGTTCGCCGATGAGAATGGGGTTGTTCTTTTTGCGGCGCGACAGAATCTGCGCAATGCGCTCCAACTCCTTCTCCCTGCCTACGATGGGGTCGAGCTTGCCCTCGTGAGCCAACTGGGTGAGGTCGCGTCCGAAATTCTCCAGCGCGGGAGTCTTGCTGTCGGACTTTGAGTCGTTGCTTGCGTTATACCGCATCTGTTGGCGCTGGCCGTTGTCCTCGGGGTCGGCGTAGGGGTCGTCGTTGTCGTCCTCGCTCGTCTGCGACCTGAAATCGGGGAGGGGGGTGGTGTAGTCATCCTCGGAACTCGAGGGAGGCAGCGAGCCCTGCTGCTTCAGGTATTTGATGCATTGGTCCAAGTTGACCCCCTGCTGTTTGAGCAGTTGGGCCACCATGTTCTCGCCTTCGTGCAGCATGGCCAGGATGACATGCACCGTGTGTATCTCCCTCGATTTGAGTCGGGAACTCTCCAGATAGCTGAGACGCAAAATCTTTTCGCATTGGCGGAGCATCGGAATCTCGCTGTCGCTGCTGTAGCGCACGTCGCTATCCATCTGTCCCACCGAAGTCTCTATGCGGGAGCGGATGGCGGCAATGTCGGCACCGAGGGTCGTCAGCATCTTCACAGCCGAGCATTCCTTCTCCCGTATGATGCCGAGGAAGAGGTGTTCCACCCCTATGGCACCATTTTTCAGTCGGATGGCTTCGTCGCGGCTGTTGTTGATAGATTGTTGTGTGTGTGGTGTGAGTTTAGGATCCATATATATTAATTAGCGATTGCAAAAGTACTACTATTTGCGCGAATAACGCATGTCCCTCCGACAATGTTATCAACATATCGTGGTTAAAACCTCCCAATTCCTCCTTGCCTTGTGGCAGATAGGTGTTTGCAACAAAGATTTTTTTGTATTATTCGATTTTTTTTCGTATCCTTGCAATGTGGTATTTGTGGGAAATATTGACCCATAAAGTGCTGCTAAACGCTAATATACAATACGATAATTTCAATCCAGCATGGCCGACGAACGTACAATCAAATCTTCCTTGCATCCTCCGAGGAGTTAGAAAATGACCGAAATGCCTTTGGCAACCTTGTCCGCAGACTCGACAAGATATACGAGAAGCGTGGTATCCGTATCGAACTATTTGAGTGGGAAGACTACGATGCTGCTTACAACGACCGTCGCAAACAGGACGAATACAACGACCGAGTGCGTGCCAGCGACATGTTCCTAGCTCTCTTCCACATCAAGGCGGGCAAATATACCATCGAGGAGTTCGATGTCGCAACAGAAGAGTTTAAACGCACTGGCAAGACCCCTAAGTCATACGTCTATTGCCGCGACTTGCAAGATGGGGAACAGGAGAGTGAAGAACTGAAGGAGTTCAAGCACCGTCTTTTCGAGGAAATGGGGCACTATTATTGTCGCTATAACAACAAGGACAGTATGCAGCTGCATTTTGTCATGCAGCTCCAGTTGGTCGAAAACAGCCGTATGGATGACCTCAAGGTGCAAGACGGCACTGTCTGCCTTGGCGACACGCCCATTGCCCGCATGGACAATCTTCGATTTGCTGCCGACAATGAAGACTACCAACGCATGAGCCGTCGGCTCGCCGAACTGCCACAGAAGATTGAGAAGAAGCGTCTACATGTCGAGAAATACCCCGACGATACCGATTCACAGGAAGAACTACAGGACCTTCTCAACGAACGCAACCAACTGCAAGAGGCTTTTGACCAGCAGCAACAATTCCTTTTCGATACTGCCAAACGCATCGCCCAGTTACAAGGTGATACCATTACCGACCGTATGCGTCGTGCCATCGATGCCTTTGAGCAGGGCAATGTCCGCGAGGCAAATATCCTACTCAAGGAAGCGGAGCGCGATGCCGACCGTAACCTATCTGACTATAAGCAAAGCAAAGAAATCACCGAACAGAAACGTCAGAACGTCATCCACTCTATCGATGAACTTCTGCTCAAAACCTCTACGGTTATGGCTGATGCATCTATCGCCATCGAACAACGAATTACCGAGGTAAAGTCGCTCTATGCCAAGGCTGATGAATTGGCTCAGGAGGTGGATTATGACAAAGATAAATACGCCAAACTTCTGTTCGACTATGCGCAATTCTTATACAAATACGCATTCTATAAAGAGGCTGTTGCTATTTATCTCCGGCAAATAGCCCTCTCCGAAGAGCTGTACGGCACCGAACATTCTGACACCGCCACCTCATACAACAATATCGGTCTGGTGTATTGTGCCCAAGGCGACTATCCCAAAGCGTTGGAGTCCTATTTCAAGGCTTTGGCAATAAAGGAAAAAGTCCTCGGCAAAGAGCACCCCTCCACCGCCTACTCATATAACAATATCGGTGCTACGCTATTCTATCAAGGCAAGTATCAAGAATCTCTTGATTATTTCACCAGAGCATTCAATATATTTGAAGTCGCATTGGGACCAAATCATCCCAACACCATTACAGTGAAAACGTGGATGGACTCTGTCAAATAACTAGTGCGGCCTGAAGGGCCAATAGATGTCAGCCTAGGGCAACGCCCTAGGGAGTTGACGGTGTGCAAACCTCGCCCTGCAAGGGCAATAGCATGATGGTTTTGCCCTTGCAGGGCGTTGGTACTGCGGTTGCTGTACCAAGGGCGTTGCCCTGGGCTGTTTGCTTGTTGACCTTTCAGGCCGCTTGAACTTTGTTGAGGGTGTGGAATCTGTCCCTAGCCCCAAATTGCCGCTTTCCTTTTGCACTTATCCTATAGTTATACTTTAGTTATACTTTAGTTATACCTTAGTTATACTATTATATATAGAATAACTAAGGTATAACTAAGGTATAAATATAGTATAACGATAGGATAAGTGCAAAAGATATGAGGGAGCATGGAGAGAAATGCCGTAAGGCGAAGAGGAAGAGGCTATAACTGAAGACAGAGAGATAAAAAATGATTTTTAGACTACGATTTTTATTACGAAACAATTTTTTTGTGTATCTTTGCAAAAAAAATAATATCCGTTTATGAATACAAAACTAACGTTAGCTTTACTAGTCATCGCACTATCTGTCAATCAGATAGTGTTGGCTCAAAAAGTACGTTCGTCGAATTATTCTAACGGAAATGTGAACACAGGTGAGTATAACAGACGCACACGGCAGTCGGGCTTCTTCACAATGATATATCCCAACGGCGACATCTACAAAGGCGATTGGGAGATGAGGAAACCTCAAGGCAAAGGAGTATATAGATTTGCCACGGGTGAACGCTATGAGGGCTACTGGGAAAAGGGCAAGTTTGCAGGCAAAGGCACCTTCTACTATGTCAATGGAGACATATACGAAGGCGATTGGGTTATGGGTAAACAGCAAGGCAAAGGTATATACAGATATGCTATGGGCGGACGCTATGAGGGAAACTGGGAAGACGGCAAGATGGTGGGTGAAGGCACCTTCTACTATGCCAACGGCGATGTGCTGTCGGCAGAGTTCACCGACGGTGACAACCAGACCGGCCGAGGCACCTTCACCTTTGCCAAAGGCGGCACATACGTGGGCGACGTGATGAACGGCATGCCCGAAGGCGAAGGCACACGGGTGTGGCCCAACGGAGCCACGTACACAGGACAATGGAAAGAGGGTATGATGTCGGGGCATGGTGAATACACCTTTGCCAATGGCGCACGCTATGTGGGTGCCTGGCAGGAGGGCAAATTCCACGGCGAGGGCACCTATACCGACTCTGAAGGACATGTCACCAATGCCATCTACGAAAAGGGCAAAGCAGTAAAGGAACTGGGTACTAAGTAAGAGACTGCCAAGCCGTGACAGAGTGAGAAAATAAATAACGAATAATTCAATTTTAGTACTGATGCGTTAATTATTAACAGAA
>JAEEGH010032479.1_pt1 | contig 10038 bp, 8 predicted proteins | sample 9134181 | NCBI WGS metagenome assembly JAEEGH01 (sample SAMN16246544, study PRJNA631951) | gut metagenome | biome: gut microbiome; feature: rumen; material: DP-attached | host: Bos | place: Iran: Karaj | collected 2018-10 | reverse complement strand
TTATAAGATCATCCGCGGAAGTAAATCCCACTATTCCTGCATCAAGTTTCTTTGCATTTTCAACTCTGTTTTCCTCAATGTCCGCAACTGCAGTCACCTTGATCCTTGGACACTTTCCATCAAGAATGTTCTTTAAATGTCCGGTTCCCATATTTCCGACGCCGATTATTCCAAGTCTTACCATATCCATTGTTTATTCCTCCCCAATGATACCCTTTATTGCATCGCAAGCGATCTTAAAAGCTGTGAGTGAATCAGGATAGGTATATTTTCCCATCTTCGTTTTTTCATCCCCTTCCAACTTCTCAAAGCCCTTAAATACCGTAAGGTGCGGCTCCACAGTAAGAACATTTCCCTTATACTGCGAGATCAGAAAAGGCAGATTTCCCACACCGCATCCTGCAGGAACAACCGCTCCATCAGACAATGCATCTTTAATGTGCAAGTATTCAACATAGGGCTTTAGCATTTCCCAAGCCTCTTTTGTTTCCTGACCGGACTGGATAAAATTGGCGGGATCAAAAACAGCTTTGATCTCAGGAAATTCCCTATGTATTTCGAAACATCTTTTCGCAATGTCCCCGTATATCCCTTTTTCATTTTCATGGCAAAGGATAATCCCAGTACCCTTGACTTCTTTTGCAAAGACAGAAAGTCTCTCGAAGACTTCGTCCTTTCTGCCTTCAGCTTCGTAAAAACTAAACATCCTTATATGGTTGGTTCCGAGGATCTCGCATAGTTCTACGCCGTGCTTAAAACTATCCAGATGCTTTTCAAAGTCATCGGAAAGGGTGATCTTTCCGTAAGGTGAACCAAGCGACCACACTTTGATTCCCGCATCATCAAGCTTTTTTCTTACTTCCTTTGCTTTATCTACGGAAATATCGGCGATATTAGTTCCGTCAACGCCTCTGATCTCCAATAAAGAGATTCCGTTTTCCTTCATTGCCTTTATCTGTTCATCGACCAGATATGAGGCTTCATCCGCAAATGCTGCTAATTTTAACATCTTTTTTTCTCCCAATTTTCAATTGGAACCGGTTCATACTTAGATAGTATCACGTAAGTATTTGCATTAAAATTGCAGATTTTGTATATTATATTGTATATTCTGTCATGCAGAGTAAAATAACAGAGAAACGTAGAGCAAACTATCTTTAGAGAAAATACAATAAAGACACCCCGTAAAGATAAAGAAATAAATAAATTGAGGATAACCAATGGATTTTTTAATAGAAAAAGAAGCTGACGGTATTTACACCAGACATGCACGAGAAGAAGACGTTGACGGTGTTGGCTACACCATGCACATCCACGACCGATGTGAGATCTTTTATTTTATAAAAGGGGATGCGGACTATCTTATTGAAGGTTCCGAATACAGCCTTGTTCCCGGAAGCCTTCTTGTTATACGTCCGGGTGAAGTTCACAGGACCAGGCTTAATTCAAGAGGGCTCTACGAAAGGTATGCCATCAATTTCCCCTTGGATATTTTTGACTCCATTGATCCCGAAAATAGGATAATAAAACCTTTTACCGACAGGTCCCTTGGAAAGCACAATCTGTATTACAGGCCTGAATATAAAAAACTTTTTGAAGAGATATGTGAAATAACTGAAGATGACTACGAAAGACGTATTCGGGTATATTCCGCCCTTTTGCAGATAATAACTGACATCGGAAAGGAATTCTCCGAAAGTAAAAAAGAAAAAGCGGGAAAGGACCGTCCTCTGTCCGTCAGGATCATCGAATATATAAACGATCACCTGTCAGAAGAACTGTCAATTCCCGCTATTTCCGAGAAATTTTATATAAGTGACTCCAAGCTGTCCCGCATCTTTAAGCAATACATCGGTGCTTCCCCTTGGGAGTATATCCTCGCAAAAAGACTTATCACAGCCAAAGATCTCATAGATAAAGGGGCCTCTGCCGGTGAGGCAGCAGATAAGTGTGGTTTTAAAGATTACTCTTCATTCTATCGTGCGTACATTAAACGATTTGGGTGCAGTCCCAAGAAAAGCACCTGATAACCAACGGTTGATAGCCGGAAGCGTCATTTACTGCTTTTATTTTTCTTTAAAACCGTAACAACGGCAAATGCGCAACCAGCTGTGGCAAAGACCGCTATGCCGATAAGTACAAAGAATACCCAGTTGAGATTGGGCGTCTTTTTCTCTAATGGAACATCCTTATCGGGGGCAATATCGGACATATCACTATTATCTTCGATTGGATTTTCTAACGCTGATTGCGTATTCAAAGCATCTCCTTCATCAGTGACATTGCCGTTTTTGTCGCCCTCCTCTGCGCTCTGAATGCCCGGAGTAGTCTCGGGATTTGTCACGGGCTTGGGGGCATTTCCGGCATGTTCTCCAAGGCTTATTCCGTTTGCTCCAAGCTTTACCTCATGGTCAAGGCTGATAAACTTGCCGCTGTCGTTCTGCCATAAAACAGGCTTAACAAGGGCATATTTCTCTTCGTCCCAGGTCTTGAAATCATCCTTTACGAGACCTCCGGTATCTCCGGAGTTTGCATTATAGCACCAGAAGGTATGATGCAGGTTTTCCTTTCCGATAAGATCCCTGATATACTCCATCCACTTTAAGTTGTCCCCCTGCATAAAGCCGCCCCATTCACCGACGAGGATGGGCGCAATATTCTCTTCTTCGATATAGAGCCAATATTGATGCCAAACATCCTTATATAGGGAATCATAGGTAAATCCGCCCTCAAACCAGGGCTGTTCGTAAACAAGAGGACCATAATCATGGGGAGAATAAACAACCTGCTTATTTCTCTCCTTGCTTCCGAAATCAATGGGATAATCCTTTACTGCCATGAGGTTTCCGCCCCACCAGGTGTTGTAATAATCCTCTTCATCGGTGGATACAAAATTGTTTTTCTTAGGATCCGTAGGATATATCTGGATTCCCTCGATAACTATGAGCGCATGAGGGTTCACATCAAGAATGGCATTTCCCGCCTTCTCAGCAACACGCTTCCAGTTGTTCTTATCATTCGAATCATTCCAGATGGCGTGGGGCGTCTCACTTGCCTTTCCGTGAGGCTCATTCTTAAGGTCATATGCCACAATGGTGTCAAAATTCTTATATCTGTCTGCGATCCACTGAAGTGCCTCTACATACTGATCCTCGGTGATCTTGTCAGTGTACCATACGGGATGGTTGTGGCCGGATGCATCGGTATTTGCGGAGTGGATATCCACCATGACCTTGATTCCGTTCTCCTCGCATAAAGTAAGAACATAATCAAAGATCTCAAGGGAGTTAAGAGAATTAAGATTGCCATTGTAAGCATGATTGTAGTTGGCTGTAGGGTAGTTGCCCTTTTTCCATTCAAGCAAAAGTTCCGCAGACATGGGAACTCGCATAAGGTTAAAGCCATGGTCCGCAATGGCAACTATAGATGATTCCAGTTCCGCATTCCAAAGTCCGTCAAAAAGGTTTGTGCCGGTGTTGTATCCAAACCAGTTAAGACCTGTCAACCAGACCTCATTGCCGTTCATATCAACGATCTTAGAACCATTGGTTGTAAGCCAGTCATCACCAACGGTTCCATAGGTGGAAACGGCGGGTGATGAGAACTCCGGTTTTGCCTCGGAATTCTGACCATTCCGGCCGTTATTCTGGTTGTTTTGATTATTCTGGTTGTTGTTCTGATTCTGGTTATTATTCTGATTATTATTTGCCGTAGCAGTGTGGGTTCCCTCACCTTTTATGCTTTTTACAGAAGCCTTGGAGATATTTTCACCCTCGACCTGTATTCCAACATTGGAGTCAAAGCCCCAGGAGTTGGCTCCGTCTGCATCTACCACGGCGGTAACCGTATTACCGTTTACGGTATATGAATCAAAGCCCCAACCGGAGGCAGTTTTAAGCGTACCGTCAAACTCAACGACTACCGTGATCTTCTGGTATCCTGAACAGCCTGACATATCAAAGCTGATCTGTCCGCCATTACCCCAGGCATTAACAGAAACATTCGATGTGGCCGGCTCAGCAGCGTAAACATTCATGCTTCCAAAACCGTATGCAGAGATCACTACAGAAACCATCATCAATAAAACCATTGCACCGGCTAACCATCGGTTCTTTATTCCAAAACTAAATCTACCAATCTTTCTCATTATCTCTCTTCTCCATGCTTACTTTGATCCCATTATCTCCTTAACCTTCTCTATTGTAGGCGGGTTAAGAGGCAGAGGAAACACAGACACGGCTACAGCCGAACAAGCACTTGCAAATCTTACTATTTCGTCATCCTTCATGCCACGCAGAACTGCATATGTACATCCTGCTTTGAATGTATCTCCCGCACCCAGAGTACTTTTTACCTCCACATTAAAGGGCTTCATGTGGTGGATCTCTCCTCCCGTTCTTGCATACAGCATATCCTTTTCACCGCGGGTAATAATGGTCAATCCTTCTGCCTCGCTCTGCATGAGTTCCATGATCTTCTCAGGTTCCATATCACCGTATTTTACGGTACATTCCTTGGATACCACATTGATGGCGGCATGTTTATGAAGATAAGAATCATGCATTGAATCGATTGTTACGTAAGGAATACCATGCTTAACGCAGATCTCAGCAGCCTTTAATGATTCTTCTCCAAAATAAGGGTCAATAGCTGCAACCTTGCATTTTACTATATCTTCTTCCTTAGGAACGCTCCACCATCTTTTTCCTGTAGAAAACAGGGTTTGAAATCTACCCATTGGTGATCTTGCAAGGCCATGGATAACAACATAATCCATTACTCCGGGATCGTTGTCCTTAAATTCAAGTCCCGACAGATCGACCTTTTTGTTCTTATAAAATTCCTTAAGCATGGGCCCCACTTCTGTTCCGATCCAGGTTCCGCTTAAGAATACATTTGCTCCAAGAGAATCAAGGACAGTTGCAGCTGTGCCTGTTTCGCCTCCGGGCAAAAAATATTGAGCCTCTATTTCAGAATATTCATCGGGCTGAAGAAAACCATCTTTTAAAAGAAAGGAATGGGTGCCAAGGACCTGACCAAAAAGATACACTTCGGGATTCATGATAAAATTACCCCCATATAAAAATTTCAACAGTTGTGGAAAAAATAAAGACAATTTGATTATATCACAGATATTCAAAAGCGGTGCAATAGTTAGACACAAGTTGTTGAAATAGACTTTACGGAATAGTAGTATTATTATATAAATTGTGTCGTTTTCGTAACACAAACAGCAATCCAAAATAAAGAATTACAGAGGTGAATATATGCGTAAAGCAAACTCAGAAAAAGAAAATGCCATCAGAGAGAAAATGATCAAAGAACTATATTCAAACGAATACAACAAGTTCATCGGATTCGAGATCTTAGAGCTCAGCCCCACCTACAGTAAGTCCCGTGTAAAGTGTGATAAGCGCCTAGAAAACACATACGGAAGTATTCACGGCGGAGCTCTCCTTTCCTTTGTTGACGCTATGGCAGGAGCCACCGCCAGCATGAACGGATACTATGCAACCACAGTATCCGCCAACCTGAATTTCCTGCTTCCTGCGGTAAACACCGAGTACATCTATTGCGAATGTTTAAAACTTAAGACCGGAAAGCATATTCTTGTTTTCGATATCAGAGTAACGGACGATAACGGAAATCTATTGGACAGCGGAGAGTTCTCCTTCTTCGCCAGCAAAGCTGCGGTACTTGAACAGAATCTGAAGTTCTGATCATCCCACATTAACAAACATGCCAAAAGCCGACGGAAATCATATTCCGCCGGCTTAATTATTTATATTCTAAATTTCTATACCCTGAAGCAGCTTCCGCCGACGAATTCACGGCAGATGGAGTTATTGGGAAGGAATTCACTGGGCACGCTTAAGAAATAGTCCAGGAATTTAAGCAGTCTCTTTGCCTCGTAATACTCGGGTGAACCCTTTTCAATCTGGAAAAGAAGGGGCTCTGCGAAAGGCTTAAGGCAAGCAAGTTCGTAAATGAGCACGGAGTTGAACATGGCGTCTGCCTGCTCCTGGAAGGGGAAGATATTCTCCTCTTCACCACGACGCACAGATCCCCACATGCTGATGGTCCTTGCGGCATCTGCTCCACGGGTTCTTGCATCACGCACCATTCTGCGAAGAAGTCTTGCATCAGTGGTTGGGATGCGGTTGTGCTCATCAATATTGATGGAAGTAAGGGCACTGATGTAGATCTTGTACTTGCTCTCCTCGGGAAGAGCGTAGCTCATCTTGGGATTAAGTCCGTGGATTCCCTCGATAACAAGCACATCATCAGGTCCAAGCTGCATATATCTTCCGTTGTACTCGCGACGTCCGATCTTGAAGTTAAAGTCGGGAAGTTCAACTCTTTCTCCCGCAAGGAGCTTTGTCATATCCTCATTAAACTTCTTTGTGTCGATAGCCTCGATACACTCAAAATTGTAATTTCCGTCCTCATCAAGAGGGGTAAGCTCACGGTTAACGAAATAATCGTCAACTGCAATGGGATGCGGTGTTAAGCCCAATGTACGGAGCTGAATTGAAAGTCTGTGTGAGAAGCTGGTCTTTCCCGAAGAAGAAGGACCTGCGATCATTACAAACTTTACTCCTCCGCGGTTTACGATATCCCTTGCGATCTCGCTGATCCTTCTCTCCTGCTCAGCCTCCTGAACAAGGATAAGGTCGTTCATCTGGTTCTTGCAAATCCAGCTGTTGAGATCGCCCACATTCTGGATTCCAACCTGCTTGCACCATCTGCCGGTCTCCATAAAGGTATCGTAAAGCATCTTTCTCTCTTCAAAGGGCTTGACCACAGTGGGTTCGTTCTTTGAAGGAAGGACAAGCATGAATCCGGCGCCATACTGAATAAAGTCAAAATACTTCACATATGAAGCGTTGGGAAGCATGTATCCGTAATAATAATCATAATATCCGTCGATCTCATAAACATTGACCTGAGATGTGCGGCGGAATCTGAAAAGCTCATTTTTATCCTTCATGCCATGGCGCTCGAAAAGGTCCATAGCTTCATCAAGAGGGTATGTAGCCTTGCTGATGATAACACCGTTGGATACAAGCTCCTGCATGCGCTTCTTTATCTTTGCTGCGCCTGCATCGCTGTTCTCAACGCCGTCTCCTGCAAAAATAAAGGTTCCGTTTGCAACGGTAAAATCAACTCTTGAGGTATTGGCTGCCTTTTCGCCGTATACATCAAAGATTGCCTTGATGGCAAGCATGACTGCGGTCCTCTTATAGGTCAGGTGTCCCACGTCATCCTTCAAAGTAAAAAAGCTCATTTCTCCACTCTTGTTTACTCTCTTAAAGAGCTCGCGGATCTTGCCGTTAATGGAAACGGCGGCGATGGGTGCATCAAACTTGTCCTTGAACATGTTTGCCACATCTTCACAGGTAGTACCCTTTTCAACTTCTATTTCAGTGTCCATTACTTTAAGTTTGTACATAAAACACCTCCGATAATAATATTACTCTTCTTCCGCTCTCTTCATGTATTCATTGTCAAGAAAAGAACGGATCCGTTCATCAATACCGCATAAAAGTGTATTCAGTTCAAGTGCCAGATCGGCAAGTTCTATCTTCTTTTGAAGAGCGGTCATCTTTTCATAGTCCGGCTTCTTTGCCCCTGAAAGATTCTTAACAGCAGCTCTCCACTCATTCAAAACATGGGTAAGATAATATGCCATGTTCTTGTCTTCAAAAATAAGATCAAGTCCGAAGGTATCATCCAAAGTCTTTGAAAACTTCATAAGCTCGGGATTGTTTCTCATCCTGCGGAGCCTGGGAGCAATATAATCGCTCTCCGTATCTCCCTCATTCTTCGCGGAGACAAGCATAGCAAAATAATACTTGTCCTCCTCGATCATGAGCTTATTTTGAAGGATATTGAAACCATTGTCCCTAAGGAAGGTCCTCATCTCGGGGATCTCGCTCTGGGGCTGAAGAATAAGATAATCCGCCTCTTTTGCGATCTCCATAGAATCCGTAAGGATATCCGCAATGGTTCTTGCGCCCATTCCGGCGATAACTATTACATCAGCCTCACCCTTTTTAAGACCCTCAAGGCCCGGTGCCAGTCTAATATCGGTTTTTTCATTAAGTCCCGCTTTTCCCGTATTCTTTCGGGCAAATTCAAGAGGTCCCTCTTTTATGTCGCAGGCTATTGCTTTTGAAGCCCTATCTCTCTGAAGCAGTGAAATGCAGGTATATCCATGGTCACAACCGATGTCCGCCACGGTACCGCATTTGGGAACCAAACTGACAATGCCCTCAAGCCTCGGTGAAAGCTTGGGTGTAAAAGTCTTTGCCAATGGTTATTCCCCTTACTCTAAGTAATCCTTAAGCTGCTTGCTGCGGCTGGGATGACGAAGCTTTCTTAAAGCCTTGGCTTCAATCTGTCTGATACGCTCACGGGTTACGTTAAATTCCTTACCTACTTCTTCAAGGGTGCGGGCTCTTCCGTCATCAAGACCGAAACGTAAGCGAAGAACCTTCTGCTCTCTGTCGGTAAGGGTTCCGAGTACCTCCACAAGCTGCTCCTTAAGAAGGGTGAATGCAGCCGCATCTGCGGGAACGGGTACCTGGTCGTCGGGAATGAAATCGCCAAGGTGGGAGTCTTCCTCTTCACCGATGGGGGTTTCAAGGGAAACGGGCTCCTGGGAAATCTTTAAGATTTCGCGGACACGGTCAACGGACATATCCATTTCTTCGGCGATTTCTTCGGGGGTAGGTTCACGGCCCAACTCCTGAAGCAACTGTCTTGAAACTCTGATAAGTTTATTGATGGTTTCAACCATGTGTACGGGGATTCTGATGGTACGGGCCTGATCCGCAATGGCACGGGTAATGGCCTGACGAATCCACCATGTAGCGTAGGTAGAAAACTTGTAACCTTTTCTGTAGTCGAACTTCTCAACTGCCTTAATAAGACCCAAGTTACCTTCCTGAATAAGGTCAAGGAACAGCATTCCGCGGCCCACGTATCTCTTGGCAATTGAAACAACGAGACGGAGGTTGGCTTCCGCAAGACGCTTTTTGGCATCTTCGTCACCGGTTTCCATCTTCTGTGCAAGTTCGATTTCTTCTTCGGCACTTAAAAGGGGAACCTTACCGATTTCCTTTAAGTACATACGAACCGGGTCCTCAATGCTTACGCCTTCGGGAACCGATAAGTCGATGTTCTCCACATCAACGTCTTCTATCAATTCGTCATCGGGGATGAAGTCGTCGTCAACTTCTTCCTCTTCGGGAAGCTGCATGATGTCTACCCCTGCCGCCTCCAGTGCATCCATAACCTTGTCGTACTGCTCTTCTTCGAGGTTTAAGTCCGCAAAAAAGTCCGTGATTTCGCGATACTCAATCATGTTCTTTTTCTTGCGGCAGTGAGCGAGGAATTCTTTTATCCTCTCCTCAAATTTCGCAATCATGTTCTCATCCATAGGGTTTACTCTTCCTTTCTATGTATCCAGATGAAATTCCAGTTTTTTAAGCTTTTCAAGGGCTTTTTTGTTCTCAATGTCTCTCATCATGTCTTCCATGGTCTGTCCGGGCTGTGAAGCCGCCGCATCGACGCTGTTTTTCTTGACATTGAATACCAAATCGTGAAGTGCTTTTTCCCTTGAGCTTTTGTCGGAAACTTCAGTCAGATTCGAATTAAATATTTTGGCAACCGTGGCCTGTTCGGATTCGTCTTCAAACATGCTCACTATGGCCGCGGGATTGACCTTACCCTCTTCAAGGTCCGCAAAAAGCTTTGTGGCAACCGTCTTGTAAAGTTCGTCGGTAAAGTCCTCCGGGGTAATGAATTCTTTGACAATCTTATAAACCGCCGGTTCATCCGAAAGCCAGGTCAAAAGAAGGCATTGCACCCTCTTGATATTGGCATCGGGCTCAGGCTTGTGTATGCCTGATTTGGGCCGTTCTATGGGCTTATACTCCCCGCCGTTTTTGGCAGCTAAACCCGCCACCAGTTTTTTAAGACTTTCAACGCTTATGTCGTATTTGCCGCAGATGGCGCTTAGGTAATTGTCAC
>JAEEGH010032474.1_pt1 | contig 10039 bp, 9 predicted proteins | sample 9134181 | NCBI WGS metagenome assembly JAEEGH01 (sample SAMN16246544, study PRJNA631951) | gut metagenome | biome: gut microbiome; feature: rumen; material: DP-attached | host: Bos | place: Iran: Karaj | collected 2018-10 | reverse complement strand
AGATATTAAGAAGGTTCGCAGAGAAGGGCAATACCGTAACCGTGATTGAGCATAAGCTCGACGTCATCAAGACGGCGGATTACATCATCGATCTCGGGCCGGAGGGCGGCGACGGAGGAGGAACCGTCATTGCGGCGGGAACTCCCGAAGAAGTCATGAAATGCGAGCAATCCTTCACCGGTCAGTATCTGAAGAAACAGATTGAGCGGCAGGAAGAACGGCTTAAGAACAGGTGAATTTATGGGCAGCCACTTTTTTGCGATGATATCGCGCATGAAATATATTGAGCGCTGGGCTCTGATGCGGAACGCGGAGCGCGAGAACATCAGCGAGCACTCCCTTGAGGTCGCGATGATTGCGCACGCCCTCGCGGTACTCGGCAACCGCCGGCTCGAAAAGAGCTACAACGCCGACCGCGCGGCGCTTATAGGCATGTATCACGATGCCAACGAGATCATTACCGGTGACATGCCCACCCCCGTCAAATACTACAGTAACGAGATGCAGACCCTCTTCCACGGCATTGAAGACCGGGCGGCCGAGTCGCTCCTTGCGATGCTCCCCGGCGACATCCGCGGGGATTATGAGGACATCTTCTTTCCGAAGGGCGACGACGAACCGCTTCGGAAGCTCGTGAAGGCGGCCGACAAGATTTCGGCCCTGATTAAGTGCATCGAGGAGAGCAAGGCAGGCAACCGCGAGTTTGACCACGCCCGAAAGACAATCGAGGCGTCGATTGCAAAGCTTGCCGTCCCGGAGGCGGAGCTGTTCCTTACGGAATTTCTTCCGTCCTACGAGAAGACGCTCGACGAGATAAGCCGTTAGAAAGCATTTTCTGACTTCCTTACATTGTGCCGGAGCCGTCCAAACGGGTGATTCCGGCAGAATCAGAGCGCAGGCACATTGTGTCAGAAGGACAATGCGCGCAAGCTCAAGAATGACGAAAAGGAAGAAAGATGAAAAGAGTATTATACGTAGATTTTGAGAATGTGAGTTCCGCCGGCCTGAACGGCGTTTTAAAGCTGACGAAACACGATGAAGTAAAGATATTCCTCGGGCCGAAATGCTCGAAGATGTCCCTCATCGAAGCCGAGTCCATCCTGCACTGCGATGCAACGGTGGAACTCATCAAAAACGATCAGATCGGGAAGAACGCACTGGATTTCATCATCATGGTGCACCTCGGCTATGACATTGCAAAGGGCGAAGGCGATGCCTTCTTCATCATCTCGAACGACAAAGGCTACGAGCCGGCCATCCACGAGATGCAGTCGAAAACCGGCGAAACGATAGAACGCTACCCCGACATCGAGCACGTCATCGCGAGAAAGGACGAGGCCCCCGGCCTCTTCGCCCGCCTCTTCGGCAAGAAAAAGCCCGTCGTCGAGAACACAACCGAGCACGAAGTGCTCAAGAAAGGCAACCGGACGGCCGGCACCCGCAACAGCGGTTCGCGCAGTGGCTCGAACGGAAGAAGCAGGAACGGTGCAGGAAGCCGAGGCGGAAGCAGCGCAGGAGGACGATCGGGGAGCAGTGCGAGCGGAAGGAACGCAAATGGTCGTGGCATAGATGGCCGGAATGGAGTGGGAAGCCGTGGCGGGAACGGTGCCGGCAGGAATGCAAACGGTCGGGACGTAAACGGAAGGAACGCAAATGCCCATGGTGTTAACGGGCAGGAAGCAAATAATCGGAGCACAAGCGGACAGAACGTGGGCGGAAGAAACCCGATCGGACGGAACGCTTCCGAGAACGGCAACCGCCAGATCAGTGGTAGCGATAACCGCCCGAATTCCGGTTTGAATGCCGTGAAGGCAGTAACGCAGGAGAAGAATCAGCTGCCGGTTCCGGAGACGAAACCGGCAGCAATTCCGGAACAGAAGCCAGTCGTTACACCGGTTCAGAAACAACCGGTTGCTCCTGAGAAAAAACAGCCAGTTAAGCCGGAGAAAAAGCCGAAGGCAATCGTAAAAGCAAGCACCAAGCCTGGTTCACCGATTACCATCACCACCCAGGATGACAGTTATCTGGATAATCTGAGCATTGCCGACCTTCGGGCACAGCTGAATGTGACAAGTGCGGCAGGCACAGAGACCGCGCAGGCAGTACCATCCAAGCGTCTGGCGGCATCTGCACGTACAGAACTGACCGAATCGGAGCGCGACCTTGTCGCCCGCGCCCTCGCGGAGACCGACAACCTCGGCGACTTCCACAACTACATTCTCAAAGAACTCCACGATAACGACCGTGCCACTGAGATTTATAAGGCCGAGAAGCATAAGGTGGGGAAGAAATAGAACAAAACATATGAAAGAATTATGGAAGGGAGTTGGTTGATGCCGACTCCCTTCAAGTTTTTTATGGGTTGTTTTGTGCTTTATGACTAAAAAAGACATGGAATAATGCTAATTTTGCCCCTTTTACTTGCTTTTTTGCATAAAATGATGTAGACTTACTATGTATGAATACGCCATACTTCAGATGGCGATATTTCGGAGGGCTCCTGTTATACAGGATATTGCAAGAAAGATGAAAGCAGCCGAAAAGCAACATAAGCCGATGCGCCGATTCTTTGGGGAAGGGCACTTGTGCGGCGCAGCAATATTTTTAATGATATACGACATCGTTGCAGTAGCCATGAGTTATTTTCTTGCTCTATGGCTTCGCTTTGATTGTCGTTTTTCTTTGATTCCGGAGAATTATCTGAATGCGTGGAAACACTTTACTCCGGCTTACGTTATCATTTGTATTCTGATATTCTATCTTCTGAGACTCTATAAGAGTATCTGGAAGTTCGCGAGTTACAGCGAACTGCTCCGTACGGTAATCGCTTCTATTCTTACTACAATCGTGCATATCTTCGGGATAACTCTATTGATGTGGCTTCAGTCCGAGAAGTACATCAATAATCGTATGCCGTTCTCCTACTATATATTTGGCTCGATTATTCAGTTCTGTCTTGTATTGGGCGTGCGTTTCGCGTATCGCTTCGTGCTTCTCGTCCGAAACGAAGTGCTTCAGGCAAGAGAGCGCGGAGATAATGTTATGATTATCGGCGCTGGGCAGGCCGGGCAGATGATTCTTCGAGATATTAACAATGCTCGTGAGGTAGGCGACCGTGTTGTCTGCATGATTGATGACAATAAGAATAAGCAGGGCAGGTATATTGAGGGTGTTCCGATTGTCGGTGGCCGTGAACACATTATGGAAGCGGTTAATCTATATCAGGTTAAGAAGATTTTTCTTGCGCTTCCTTCGGCACACGTGAATGACCGTAGGGATATTCTTGCAATCTGTCAGGAAACCGGGTGCGAACTTAAAAATCTTCCGGGGATGTTTCAACTTGTTAAAGGTGACGTTACGGTTTCAAATCTAAAAGATGTTTCGATAGAAGACCTTCTCGGACGTGAACCGTTTAAGGTTGACATGAGCGATGTATTTATGTTTTTACATGGCAAAACCGTTTTAGTCACGGGCGGCGGCGGATCCATCGGAAGTGAGCTTTGCAGACAGGTAGCCGAGCATCATCCGAAGCGGCTGATAATTTTTGATATCTATGAGAATAATGCTTACAATATTCAGCTTGAGTTGAAAGAGAAACACCCCGAACTTGATCTTATGACGCTGATAGGTTCGGTGCGGGATTCTCGGAAGGTCTTTCAGATATTTGAACAGTACAAACCGGACGTGGTTTATCACGCGGCTGCGCACAAGCATGTTCCGCTTATGGAAGACAGTCCGTGTGAAGCGATTAAGAATAACGCGATCGGAACTTATAAGACCGCTTATGCAGCCATGGTGCATGGATGTAAGCGTTTCGTTCTGATTTCCACCGACAAAGCGGTCAATCCGACCAATATCATGGGCGCGTCGAAACGTCTCTGCGAGATGATTATCCAGAGTTTCGACGCCAAGATTAAGGAAGGCCGTGCGGCAGATATTCCTCAGCTCTTCACCCACTACACAGGAACTCGCGGCGGTAAGGAGAAACTGGACCTTACGGCCAACGCGGAATTCTTTCGGAACATCAAGACGGAGTTCGTTGCTGTTCGTTTCGGCAATGTTCTAGGATCGAACGGAAGTGTAATTCCGATCTTTAAGAAGCAGATTGAGAAGGGCGGTCCGGTTACGGTTACGCATCCGGATATCATCCGCTACTTTATGACTATTCCTGAAGCCGTCAGTCTTGTTCTTCTTGCGGGAACCAATGCTAAGGGCGGCGAAATCTTCGTTCTTGACATGGGAAGCCCGGTGAAGATTGATACATTAGCGCGTAACTTGATTCGTCTCTCCGGCCTGAAGCCCGATGAGGATATCAAGATTGAGTACACGGGTCTTCGCCCCGGCGAGAAACTTTTTGAAGAAAAACTTATGGCCGAGGAAGGCATACAGCAGACGGAAAATGAGAAGATTCATATCGGTTGTCCGCTCAAGTTTGATATTGATCGTTTTCTCGATGATCTTGATGATCTTATGGAGGCGGCATATGCCAACAGCCGGGATATTAAGCGATTGGTTGCCGGCATGGTAAGTACCTACCATCAGGAGGGCGTGGATGCCATCCGGAGTGAGGTGTATCGGATGCTGATGAATGAGGTCGGTGAAGAGCCGATTAAGACTGAAGGAGAAGAGTAGTATATATGATTAGCGGACTCCATCATGTGGCGATAATCGTCAGCTCTGAAGCTTCGGTCACATTTTACAAGATGCTGGGTTTTCAAGAGTATAGGCGAATTCAACGTGCTGACGATATGGTCGTACTCCTAAACGGAAATGGTATGGAGTTAGAGTTGTTTATTGACCCTGCTCATCCTGCACGCGCAACGAGACCGGAAAGTATAGGACTTCGGCATATGGCACTTCGGGTGGACAGTATCGAGAAAACCGCAGAAGCGCTGAAACTAATGACCGGACCGATTCGAGAAGATTGGAACGGTATTCGTTTCGCATATGTTGCGGATCCGGATGGACTTCCTGTCGAGTTACATGAATGATTCTTTGAATAGAGGACAGAAAGAATGACCTTTTTGTATATTGTTCTTGCGCTTGCTGTAATTCTTGCGGCAGTTGCAATACTTAAGAAACCGAATTCCGTATATGCCCACGCTCCGGCGGAGAGGAACCCTATGGAAGGAAAAAGGGTTATCTTCGTGGAGGATGAGAACGAACCGGTGAATGCGGACGGTGTGTGTGGACACTTAGAGAGTGTCGGAGATGCTTCTCATCGGGCAGGGTTTTATGAAAAGTTCGTGAAGCGTGGGTTGGATATTGTTTTAAGCTTCTGCGGATTGATTGTTTTAAGTCCTATCCTTCTGTTCTTATCTCTCTGGATTGTGATTGATGACCCCGGTCCGATTCTGTTTACGCAGAAGAGAACCGGAAAGAACAAGCAATACTTTAAGCTGCACAAATTCCGCAGCATGAAGATGAGCACTCCTCACGACAAGCCGACACATATGCTTGAAAATCCGGAGCAATACATCACTAATGCGGGGCGCTTCATCCGGGCACACAGTTTAGATGAGCTACCCCAAATCTGGGATATTTTCATCGGGAATATGAGCGTAATAGGGCCGCGCCCCGGATTATGGAATCAGGACCTGCTTACGGCGGAACGCGACAAATGGGGTGCAAACGATATTAAGCCGGGGCTTACCGGTTGGGCGCAGATTAACGGAAGAGATGAACTTGAGATACCGGTGAAAGCAAAGTTAGACGGTGAGTATACATCTAAACTTGGGTTTAAGATGGATTTAAAGTGTTTCTTTGGCTCGGTCGGCGTATTCGGCGGCGATAAAAGCGTTGTGGAAGGCGGAACGGGAGAACTGAGAAGGCAGGAGAATAAAGAGTGAAAAAAGTCTTAATCACAGGGGCGAATTCCTATATCGGTGTTTCCTTTGAAAACTATGCCAAAGAGCACTATTCTGAGGAACTTTCCGTAGAAACGGTTGATATGATTGACGGTTCATGGAGGGAGAAAGATTTCAGCCCCTATGATATCGTTTACCATGTAGCCGGACTTGCGCATGCCGATGTCGGAAAAGTGGACGAAGAGACGAAGAAGAAATACTATGCCATCAATACGGATTTGGCGATTGAGACAGCTGCTAAGGCTAAACTCGAAGGTGTGAAGCAGTTCGTTTTTATGTCTTCAGCCATTATATACGGAGATTCTGCACCATATGGGAAGACGAAACGAATCACAGCAGACACTGAGCCAAATCCGGCCAATTTCTATGGAGATAGTAAATGGCAGGCTGACAAAGGAGTCCGAGCGCTTTCGGATGAGAACTATACTGTGACGGTACTTCGTCCGCCGATGATCTACGGTAAGGGTTCAAAGGGCAACTATCCGACGCTTGCGAAGATGGCGAAGAAACTTCCGGTGTTTCCGAATGTGGTTAACGAACGCTCGATGCTTTATACTGAGAATCTCTGTGAATTCTTGTGTCAGGTGATGATTCGGGGAGAAGGCGGAGTATTCTGGCCACAGAATGCGGAATATACCCGGACTTCGGATATGGTCAAGACCATTGCGGAGGTTTCCGAGCATAGAATCCATGTTTCAAAAATGTGGAATTGGGTTGTCGGTCTGTCATCGCACATTCCCGGGAAAGTTTCCAGTCTGACTAACAAAGCTTTTGGCAACATGAGTTATGAACAGTCGATGTCGGCATATGATTTTGAGTATCAAATTGTTGACCTTAATACTTCTATTAAAAGGACGGAAGGGTAAGAGATAAGATGGCGGATTCAAAACCACATATTCTGTTAGTCTCGCAGTATTTCTATCCGGAAACCTTTCGTGTAAATGATATGGCTTGTGAGTGGGTTAAGCGGGGTTATAAAGTCACTGTGCTCACGGGTATTCCCAATTATCCAATGGGTAAGTATTATGAAGGATATGACAGAAAGCATAGAACCCGCGAAGAATGGAATGGTGTGAGTATCATCAGAATCCCGCTGGTGGCTCGCGGAAATAGCAGCAAAAAGATCATGAATGCTGCCGGAATGGCAGCGAACTATTTTTCGTTTTTGAAATCCGGTAAAAAGTGGGTTAAAAGCAAAGAGGCAGCGAATCTTCATGCCGATTTGGTATTCACATTTGAAGTTAGTCCCATGACACAGGCACTGATAGGGGTATGGTACGCTAAAAGGTATCATGTACCGACTTTTCTTTATGTCCAAGATTTATGGCCTGAGAATGTGGAGACTGTTACCGGGATACATAATAAGATGATTATCGGTCCGATCGATAAGATGGTTGATAAGATTTACAGGGAGACCGGAACGATATTTACCACCAGTCCGAGTTTTGTAAATGCGATAGTTAATAGAAAAGTCTCGGTTGATAGAAATAAGGTTCACTACTGGCCGCAGTATGCAGAGGAGTTCTATCAGCCAATGGCTCCTGCGGAAGTGGATGAAATTGATCAGACCGACGGTTTTTACAAGATTGCTTTCACAGGCAATATCGGAACTGCCCAAGGTCTAGATGTTCTGCCGAAAGCAGCTAAGCTGCTTAAGGAAGAAAATGTGAAATTCATCATTGTCGGTGATGGACGATATCAGTCTGAGTTTGAGAAGCAGATTGATACACTCGGTGTTCGCGATAAGTTCGTGATGATTCCAAGAGTTCCTGCTGAGCGAGTGCCGTTGATACTGAGTAATGTTGATGCCGGATTCATAAGTTTCAACAAAACACCGTTGTGGGAGAATACAATCCCGGCGAAGCTACAGTCTTATATGGCTTGCGGAAAGGCTATCATAGCATCTGCATCCGGTGAAACAGAGCGTGTGATTTCAGAGGCTGGTTGTGGTATTTGCTGTGAGATTGGAAATGCTGAGGCGCTTGCTGATGGAATCAGAAGCATTATGAAGTCTGATAGTTCAGCAATGGGAGACAGAGCAAGAGAATACTTCGAAGAGAAGTTTGATAAGAAAAAACTCATGGATGAGATGGATGAGTATTTTAAGAAGGATTGATACCAAATATGGAAGCTAAGAGACCTTTTCAAAGATGTACACAATGTGTGATGGACACTACAGATTCGGGAATAATATTTGATGATCAGGGTGTCTGTGACCATTGCAGAAACTTTGAAAAGAACATAAAGCCATATTGGAAACCACAAGAGAATCGATTCGATGAGTTAGAGGAACTAGCAAAGAAAATACGAAAAGCCGGTGAAGGAAGAGAATATGATTGCATCCTTGGACTTTCCGGAGGAGCTGACAGTTCATACCTTGCATATATAGCAAAAGAAATAATGCATCTGAGACCTCTGGTATTTGTAGTTGATACCGGATGGAATCTTAATGTGGCAGTGGAAAACATTGAGAAGATTGTCAAGGGCCTAGACCTCGATATGTACACTGAGGTTGTTAATTGGAAAGAGATGGCTGACCTTCAGCTTTCTTTCTTCAAGGCCTCAATTTCTTCATGTGATCAGCCACAGGATCATGCAATATTTGCAGCACTTTACAATTATGCCGTGAAGCACAAGATAAAGTATGTACTCACTGGATCCAATAGTGCTACTGAGTTCATAAGACCGCCAGTAGAGTGGATTTATATGAATGACACAGTGATGCTGAAGGATATACATAAAAAGTTTGGTAAGGTACCCCTTAAGACTTTTCCGCTCTGTGGAATGCTGAGATATAGGATTCTATATCGCTTTTTCTACGGGATGAAGAGGGCATTTCCGCTGGACTATGTAGTCTATGACAAAGAAAAAGCCATGGAGCTTCTCCATGAGAAGTATGGCTGGACTAAGTATGAAAATAAGCATTACGAGAATGTGTTTACACGTTTTTTTGAAGGATACTATCTGCCTCACAAGTTTGGATTCGATACAAGAAAAAATGTATGCTCTACACAGATCCTTACCGGAACAATGACCAGAGATGAGGCGCTTAAGATATTAGAGCAACCACCTTACGATCCGGAACAGATGGAGCTGGATAAGGAATATGTGGCTAAGAAAATGGGCATTACAGCTCAGGAGTTTGATGAAATAATTGCCCGTCCAAACAAGACACCAAAAGATTACAGAAATCAGATGTGGGTTATAAAACTCGGTGTGTTTATGGCTCGCGTGTTTGGCTCGGAGACAAGGAATTTAAGGATATAAGGATGATTGCTATATTGGATTATGGTCTTGGAAATCTTGGCTCAATAGCTAATATGCTCAAGGTTATAGGTGAAAAATCGAAAATAACAAACAAGCCGGAAGAGATATATGCTGCTGATGGCATCATCCTACCTGGAGTCGGTGCTTTTGATGCCGGTATGCAGAAACTAAATGAATTCGGATTGACGGATATTATCAAGGATTGTGCTATAAAAGGCACTCCGATTTTAGGAATATGCCTTGGAATGCAGCTGTTAGGTCGTAAGAGTGAGGAAGGTACTTTGCCAGGACTCGGCTTGATTCCGTTTGAATGTAAAAAATTTATGTTTCCGGATGATACCGATTTAAAGATTCCTCATATGGGCTGGGATATTGTTGATATTAAACAGAACAATCCTCTGGTAAATAATCTGGAAGGTACTCAAAGATATTACTTCGTTCATTCATTTCATGCTGTGTGTGACAGCGAAGAGAATGTTTTGATGACTTGTGATTATGGATATGAGTTTGCAGCAGCAGTTGTTAAAGGCAATATAATGGGCGTTCAGTTCCATCCAGAGAAGAGCCATGACTTTGGATTGGCACTTTTGACTAATTTTGTTGGGATGACCAGGAAGGAATAGCATATGTTCACGAGACCCAGAATAATCCCAACATTATTGATTGACGATAGGGATTTGATAAAGACAATTCAATTCGACAAGAGAACATACCTTGGTGACCCTGTAAATGCCGTTAAGATTTTTAATCGTAAAGGAATTGATGAACTGTCCATTCTCGATATAGGCGCAACAAAGAATAATAGAGATCCTGATTTTGAACTACTTAAGGATATTGCAAGTGAAGCTTTTATGCCTCTTAGTTACGGTGGCGGAATCAAAACGGTTGAGCAGGTTCATGATCTA
>JAEEGH010032472.1_pt1 | contig 10039 bp, 10 predicted proteins | sample 9134181 | NCBI WGS metagenome assembly JAEEGH01 (sample SAMN16246544, study PRJNA631951) | gut metagenome | biome: gut microbiome; feature: rumen; material: DP-attached | host: Bos | place: Iran: Karaj | collected 2018-10 | reverse complement strand
CCGTCTTCACCTACTGTGATTCCGGCATGTGTTCCACCGATCTTAACATTGAGATGAGGATATCCGATTGAGTTACGAACCTGCTCGAAAGCACGTCCTGTAGCGAACATTGCAAATGTGCTCACAAAAGGAATCTTGCCTGTTGTTGCAAGTCCTGCTGCGATTCCCATCATGTTGCACTCTGCGATACCACAGTCGATGTGACGATCAGGGAACTCCTTCTTGAACCATCCGGTTCTTGTTGCTGCTGCAAGGTCTGCGTCAAGTACTACTACCTTGTCATTGACCTTTGCAAGCTCTATAAGTTCTTTTCCATAGCTGTCTCTTGTAGCTATCTTCTTAACTTCACTCATGCCTTAACCTCCTTCTCAACCTTCGAGCTCTTTGCCGATCTTCTCGAGATCTGCCATAGCAATAGCATACTCTTCATCATTAGGTGCTACGCCGTGCCATGCAACCTGACCTTCCATGAAGGAAACGCCCTTGCCCTTAAGGCTGTGTGCGATGATTGCTGTAGGCTGGCCCTTAGTCTCTCTGGCCTCTTTGAAGGCTGCTCTGATAGCATCAAAGTCATGTGCATCAATATTGATAACATGGAAGTTGAATGCCTCAAATTTCTTATCAATAGGATATGGTGAACATACCTGATCAATAGGTCCGTCAATCTGAAGTCCGTTGTTATCAACGATGACTACCAGGTTGTCGAGCTTGCGGAATCCTGCAAACATAGCTGCTTCCCAAACCTGTCCCTCTTCAATCTCACCATCACCTAAAAGGGTGTAGGTTCTGTAGGACTTGTTGTCGAGCTTAGCTGAAAGAGCCATACCACAAGCAACTGAGATTCCCTGTCCGAGAGATCCGCTGCTCATGTCAAGTCCCGGAAGATACTGCATACTTGGGTGTCCCTGAAGTCTTGATCCAAGCTTACGAAGAGTTGTGAGCTCCTCTACAGGGAAGTATCCACGCTGAGCCATTACTGAGTAAAGGCCTGGTGCTGTGTGTCCCTTTGAAAGAACGAAACGATCACGATCGGGGTTCTTAGGATCCTTGGGATCAACGTTCATCTCCTCAAAATACAGATATGTGTAGATATCTGCTGCTGACAGAGATCCACCGGGATGTCCAGCCTTAGCTGCGTGAACCGCTGTAACAATGCCCTTGCGGACTTCGTTTGCAATTTTCTGCAATTCTTTGTTCTCCATAATTCCTCCTAAAACTTTTTAATTGATAATAAGGTAGTTATGCTCTCGCCGGGTGATTACTTCGCCTGACCATAATAAGCATTTGCTCCGTGCTTGCGATAGTAATGCTTGTCCTGAAGCTCCTGTGGTGCAGGCTTAACCTCAGGATTTATCAGCTCACAGCGGAAAGCCATCTTGGCAACTTCCTCTGTAACCACTGCATTGTGGACTGCCTCGTGAGCGTCCTTACCCCAGGTGAACACACCGTGATTCTTGCAAAGAACCGCGGGAACTGCCACAGGGTCTTTTCCCATGCGCTCAAACTCGTTTACGATAAGATGACCTGTATTCTCTTCGTAGGCGCTCTCGATCTCATCCTTGTTAAGGCATCTTACGCAGGGAATCTCTCCATAGAAATAATCTGCGTGAGTTGTTCCGTAGCAGGGAATGCTGCGTCCGGCCTGAGCCCAGCTGGTGGCATAGGACGAATGGGTATGAACAACTCCGCCCACTTCCTTAAATGCCTTGTAGATCTCCAGATGTGTGGGAGTGTCCGATGAAGGATTGAGCTTGCCCTCCACCTTGTTGCCTTCAAGATCCATGACAACCATATCATCCGGAGTCATTGTATCATATTCTACGCCACTTGGCTTTATAACAAAAAGACCGCTTTCCCTGTCGATAGCGCTTACATTGCCCCAGGTAAAGGTAACAAGGCCATATTTTGGCAGTAAAATATTCGCTTCATATACTTTTTTCTTAAGTTCTTCTAACATGATCTCACTCCATTTTTCATTATATTACGGAGCATCATTACAATGCTCCGTAAATATTGCTTTATTATTATCAAAAATTACTTGAGAGAATCTACTGCAGCTCTCTCAACTGCAAGTCCTGCATTGTAGTCCTTCATGAACTTATCAAAGCCTTCAACATCCTCTTTTACAGGATCACAGGTCTCAACCTTACCGCTCTTAAATACCTTGTTAGCAAGGTACTGCTCTAAGGTCTCATCCTCTTCTTTCTGGCACATAAAGCCTGCAAGGATCGCCTGTCCCCAAGGGCCGCCCTCTCCTGCTGTCTCCATGAGCTTGATGGATGTGTTAAGAGCTGCTGCCATTACTCTGTCACCAACTCCTCTAACCTTGAAGAATCCGCCCTGTCCGAAGAAGAAGTCTGCCTTAACATTCTCTTCCTTCATGAGGATGTCATTACCAACCTTAAGTGCTCCGAGAGCTGTGTAAAGGTGTGTTCTCATGAAGTTTGAAAGGTTGAACTTATCATCAGGTCTTCTTACAAACAGAGGTCTTCCTTCGTTGAAGCCTGTAATGCTCTCGCCTGAGAAGTAGTTGTATGCAAGGAGTCCGCCACAATCAGCATCACCTTCCATAGCCTTGCGATAAAGTGTTCCGTAAAGTGTATCGTCATCAACATCCTTGCCGATAGCGCCTGCGAACTCTCTAAAGAGTCCTACCCACGCGTTGAGGTCAGATGTACAGTTGTTGCAGTGTACCATGGCAACTTCTTCGCCGCTTGGTGTTGTAACAAGATCCAGCTCAGGATATGCCTTTGAAAGGCTGTGCTCAAGAACAACCATTGAGAATACTGATGTGCCGGCTGAGATATTACCTGTTCTTACGCCAACAGAATTGGTTGCAACCATACCTGTTCCTGCATCTCCCTCAGGAGGACATACTGCGATACCTGCCTGAAGTGTTCCTGTAGGATCAAGCTTTTTAGCGCCTTCCTCAGTGAGCTTGCCTGCTGATACGCCTGCAGGAAGTGACTTAGGAATAATGTCTCTGATCTTCCAGCCCAGGTTCTTAGGAGCGATGAGCTCGTCGAACTGATCCAGCATCTTCTCATTGTAGCTGCAGGTAGCTGAATCGATAGGGAACATTCCTGATGCATCACCAACGCCCAGAACCTTCTCTCCTGTGAGCTGCCAGTGAACATAGCCTGCCAGTGTTGTGAAGAAGTCGATCTTGGAGATGTGCTCCTCACCGTTTAAGATTGCCTGATAGAGGTGAGCAATGCTCCATCTCTGTGGAATATGATATCCGAAAAGATCTGTGAGCTTCTCTGAAGCTTCTTCTGTTATTGTGTTTCTCCAGGTCCTGAAAGGTACAAGGAGATTTCCGTCCTTATCAAATGCCATGTAACCGTGCATCATTGCTGAGAATCCCATGGCTCCGACTGTTGTGAGCTTCTCCCCGTACTGCTTCTCAACATCTGCTGCCAGATTCTTGTAGCAGTCCTGAACTCCGCCCCATACATCATCAAGGGTGTAGGTCCAGATTCCATTGTCCAGTCTGTTCTCCCAGCTGTGTGACCCTGAAGCGATAGGATTGTACTCCTCATCAGTGAGCACAGCCTTTATCCTGGTTGATCCAAACTCGATACCAAGATATGTCTTCCCCTCTGCTATAGCCTTTTTTGCATCTCCCATAAATTGCCTCCATTCTGCCGGCGCTGCCCGGCTTTCTCCTTTATTTTCCCTTTACTATGTTTATTCTCTGCTCTCTGAAACCGATGCCCTGAGAATTACATCCTCTTCAAATTCGTAGGTAGCATTAAAATACAGCTTACCTTCGTGGATCATTCTGATCATGTTGGTTGCAGCCTTTTCGCCGAGCTTCTCCTTGGGGTGAGGGATCGATGAGATGGTAACTCCTCCAACGCCAAGCCTTGACATGTCCGAATCATCCATACCGATGACCGACATATCTTCCGGAACCTTAACTCCTATGTCAGAAAGCATCTCGATCAGCATGCCTGCCACCTGGTCGTTATAGCAAAAGACTGCTGTACAGTCCCCAAGTCTGTCCTTCATTCCGGCCAAAGACTCTTTTCCGTTCCTGATGTCTATGGTATCTATCCAATTGACGTGCTCATATGCAAAAGGAAGATTGGCTTCCATTACAGCCTTTAAATATCCTCTGTAGCGCTCTCTTCCCTGTCCATCATCAAGTTTAAGGATACATCCGATATTCCTGTGTCCCGCCTCAATAAGAGCTGTGACAGCTTTGTAGGCGCACTCCGCATCGTTTAAGGAAACATGGGGAATATCAAGCTCCGGATAAAAGGTATTTATGAAAAGGATCTTCACATTCTTCTCCCGTAGCTGTGTGTACAACTCCATGTTCGGATTTGGAAGAGCACTCTTAACCGGCTCCATGATTATCCCTGCAATATCATTTCTCTGAAGAAGGTCCTCTAAGATCTGCCTCTCTTTGGTGACGGTATTATTGGTGAAGGAAAGCTGCATGGAATAGCCCTTTTCGCTGAGGTTACTCTCAATTCCCCTGATAGTGCTCGGGAAAATGTAGTCATCAACATAGGTTGTGACTACTGCAACAACATTTCTCTCTCCCTCTTCTGCACGAAGATCGACCACATAGGTTCCGCTTCCTCTGCGGCTCTCCAATATCCCATCCTCTACCATCTGCGCAATGGCATGTCTGATGGTCTGGCGGCTTAAGTTAAACTCCTCGCTCAGTTCGTTCTCAGACGGGATCTTAGCTCCCGGAATAAGCTCTCCGTTATCTATTTTCTTTGTTATCCATTCAATTACGTTTACGTATTTAGCCACGATTTTTCCCACATAAAAAAGACATTAACAACCTGCACAACCATGTTCCCATAGCCTGTACTAATCGTCAATGTCAAAAATAAACATTTTTATCAAGTTGTATATGTACAAATTTTCAAAATGAGCCCCGGGGACGGAGTCAGTGGCTCATTTTTTGAGCCCTAGGGACGGAGTCAGGGGCTCAAAATTAGCAAAAAATAAACTGCCTTCGATTTAAATCGAAGACAGTCTTGAATAAAAGAATAAATATTGCTGCATTATCCCGTTGTACGGGGCATATTTATCAAACATAAATCCGTTTGGATAGTGATTCTCCAAAACCCTGTTGATCCATACATCCTTAGGGAAGGCATCCAGCCTGTGGTAACCGAAGAGTATCTCGCAGTTGGCAACCTTAACTCCGACTCCGAACAGCTTAAGAAGCTCTTCCATAAGCGCCTCGTCATCAAGAGACTCATAAGCCTTCAGATCTACAGCTCCGCTTGCCACGTCAATTGCAGCCTTTTGAACATACTTGTCTCTATACCCGAGGCTGCAGGCGGAGAGCTGATCTAAAGACAACTCGGCTAGCTTCTCCGGTGTTGGAAATGAATATATGACATTTCCATCAGCATCCTCTTTTATAACATCTCCCGCCATTGCGCAGAGCTTCTCAATAGAAGCCTTGATAGCCGGTATGTTCTTACGCTGAGAGATGATAAAAGAGATTAACATCTCCCAAGGATCCTGCCTTAATATCCTGATCCCCTTGCCAAACTCAGCAGCTGCAAAAAGATATGGATCTTCCTCTTTATCAATCCTTTTTCTCAAGCTCCGATAGTCCAGGTCCAGATCGAAATACCCTCTCCAGAAGCTGTCAAACTCATCCTTACTGCAATCAAGCTCATACTCGCTATTGCCCAGGCTCTTTATGAAAAGATTCTTATCAAGAGCCGTGGCACTGTAGCCATCGGCCATAGCATTGAATCTGAAGCACTGTCCGCTGTCTGCTATTTTTGAAAGATCAAAATCATCCTTAATGGTAATCTTCATAAATTACTCCGCTTTATCCATATCGTCCAGGTATCCTCTGTCCCAGAGCATGATGTTCAGCTTCCTGGCAAGTTCCACTGCTGGCTGCGTAAAGTACTGGTTGGTCATGACAACACCGACCATTCTGTCGTAGTAATCACGGCCTGCATAGACCTCCTGGACCGCCTTGACACCTATTGGCTTGTCGTAGCATTTGCACTGAACAGCGTAGGTAATACCATCTTTCTCAGCCAGAATGTCTGCTCCAAAATCTCCGCTTCCCTTGGTAACCTCCACCTCTAAAAAGCCGTTGGCCTTCAAAAGGTCTGCGCAGTAGTACTCAAAATCATGACCTTCCATCTCGTCCATAGGAAGTTCATGGGGCAGTCTTTTTATGACTGCCCTCACCACAAGCACAACCAGAAGCACGATGATAATTGCAAGGATCAGATATAGGATCACTACAGGTATCTGTGTCATTAGAGTTTAAGATCTCCTTCTTTTACCCATCCAAGCTTCATAACACCCTTGTGGATCACCAGTGAAAGAACTGCAGGAAGCACGAATGAAATAAGAACAAGTCCCAACCAGTCAAAGCCTGTAATAGCTGCCTTGGTTCCATTTGCTATGTCATTAACCCATCCGGTGTACACACCGATCTGTCCTACAAGTCCACAGGTTCCCATACCTGATGATACAGGAGCTCCATTCATCTGAAGCCTGAAGATGCATGTTGCTATCGGTCCTGTGATGGCCGATGCCAGTGTAGGTGCGATCCATACTCTAGGGTTCTTGATAATGTTGCCCATCTGGAGCATTGAGGTTCCGATACCCTGTGAAACAAGGCCTCCCCACTTATTCTCCTTAAAGGAAATAACTGCAAAGCCCACCATCTGAGCACAGCATCCTGCTACAGCTGCTCCGCCTGCAAGACCTGTAAGTCCAAGCGCCGCACAAATTGCTGCTGAAGAGATAGGAAGTGTAAGCGCCATACCAACAACCACCGAAACAATGATTCCCATGAGGAATGGCTGCTGTTCAGTTGCCCACATGATAATGTTTCCAACCCACATTGCTGCTCTTCCAAGAGGCGGTGCAATAAGCCATGAAAGGAACACACCTACTGCTATTGTAACAAGTGGAGTGACCAATATATCGACCTTAGTCTCTTTTGAAACTGCTTTTCCGAATTCAGCGGCGATGATTGCCACAAAAAGAACTGCCAGAGGACCGCCGGCTCCGCCCAGTGCGTTCGCAGCAAATCCAACTGTGATCATTGAGAAAAGAACCAGTGGCGGACACTGAAGTGCATAGCCTATAGCTACTGCCATCGCCGGACCACTCATTGCTGTCGCAAGGCCGCCAACCGTGTAATCAACGCCTGCAACTGTAGCAACTGTCTTCATTAGAAACGGTATGTGAAACTGTGTACCGATGGTATTGATGATAGTACCAATAAGAAGGGAACAAAAAAGTCCCTGTGCCATTGCTCCCAAAGCGTCAATACCATAGCGCCTTAAGGAAATCTCGATGTTTTTCCTCTTCAAAAACTCTTTCATAACTCATTCTCCTCCAGTCGACGCCGCACCTTGTTGTGGGTCGCCGCATTTATTTGGAAAATGTTACCATATCCTCCGCCATTTCTCAAGCTAAGACAGCAAAAGACGGTAGTCCATTCGCTCCCTGGGATTGTATAGTTTCCAAACTTTCAGCAATATCATCATATCCCCAATAATATGCTTCAACCTTTTTGTACTCGCCTAAATCTTCTTTATAAGGAATTGAATTATCATCACACCACTTTCTCAAATATTCAGCAGCTTCTTCAATTTCCAGCATATGTAATTCCGGCATTAATACGCACCCATTGAAATAATCTTCATTCTCATCACCCCAACTGCTATTCCACTTACTATAATGTTCTAACAAATCCTTTTCTATACTATCGTGCCTCTCAGTCAATAATATCCCATGAACTACATGATGTTTCTTATCCCAATACCATTCATGTTCACATTTATAATCTCTTGTAGAGACAACAAGCCAACTTAGGCTTACTTCCTTCTGTTCTATCTTTTCCATATCTAAATCTCCTCTTTCATTCTTATCATCTGATTATTTAGGTAATATTAGGGGCGGATTCTGTAATAACGAATTAATTACCGGTTTATACTTGGCAATGCCATAATCTTCAACAATGCTGGTTATTTTTACCCCTGCATCTTTTGAAGAAGCTCCACATAGGAATACTCTTTCATTAGCTGTTCCATAATCCAACACAATAAATCTGTCATGAAATATACCTCCGGTCTGCTGCATTGATATCTGTACAGCCGGATATTCTTTGCAAAAATTCCTATACTCTATTTCATGCAGTTTCTTAGTGCCAACATTGTCACTAAACAAAATGATCTGTACACCTGCTGAAGAATTCTTAAGATGCACCAATGTCCTGAGCCCAATGTAATTATCTACTACATATATTGATGACTTCGCCTTACTATAAATTGACTCAAAAGCCTCATCTGCACTGCTGAACTTAGCATTGAACATAAGCCATTTATCATCGTCGTTCGAAACAAAACTATTCATCATATCAGCCAACTCAGATTTAGTAACAACTCTCTTTAGGCCTTCTGCAACATCAGAAATCTGCTTTTCTACATATCCAATGTCCATTCTAAGCTTATTGATCTCAGCAGTATTCTCTGCTGTCTGCATAGAAATTTGCATAACTTCACGCTGTCCGATGAGCGCTCGGTTGTCGAAAATATAATCCTTCATTTTCTTAAATGTACTAACCAAGGCCCTACTTTGCTTGATTGCAAGGTCTCCGCGCAAAACCGTCATCAGCATATATATTCCTTGTTCAGTAAAAACATAAGGATTATATTTTATATTCGATCCTCTTCCACTTTTTCTGTTCAAGGTGAAATTATTGCACCTTGAAAGGATTTCTGTTTCTTCATCAGTCAGTTCAAACATAAAATCTTCACCTTCAAACTTCTGACGATTATTATTAACCTGCCTTTTAAAATTTTTGGTCTCATAACCATATATTTCTGCAAGGTCTGCATCAAGCATTACTTTTCTGCCCCGAAACTCATACAGCTTACATCGCAGCAGCTCCTCATCGATCTTTGGGGGTATTATTTCTTTAGTGTTCTCTTCCATGAATCAATTCTCATTCTCTTTTTTTCTGCATTTCATCATAATATGCCTTGTATCTGTAGATACTTCGCTCACTAATACCGTTTCGTTTAGCAATCTCCACCATGGTCATGCCCTGTTCATGGCAAGCAACGAAATCATTATAAATCGACATCCACTTGGCATTATGTTTCTGACGACCGCTGGTTTTTTTGTTCTTATAATATTCAATTTCTTCCTTGAGCCTGGAATTCTCAGTTTCAAGCTCCGCAATTCTTTGTAATGCATCTTCTAATGTCATAGTCTTCTTCATAATTCACCCGCTTCTATTTCCAAACAACACTGTCAAATTCATTTTGTCATAGTTTACATCAATCGCCCATTGTTGTCAATTTCATTTTGTCATGTTGGCACATCACTTCTGATAACCTCCACCAGACTGCTGATTGCTTTACTTATATGCTTATCTTTATGAACGAATATCTGTGAGTAGATAGGAAAAGAGCTGCCTCTCCAGTCCAGTCTTTTGAGACTCCCATTCTCCACTTCTCTTGTTGCAGTCATATCCGGAATAAATGCTATTCCCAAGCCATTAGAGGCAAATTGCTTAAGTATTTCCTTGCTGCTGGTTTCTATCAGAGATTTTGCTTCCACTCCGCATTTCGCCAGATCCTCAAAGAGCATATGCCTGAAGCTGCAATTATGCCCCGTCAGAAGTAACGGATAATCTGCAAGATCCTTCTCTTTTATCTTCTTCCCCACAAGCGGATGATCCGGCGAAGCATAGAAGCCCAGCGTCTCTGCTTTCTTATACAGCATGGTCAGCCTGTTATCCTCCATGTAAGGATTTAATGTATAAACCAGGTCCAGTTCCCCTTTTTGCAGCATGTCGGGAAATGTATCGTGCGTAATGAACACCAACCTGATATCTATTCCCGGAACCTCTTTTCTATACTTCATAAGCGCCTCCGGAACACGGCTATAACACAGCGATTCGGAAACGCCTATCTTCAGCACTCCGGTCGGCTCTTCCTCATCCGATATTTCAAGATGTATCTCCCGCTCCAGCTGAAGCATCTTTTCCGCATATGCTATGAGCTTCTCT
>JAEEGH010032470.1_pt1 | contig 10039 bp, 4 predicted proteins | sample 9134181 | NCBI WGS metagenome assembly JAEEGH01 (sample SAMN16246544, study PRJNA631951) | gut metagenome | biome: gut microbiome; feature: rumen; material: DP-attached | host: Bos | place: Iran: Karaj | collected 2018-10 | reverse complement strand
TGGGTCAGGTAGTAGGTGAGCATGTTCACGATAACGACCTGGTAGTAAACGTATGTAAGGCTAAGCAGCTTACTAACGTACGTGCATCGGGTACCGATGATAAGGCTCGCATTATTCCAAAGACCGTGATGAGTCTTGAGGAGTGCCTGGAGTACATCAAGAGCGACGAGTTGGTTGAGGTAACACCAAAATCGATGCGTATGCGCAAAACGATTCTGGATCACGACCAGCGTAAAAAGGCTGCGAAACAGTGAGCGTAATGATGCTTGCATCGATTACCGAACGCAAGCAGGCTCGACCGTAGGTCAAGGCAAACAAGGTATAAGAAATATATCACAAAAAAAAAGCCTCGCCAATCGGCGAGGTTTTTTTTTATGCTTAGAAGTGGATGTTAACGTCTAATCCAACCTGGATAGGTGTTGCTCGCTGAGCGAAGTAGTGAGTTCCACCTACAGCACTCGATGCAACGGCAAACGTATTGTAGTGCGTGTTGGTGAGGTTACGTCCCCAGAGCGACACCAGCACAGGACCAAAGTCGTAATCGGCATGAGCACCAGCTACAGCATAGAACTTCTGTGCGTAGGTGTTAGCCTCGTCCCACCAAATCTTACCCTGACCATTCATATTGGCACCAATGGTAAACTTGCCAATATGCCAATCAACCATAGCGCTCAGAGTGTGCTGAGGAACAAAGGGAACATAGTTGTCTTTGTAATCGTCGTACTCATCGAAGATAGCACGAGTGTAAGCATAGGTAACAGCCCAATCAAGTGCATTATCGATAGCCTTACCACGCAGAGTAGCCTCGAGTCCGCAAGAGTGACTCTTACCAGCATTAACCATGATACGACCATAGTTGCTGTTAGGCTCCATGATTGACAACTGCTGATTGCGGATCTGCATGTAGTAGAGAGCCAGGTCGAAGTGAGTGCTACCACCAAACAGATTGAGGTGTGTACCAATCTCATAGTTCCAACTCTCCTCTGGCTTATATGCGATAGTCTCGTTGATAGCATCGTAGTCGGCTTCAGTGTGCTCCACATCGTAGTCGCCACGCATAGCGTCCTGCTGATGAGCATTCAACTCTGTCTGCAGTACATCGCTGAACATCTGGAAGTTGTAGCCACCAGCGCGATAGCCCTTTGATACCAATGCGTAGATGTTACCGATATTCTCGTCGAAGGTATAGGTAAGACCAATCTTTGGCAACAGCTGGGTGTAGCTCTTAGAGCGACTGTCCTGTACGTGTGATGTGAGGTGATAGGTAGCAGTAGCATTAGCAGTACCACCAGTCATGTTCATATAGGCCAGCGCATCGTAGTCAATCTTCACCTTATCTATATTAAAGCGCAAACCAAGAGTAAGCTTCCAGTTGTCGCCCAACAGGATGTTACTCTCGTGGAAAGCTGCAAAGTTCCAAGTTGGAGTTTTGTACTCACCAGGCACAGCCATCTCGGCAGTCATGGTTACACCCATCTTATCTACTGCAGCCTGAGCAGCAGTCTGAGCAGCCTGGGCACTCATACCCTGCCCCATATAGCGACCAATCATAGCCTGGAGCATAGAGTTCTTCATGGCATTGGCAATAGCATTTCCGATAGGACCTGTGATACCATCGCCAAAGAGTACAGGAGCATTGGTGTTGAGCCACTGGTATGAAGCAAACAGACCTGTAGCATGCTGCCAACGACTAGGGAATATCTCGCGAATCAGGCCCTTGTTGTTGCTACGCAATACAAACTCCTGAGTGATAGCATTCATCTTCTGAGCCTGACTAAGCTGCAGATAGTCGCCAGTCATATAGTCCTGGTCCATCAGCATCAGGTCGTTCAGGTACTGATAGCTGGTGGTTGAGGTAAAGAGTAAAGCATCTGTCTCGTAACCAATATTCAAACCTGTGGTAAACATGTTACGCTTGTAACCATTCATGATGGTGGTGGCAGGATCCTGAACTGTTTCATCTGCAGGCATAAATGTTGAGCTATATAGTGTTGGCAGATAAGCGAACGGATGGAACTCGCCATAACCAAAACCATTCTGGTTTACATACTGGTAATCAGCAGTCCAGTCGAACTTCAGTTGCTTGTTAGGCTGCCAAATCAGGCGCAGCTTACCACCAGCCTCGTTGGTCAGGTCGTTCTTCTGGTCGAAATTCTGGTTGTTGATAAAGCCCTTCAACCCGCTATAGAAACCAGCAATGGTCCAAGCCAGATATTCTGACGGACGATGGTGGTGAGCCACCTCTACATTACTATATAAGCCAGTGCCGATACCCAAACGGATATCAGTACCCTGATAGTTCATAGGGTTCTTAGAATAGATACGTACCAGTCCACCCTCGGTATTCTGACCATAGAGCGAACCCTGAGGACCACGCAGCACATCTACACGATCCAACATATAGAAATGGTTGTTGAAAGCCGACTTCGACATCAGGGGGATGTTATCGTAATACACACCCACTGCAGGGTTGTTGATACGCGAACCAATACCACGCACATACATCGACGAGGTGAGGCGCGAACCATACGATGGCATCACAAACGATGGTACATACTGCGAGAGCTGACTCAAATCGTGAACATGCAACTGCTGCAACTGCTCACTACCAAACACATTACTACTAACTGGCTGAAGGCGCAGGCGCACCTGCTCCTTGGGTTGCGATACCACCACAACCTCGTCAAGGTCGATAACCTTACTTGAATCGCTGAGCTCCTCAGTATCCAAGTTTCTAAGAGGAGTGGCCATTACCGAAAGCTGACCACCCAGTGCCAAAAGCACGAAAATAAACTTCTTATTCATCAATATTACAACTTATATTCCGGAAAATGCGCTGCAAAGGTACGCAATTTTTGCGACATACGCAATCCACATTAATATGGATTTTCAGAAACACTACGACAAACAGACATACATCAATGCCATTTTGTCAGACAAAAAGCCTTAGGCATAAGCTTTGAACATTAAACATTAAAGATTAAACATTAAAATAGAAAGGAGCATATTATGACATTCGACAAGTTTACAATTAAAGCACAAGAGGCCATTCAGCAGGCGGTGAACGCGGCCCAGATGAATGGTCAGCAGGTGATAGAACCTGTACACATACTGAAAGGTGTGATAGAGAAGGCGAAGGATGTAACCACCTTCATCTTCCAGAAGTTGGGTGTAAATGCCCAGCAGATAGAGTTACTGGTAGATCAGGAGATACAGCATCTGCCCAAAGTACAGGGTGCTGGTCAGCCTTATCTCTCCAGTGATAGTAATAATGTACTCGTGCGCGCGCAAGAGGTGGCCCAGAAAGGTGGCGACGAGTTTGTATCGGTAGAACCTATCCTACTCGCCCTGCTGAAAGTTAATTCTACTGCCTCACGCATCATGAAGGATGCCGGCTGTACCGAGAAGGATATGCAGGCGGCTATCCAGGAGCTGCGCCAGGGACAGAAGGTGCAATCGCAGAGTGCCGATGATAACTACCAGAGCTTGGAGAAATATGCCAAGAACCTGGTGGATTTGGCCCGCCAAGGCAAGCTGGACCCAGTGATTGGTCGCGACGATGAGATTCGTCGTGTACTGCAGATTCTGAGTCGCCGCACCAAGAACAACCCTATATTAATAGGTGAACCTGGTACAGGTAAAACAGCCATCGTTGAGGGACTGGCTGGTCGTATTGTGCGTGGCGATGTGCCCGAGAACCTGAAGGACAAGCAACTCTACTCGCTGGATATGGGTGCACTGGTAGCAGGTGCCAAGTACAAAGGTGAGTTTGAGGAGCGCCTGAAGAGTGTGATCAACGAGGTGACCAAGGCCGAGGGCCGCATCATCCTGTTTATCGACGAGATCCACACCTTGGTAGGTGCAGGTGGTGGCGAGGGCGCCATGGATGCCGCTAACATTCTGAAACCAGCCCTGGCTCGTGGCGAACTGCGTGCCATAGGTGCCACCACACTGAACGAGTATCAGAAATACTTTGAGAAGGATAAGGCCCTGGAGCGCCGATTCCAGACGGTGATGGTAGATGAGCCTGATGAACTGAGCGCCATCAGTATTCTGCGAGGCTTGAAAGAGCGCTACGAAAATCACCACAAGGTACGTATCCAGGACGATGCCTGTATCGCTGCCGTACAACTCTCAGAGCGATATATCAGCGAGCGATTCCTGCCTGATAAGGCTATCGACCTGATGGACGAGGCCGCAGCCAAGTTACGTATGGAGCGCGACTCGGTACCTGAGGAATTGGATGAGATTACCCGCCGTTTGGCCCAGCTCGAAATCGAGCGCGAGGCTATCAAGCGCGAGGGCGACACACAGAAGATTGCCCAGCTGGATAAGGATATCGCAGAACTGAAAGAACAGGAGACACAGTTCCGTGCCAAGTGGGAAGGCGAACGCCAGCTCATCAACAAGATACAGCAAGACAAGCAGGATATCGAAAACCTGAAGTTGGAAGCAGAGCGTGCAGAGCGCGAGGGCGACTATGGCAAAGTAGCCGAGATACGCTACTCTAAGCTTAAGGCACTCGAAGATGATATTGCACATATCCAGAGTCAGCTGGCCAATGCTCAAGGCGATAACTCTCTGGTTCGCGAAGAGGTTACCGCCGATGACATCGCCGAGGTAGTAAGCCGCTGGACAGGCATCCCTGTTACCAAGATGATGCAGAGCGAACGCGAAAAGCTGTTGCATCTGGAGGATGAGTTGCACAAGCGCGTGATTGGTCAGGACGAAGCCATTATCGCTGTATCTGATGCTGTTCGCCGCAGTCGTGCTGGTTTGCAGGATCCTAAGCGTCCTATCGCCAGCTTCATCTTCCTTGGTACCACAGGTGTAGGTAAAACAGAGCTTGCCAAGACCCTGGCCGACTATCTGTTTAACGACGAGACCATGATGACGCGTATCGACATGAGTGAGTATCAGGAGAAATACAGCGTGAGCCGACTGATTGGTGCGCCTCCAGGATACGTAGGCTACGACGAGGGTGGACAACTGACCGAGGCCGTGCGCCGCAAGCCTTACTCGGTAGTGCTGTTCGATGAGATTGAGAAGGCCCATCCGGATGTGTTCAACATTCTGTTGCAGGTACTGGATGACGGACGTTTGACGGACAACAAGGGACGTACCGCCAACTTTAAGAACACCATCATTATCATGACCTCGAACGCCACCCGTGAGCAACTCAGAGCCACTATGCGCCCAGAGTTCTTGAACCGTATTGATGAGATTATCACCTTTACACCACTTACCAAGGAACAGATTGCCGACGTAGTGAAGTTGCAGATGAAGAAGGTTACCGATATGCTGGCACCTCAGGGCATCACCTTAGAGTGTACACCACAGGCCATCGACTATCTGGCCGAGCAGGGTTACGATCCCGACTTTGGTGCACGTCCTGTTAAGCGTGCCATCCAGCAGTTCGTACTCAACGATCTGTCGAAGAAGATTCTATCCGACGAGGTTGATCGCACCAAACCTATCATCATCGATGAATATGGCGAAGGACTGATCTTTAGGAATTAAGAAAAAGGGTTGCTCGAGTTATCGGGCAACCTTTTTTCTATTATGTATATAAACTCCTTTATGGCGTGGTTCGCCTTGTAGCTGGCGCCCTTGCAGGTCGTACCAACGATTATCAGTATCCGTTACCTCGATAATCGGTTGGATGCCCGATGTACCCTTCATAAAGTCGAATGATACCGTACCATCATCAGCTATACGGATATTGGTAATAGCCTTCGACATCAGCAGGGCACCTTCAGCATTCTTATTATGCACGGTAGATGCAGGTGTACTGCTATCATTCAGCACATCGTTTATCAACTGCGTTTCGGGATTGGTATAAGGATAAGGCGACGTACTTAGATATCTGCTACGCACCCAGTCGTCCATGGTATATTTTCCCAAATCCTTGCCATTATTCTTGGGATCCCAAGTCAGGTAATCCTTACCATCCGCATGGAACAAATCGTAACGGAAAAGGGTATCAGCGATATTTACTTCATTGAGTCGCCACCTTTCCTGATCGTAATCTACATGAAAAATTGCTAAGCCATTGCCAGGAATACCATAATCCCACTTAGTTTGTCTTCGATTCTCCAGCAGATAGTACTCGTTTGTGCAGCCAGAGTTACGAATTAAATAGGTTGCCCCTCCCTCACTTACAGGCTTCATTTCTGTGATAGTAGTGGGTTCTGTCAGTTCGGTAGGTGTACCCCACCCCAAGAGCATTTTCTCCAAGATCGATAAGTTGGGTGGGCACCAACCCTTGTTGGTGTAGTTTCCCCCATCCATCAGGTCCCACTCATCCACCACCGAGAAATAGCTTGAACTACTAGTAGGGTAGATATCAGGCAACCCTAAGCAATGGGCAAACTCGTGGCAAATGGTACCAATACCACATAGTGTCTTGTCTCTCCACAGTTCACAAGTTATACAGGTATTCACCATTTCCTTTTTTCCTGGGGCATTAAGAGTAGTATAATCTGTGTTAGGCCAAATGTAACCCGAAGCCTGGTTTCCGCAAAGACCAGCTGCCACAAACAGCATCTGTTCAACCACACCATCTCCATTCCAATCGTAAACAGAGAAGTCTTGAGTGGTCAAGGTATCCAATGCCGCCAAAGCCTCTTCCATAGCATTATAGCCATAGTTAGGATAAGAACCTTTTGCACTGATGCCGACCTTAATAGGGCCATAGATGTCAAACTGCAAGTTAAAAAGTCCACCTGACTGATCGCGAAAATAATCAGCCACTGAGCCTAAACCATAACCCTCGTTATAGCCATTCTCATTAAACAAACGCTGGTAATAGGCGGCAGGATCCTCCATCGAAAAATCGCAATCGGCAAAGGTTATCAGCACCACAGCCTGACGATACACTTTCTGCGGATCCCAATCTTGAACGGGACAGCTAAGCACCCCGCGGGTCTTAGCTTTATCAGTGGGGATATTTAGTACACAAGGCTTTCGCTCTTGTGCGCTGGTGGCAACCGCCACCAGCAACACAAATGCGAACAGTATTATTTTGCGCAAGGTGTCCATGGCTTCAGGGTCTTGAAGAAGTCATTACCCTTATCGTCAACCAGGATGAATGCGGGGAAGTCCTCAACCTCAATCTTCCATACAGCCTCCATACCCAGCTCTGGGTACTCTACGCACTCAATGCTCTTGATAGAGCTCTTTGAGAGAACAGCGGCTACACCACCGATGGTTCCGAGGTAGAAACCACCATGCTTCTTACAAGCCTCGGTAACAACATCAGAACGGTTACCCTTGGCAATCATCACGAGCGATGCACCATTAGCCTGGAACTCATCAACGTATGGGTCCATACGGTTAGCGGTGGTTGGGCCCATCGAACCACAAGGATAGCCCTCTGGAGTCTTAGCAGGTCCAGCATACAGCACAGGATACTTCTTGAAGTACTCAGGCATTCCCTCACCAGCATCCAGACGAGCCTTCAGCTTAGCATGAGCGATATCACGAGCCACAATAATGGTACCCTTCAGGTTTACACGGGTGCTTACAGGATACTTAGAGAGCTCAGCACGTACAGCATCGATACCCTCGTTCAGGTCGATCTCGATACCCTTGCCGCCCTCACCTGGCTTGCGCAGCTCCTCAGGAATCAGCTCTGTTGGGTTAGAGTCCATCTTCTCCAACCAGATACCATCGGCATTAATCTTAGCCTTGATATTACGGTCAGCCGAACAAGATACACCCATACCGATAGGACAGCTGGCACCATGACGAGGCAGACGGATTACGCGGATATCGTGAGCCAGGTACTTACCACCGAACTGGGCACCCAGACCAATCTTCTGAGCCTCCTTAATCAGCTTCTGCTCCAGGTCGATATCACGGAAAGCACGACCAGTCTCATCACCTGTTGTGGGCAGACCATCGTAGAACTTGATAGAAGCCAGCTTCACTGTCAGCAGGTTCTTCTCGGCTGATGTACCACCGATTACGAATGCGATGTGGTATGGAGGACATGCAGCTGTACCCAGACTCTTCATCTTCTCAACCAGGAATGGGATAAGTGTACCCTCGTTCTGGATAGTAGCCTTGGTCATTGGATAGAAGTAGGTCTTGTTGGCAGAGCCACCACCCTTAGCAACCATCACAAACTTATACTCAGCACCCTCGGTAGCCTCGATATCAATCTGTGCAGGCAGGTTGCAACGAGTGTTCACCTCGTCGTACATGTTCAGAGGAGCATTCTGCGAGTAGCGCAGGTTGTCCTGAGTAAAGGTATTGAACACACCACGGCTCAGAGCCTCTTCATCCTCGAAACCAGTCCATATCTGCTGTCCCTTCTCACCATGGATGATGGCAGTACCTGTATCCTGACAGAAAGGCAGGATACCCTTGCAAGCCACCTCGGCATTGCGCAGGAACTGCAGGGCTACATACTTATCATTCTCAGAGGCCTCGGGATCGGTCAGGATCTTAGCCACCTGTTCGTTATGTTCGCGACGCAGCATAAACTCCACATCGTGGAATGCCTGCTGGGCCAACAGTGTGAGTGCTTCCTTGGTAACTTTTACAATCTGCTTACCTTCAAACTCGGCGGTAGATACGCCTTCTTTCGACAACAGACGATATTCCGTCTTGTCCTCGCCCACCTGGAACATGGGCGCATACTTAAATTCAACTGTCTTAGCCATAATCGTATTTGTTTAATCAACGTTTAATGTTTAATCTTTCATGTTTAATATCCAAAAACTTCTTCGGTAGTCAGTCTCTTCACAGGACCGATCTTCTCGAGTGTCTTCATGTCGAGTTCCTTTTCATCGCCTAAGATGATATAGCGACATGGCTTGTTGGCCATCTGCTGCTTCTCAAAGTTCACGATATCCTGCAGGGTTACCTTATCCAGGTTCTTGTAGATAATCTCATCCAGACTGCAGTCAAGACCCAGGCGCAGAGCACTCAGATAAGCATTAAAGATACCAATCTTGGTAGTGCGGTTGCTGGCCATCTGCTTGGTAACAGCATCCTTGGCAATCTTAAAGGCAGCCTCGCTAGCAGGCATATTGTTCAGAATCTCGTTAAAGTGTGCAATACAATCGCTCATCTTATCGTTCTGGGTGATGATATGAGTCATAAAGAACTCCTTACGATCCTTCCAGCTGGGCTGAGCATAGTAAGCGTAGGCATTGTAAGCCAGACCGCGAGCCTCGCGCATCTCCTGGAATACGATACCGTTCATACCGCCACCATAGTACTCGTTGAATACCTCCTGTACAGCAGCCTCATCAGGATTCCAGCTACGACCCTCATTGTGGTACATACGCATGTAGATGTTCTTAGCATCGTAAGGTGCAATCAGAACCTCGTTCTGAGTAGCAGGTGCATTCAGGTATGGCTTGTTCTCTGGGATAGCAGCCAACTTCTTGGCTGTGCGGTGAGCCTTAGCAATAGCAGCAACAGCCTCCTTCTCGCTCATCGGACCAAAGTAAACCACCTTATGGGTGTAGTTGCTCAAGCCCTTCAGCAGATCAACAAATACCTGAGGATCGGTATCTTTCAACTCCTGCTCGCTTACCAGGTCGCGATAAGCATTACGCTCGCCAACGGTAGCATAGCTATACAGGTGTGAGAAATAGGCACCCTGACTCTTCTTGGTATCGTTACGACGCTTCAAAGTCAGATTCACCATCTGATCGTAAGCGGCCTTATCTACCTTGGCATTCTTAAACAGGTCCTCGAGCAGAGCCAGTGCTGCAGGCATATTCTCGTTCAAACCCGACAGGTTAACGGTGATATTCTCAGTACCTACATTCATCGACCAGTCGCAAGCCAGCTCGTAGAACTTCTGCTTCAACTCAGCGGCACTCTGCTTGTCGGTACCCAGCAGCTTAATATAATCAGCCACTACATCGTAGCGCTTATCAGCACTCTGACCAAACTCGTAGAAGAATACCAGATTGAACAAACCGTTATCGTTATTCTTCACGTAGTAGAAAGGCAGACTCTTACCCAGCTTAGAGATGGTCAGATCCTTCTTAAAGTCAACAAATCGTGGCTGGATGGG
>JAEEGH010032468.1_pt1 | contig 10040 bp, 9 predicted proteins | sample 9134181 | NCBI WGS metagenome assembly JAEEGH01 (sample SAMN16246544, study PRJNA631951) | gut metagenome | biome: gut microbiome; feature: rumen; material: DP-attached | host: Bos | place: Iran: Karaj | collected 2018-10 | reverse complement strand
CGAACTCTGGTCGGCCGCCCAGGGCCGCTGGCTTGAGATCAGCTCGGTCTCCAACTTCGAGAGCTATCAGGCCAACCGCCTCCACTGCCGTTACAAGGATGAGAGTGGCAAGATGCAGATCTGCCACACCCTCAACGGCAGCTCGCTCGCCCTCCCGAGGGTCGTCGCCGCGCTCCTGGAAGACAACCAGAAGGACGGCTACATCGAGATCCCCGAGGTGCTTCGTCCCTACACCGGCTTCGATCGGATCGACTGATGGCGTCCGTGACCATACTCGGCATCGACCCCGGAACCAATGTGCTTGGTTTTGGGGTCATCCGTGCCGAGGGGCGCAAGGCGACCTATGTCGATATGGGTATCCTGGATATCCGGAAAGAGAAGGACATTTATGTCAAACTCCGGATGATCCACGAATACATCACGATGGTCTGCAACAACTACAAGCCCGATGTTCTCGCGATCGAATCCCCCTTCTACGCGAAGAACGCGCAGGTCATCTTCAAGCTGGGCCGGGCGCAGGGCGCGGCCATCATCGCGGCCCTCGAGTGCGGCGTCACGTCCGTGACGGAATACGCTCCCCGCAAGGCCAAGGAGGCCATCGTCGGCAACGGCGCCGCCTCCAAGGAACAGGTGAGTCTGATGCTCCAGAAAACACTCGGCGTCACGCTGGACGACAAATTCCTCGACGCCACCGACGCCCTCGCCATCGCAATGTGTCACTTCTACGAACTTAACAATCCGCTCGCCGGCGCATCTACTAAAGGCGGCTGGGAAAAATTCCTGGCCGACCACCCTGAGCGCATTGCGAAACAGGTGTGATTTTTGCAGTATAACGCCCCGCGTATTAACATTTTAGTGTATGTTTTCTCCCCGCATCTTCTCCCGGATCCTGACAGCCCTGCTGCTGGTCGTTTCCTTCCTCCCGGCTGCGGCCCAGACCCATCACAACATTACGCTTCAGGTGCTGGACGCATCCAATGACGAGCCCGTCGGCTTCGCCACCGTATCGCTCAGCGTTCCCGGCTCGTCCACGCCCGCCAAGTACGCGCTCAGCGACGGAGAGGGTAAGGCCGTTCTCGAAAAGATCAAGCCGGGCAAGTACCAGCTCAAGATCGAGATCCTGGGCTACAAGGTGTTCACCAAAGAGGTCGAGGTGACCAAGGCTGAAAATATAGGTACCTTCAAGATGGAGACCGACCAGCAGGTGCTGGACGCCGCCAGCGTCTCCGCGACCGGCAATCCGATCCTTATCAAGAAAGACACGATCGAGTACAACGCCTCCTCCTTCAAGACCACCGAGAACGATATGCTCGTCGACCTGCTGAAGAAACTTCCGGGCATCGAAGTGAGCGAGGACGGAACCATCACCTCCAACGGCGAGACCATCAACAAGATCACCATCGAGGGCAAGACCTTCTTCCTGGACGATCCGCAGCTCGCGACGCAGAACCTTCCGGCCAAGATCGTCAACAAGGTCAAGGTCGTCAAAAAGAAATCCGAGCAGGCCGAATTCACCGGCATCGACGACGGCAACGAGGAGACCGTCATCGACCTGTCCGTCAAGCGGGGGATGATGAAGGGTCTGTTCGGCAACATCATGGCCGGCGGCGGCCACGACCTCACGCCCGAGGCTATCAGGAAGGATACCTGGAAGGATGCCGACTACTGGCGCTACCAGGGCGCGGCGATGGTCGGACATTTCACCGACAAGAGCCAGATCAGTTTCATCGCCAACGCCAACAATACCAACAACCGCGGTTTCAACGACCTCTCCGGCAGCATGATGAGCGCGATGCGGGGCGGCAGCGGCGGCGGCCGCAACATGGGCGGCGGCCAGGGCGGCTGGGGAAACAATAACGGAATCTCCACCACCTGGATGGGCGGCCTCAACGGCGCCTGGACCCTTCTGGACGGCAATATGGACCTCTCCGGCAACTATGTCTACAACGGATCGGACAAGCTCGTCAAGGAGTCGAGTCTCAAGGATACCTACCTCGGCGACGGCAGTACGCTGACTTATCGCACGGGATCATACGTGGACGGCAACGACATCGACGATTTCAACCGGAGCATTTCCCACGGACATCGTTTCGGCGTCCGGCTCGACTACAAATTCTCCAAGAACACGTCCCTCCTCATCCAGCCGCAGATCAACTTCGGCAACGGCCGGTTCGACGAGATTTCCCGCTTCGAGACCCTCCGCGGCGACGCGATGACCAACCAGGGATTCTCTTCCTCCAACGGCCGCAACAAGAACCTCACCACCAACGGCTTCATGCTCTTCCGCCAGCGGCTGGGCATTCCGGGCCGTACGCTGTCGTTCTTCGGCCGGTGGAATTATTCACAGAACAGGGTCAACGGATACAACCAGTCGCTCACCAGTTATTTTGACGGATCGGAGGATGACGTCGTCAACCAGTATTACGAGCGCAACGCGAAGAACCGCAGTCTGAGCGGCCGTCTCGTGTATACCGAGCCCCTCGGCCATAACCTCTACCTGGAAGGCAATTATTCCATCAACTGGAATTATAATTCCTCCAACAAGGATACCTGGGACAGCGGCCCGCTCGGCACCCTGCCTTTCAAGGTCGACAACCTTAACTATGCCGCCGAAGGCCAGACCCCGAACGTGACCTATTCCAACAGCATCAAGAACCGCTCCCTGGCCCACAGCTTCGGCGCGACCCTCGCCTGGCAGAAAGACAAGGCCCGCGCCCAGATTGGCTTCTCGGCCAATCCGACCACCACGCACAACGTCACCATCGACGGCGGCAACGAGAAGAAATACGACAACACGGTCTGGAAGTTCGCCCCGACGGCGATGCTCTACTACGACTTCAACGACAACAACAATATCCGCCTCTTCTACCGCGGCTCGTCCAACCAGCCCTCCACGCAGCAGCTTCTCGCGGTGAAGGACAATTCCAACCCGCTCAACATCGCCTACGGCAACCCGACGCTCACCCCGTACTTCAGCCATAACCTCCGCGGCAACTACAGTTACTCCAACAAGCAGAACTTCATGTCGCTCCGGATCAACTTCGACGGCTCCGTGGTGCAGAATCCGATCGTGAGCGCGTCCTGGTACGGCGCCAACGGCGTGGCCTACTCGATGCCGGTCAACGGACAGACCTCCTTCAACGGCAACGTCCGCCTCTTCCTCAACAGCCCCATCGCCAAGTCCAACTTCTCCGTATCCTGGATCAGCCGGACCTCCTACAGCCGTTCGGGCAGCTATGTGGGGACGGATTTCGACCTCGCGCCGTATCTCAATGCCGACGAGTCGGTCAATTACAACCAGTTCTTCGCCCGGCCCGGCGATACGGGCGGCAACGTGGACAGCAAGGGGAGGATCATCAACACGAAGTTCGAGAAGAGCGCGGCTTACGAGGATTTCGAGGCCAACATCGTCCGTCAGCTCACCGTGATGGAGCGTCTGCGCTTCACCTACCGCAGCGACCAGCTGGAAGTTACCCTGAGCGGCCGCACGCGGATGTCGAAGCCCTGGTACACGATCTCGTCTTCGGCGAACGCCAAGGCGACCTGGAACAACCAGGCCCAGGCTACCGTCAACTGGACGATCGGTCACAGCGGCGTCATCATCAAGTCTGACTTTGACTTCAACTGGTACTATGGTTATACCGTCAAGCAGCCCAATGAGTACATCTGGAATGCCGAGATTTCGAAGCTCCTGCTGAAGAATACGATGACCATCGCCCTCAAAGCGTACGACATCTTCAACCAGGCCAAGAACCTCTCCGTTACGGACGCTTCCAACTACCACCAGGAGGTGCGTAACAACACCCTCGGCCGGTACATCATCCTGTCGCTGACCTGGCGTTTCGGCAACTTCGGCAAGGCCGGGAAGCATATGCAGCAGCGCTATGGCGGCGGCCCCGGCGGCGGAATGCGCGGCCCGATGGGCGGCGGTATGATGGGGCCGAGATAGTCGGAATGGTATGCTTTTTGCGGCACTTTGGCGCCGGCTAAAAATATGAAGGATATGAAAAAGATGATTTTAGTGTTTGCAGCGGCGTTCGTTTCCGCGTTTGCGTTTACCGCGGCTGCGCAATATGCCTATCCGCAGGGGGCCGATTACCGTCCCCTCGGCGCGAATGAGGCTGTTATTCTGACAAGTGAAGAAGTGGCCGCCATGGACGAGGCCGGAGCCATCGACTGGTCGAAAGGCGAGTTGAAACTCCACGGAACCCGGCTCGGCCAGATGCAGACCGTCACGAATAAGAAAGGAAAGGAAGTCGAGAAAAATGTCAAACTTCCCAAGGATGTGCAGCAGTCCGTGCTGGGCAATGTCGGCGGCGTCGACTTCAATCCGCTCTGGAAGAAGTATGCTGCGATGCAGGATGCCGGTATGTATCTCCTGATCGGCGGCGGTCTCTTTATGATCGGCGGTACGGCGGCCGGCGGTGGAATGATGCTGGTCGGTGCCGTGATCATGCCGGTGGTGGTCGCCCTCGTGACCGTGTTCACGTTCGGACAGGCCGATATGACCGAGGTGATCCAGAACTTCTGGGACGGTATTATGGAGAAATCGAGGGTGGGCGGCTCGATCGCCGTGGCCGGTACGGCCATCGCGGTGACCGGTGCCGTGCTGCTCGCGGTCGGCCATCAGAATCTCAAACGGATGGTCCGCTACACAAACGCTGTCGGCAGACCGCAGACGGCTGCGTTCAACTTCGGAGCCACGCCTTCCGGCGTCGGCCTAACGTTCAATTTCTAAGTAAATCTGACGGCCGAGGATTTCGGCCGCGGTGATAAGGGCGGTCATACTCACCCCGAGCATTCCGTGAAGGTTGAGACTGCCGCCCGTGAGGTACAGGTTCCCTGCCGTCGTCCTCGGAGAGAGGAGGGTCGTCAGGGGACTTTTCCAGTCTTTGAGGATGCCGAAGGCGGATCCGCCGGGAATGCCGGTGTATTCGTGCCAGGTGCGCGGCGTGCTGGTGTAGACCTTGTCGATGGCGTCGCGGAGTCCCGGGACGCCTTTTTCGGCGAGGTCGAGACACTGCCCGAGCTTGATGCGCTTGCGCCCGGCGTAGTCGCCGTCGCGTTCGGGAAGGGGCATCGGGGAGAGGATGTCGAGCATTCCGCCTTCGGGGTAGGTGTGGACGAGGACGGAATCGGTGCGGTCCGGGTCCTTCCGCCAGAGGTCGGCGTCTTCGCGATGGATGTGGAGTTCGCCTTCCGGAAGGGGGAAGTTGCTGTCTTTCAGGAGGATATTCGCGGTGAAAAGTCCGGGGGAATTCTCCAGTGAGAGGATCCTTTCCCGGTAGACTTTCTTGATGACGCCGCTGCCCTGGAGGAGTGCGACGGTGACGGCGGGATGGGCGTCCGAGACGATGACGTCCGCCCGGAGGGATTCGTTTTCTCCGACGAGGACTTCCGAGACGATGCCGTCCGCGAGGCGGAGGCCGGTCACTTCCGCGCCGGTGCGGATGACCCCGCCGAGGGCTTCGATCCGGGCGACGAGGCGGTCCGTGATGGCTTTGCCGCCCCCGGGAAGCCGCCAGGCGGACCGGATGTAGGAGCCGCCGATCTGGGCGAATGCGTAGAGGGGGAGGGTGTCCGCGTCCTGGCAGAGGCGGATGTTGCTGCCGGAAAGGACTTTACGGAGCAGGGGATCGCGGAAGTTGTCGCGGATATACTGCGCGGCGCTGACGCCCATCAGCGGGCTCGGTCCGTTGTCGAAGGCGTCGAAGATGTGGTCGCCGACCTCCCGGAGGAGTTTGCCATAGGCCTCCAGGGCGCCTCGCTCGGCGGGGAACCGGTCGGCCAGCATGGCGACATAGGCGTCGATGCCGGCGGGAATCCGGAAGCGCTCGTCCCCGATGAGGATTTCTTCCGTCGTGGGTTCCCAGGGAAGGTCCGTCAGGTCGAAATAATCGGCCAGGGGCCGCAGCGGTTCGCCCGGGCCGAGGCCGCCGACGTAGTGGAAACCCGTGTCGAACCGTCGTCCGCCCCGGACGAAAGTCTGCAGGCAGCCGCCGGCCTGCCGTCCTTTTTCCAGGACGGTGACGCCGTATCCGTGCCGCAGCAGCACCAGCGCGCACTCCAGGCCTCCCAGCCCGCTTCCGATGACAATCGCACTTCGCATACGGATGCAAATATAAGCATTTTCAAGTTCCGCAAGCCGCAACTTTCCGTTTTAGTCGCCCACGCGCATTTTTTGTCCGCGTCGCTCGAAGTCGGGAAATCTTCGTATATTTGTAGTCCTTAATCGAACGACTATGCCAAAGTATGCACTCGTGACCGGCGGAAGCCGGGGAATCGGCCGGGCGGTCTGCGTCAAACTCGCGGCCCTGGGCTATTATGTCCTCATCAACTATGTCTCCAATGACGCCGCGGCGGCGGAGGCGCTGGAAGCGGTGCGCGCGGCCGGCTCCGACGGCGAACTCCTCAAGTTCGACACGGGCGACCGGGAGGCGGCCGTCGGCGCCATCACGGCCTGGCAGGAAGCCCATCCCGACGACTATATCGAAGTGCTGGTCGGCAGTGCGGGCATCCGCCGCGACAACCTTCTTCTCTGGATGGAGGGGGAGGACTGGGACGCCGTTCTCCGGACCGATCTCGACAGTTTCTACAACGTCACCCGTCCCTGCCTGCAGCCGATGGTGCTGCACCGCTACGGCCGGATCGTCAATATCGCCTCGCTCTCCGGCCTCAAGGGACTTCCGGGCCAGACCAATTATTCGGCCGCCAAGGGCGGGCTGATTGCCGCGACAAAATCCCTGGCGCAGGAAGTGGCGCCCCGCGGGGTGACGGTCAACGCCGTCGCGCCCGGATTCATCCGCACCGATATGGTCGAGGGGCTCGACGAGGCGGAACTCAGGAAGACCATCCCCGCCCGTCGCTTCGGCACGCCTGAGGAGGTGGCCGCCCTGGTCGGCTTCCTGGTCGGGAAGGACGCGGCCTATATCACCGGGGACGTCATTTCCATCAACGGAGGTCTGTATTCTTAAAATCTATTGCCATGAAAAGGATCAAACTGATATTCGTCCTGGCCGTGACGCTGCTTGCGGCCGTTTCCTGCCTGAAGTCCACCAACAAGCAGAATTTCACCTGGGACGTTTCCTTCGAGGAAGAAGGGCTGAAGTTTCATGCAGACGACAGCACGTGTTTCAATTCGTTCGTCTCGTTCGGCAACCTGATCGGCTTCTCCGCGGTCGTTTCCGGCGAAGAGAACGAAAATCTGCTCGGCGGATTCGGCATTTGCCGCGGCGTCGACCCCACCCTGACCGGGACGGCGGCCAAAACGCCGTACCACTGTTTCGCGCATCCTTATCTGGAGAACGAGAAGACTTTTGCCGTATTCCGCCAGAGCGGAAATATGCCCGAGGAGCAAATTATTTTCAACATTCCAAGTGCCCAAAGCACCATCAGCCCGCGGGGCGTGATGCTCTGCAATACGCACAATTTCATCCAGATCGCGAAACTCGGGAACGGGTTCGGCGAGGGCAAGTTCACCTCGGGCGACTGGGCGGAGGTGAAGTTCACGGGATCCCTGAACGGGGCCGAGACGGGTTCGGTCTCCTTCCGGATGGCGGATTTCTCGGGCGGGAAGGAAGAAATCGTGGAGGAATGGACGCTTGTGGACCTTTCTCCGCTCGGAAGTGTCGACAAAATCGACATTTCGCTGTCCTCATCCCGGGAGAATGTGTTCCAGGTCGTGTGTCTCGATCACGTGAATTTGTCCTGCTCGCTTGTATTTTAAGATTTTTTTCCTATCTTTGCGGTCCGCTTCCTCGGGTAGGAAGCAATAACAACAATTATTAATTATTTAAAACAGATTCACAATGGCTGTTAAAATTCGTTTACAGCGCCACGGAAAGAAGAATTTCGCATTCTTCCACATTGTAGTGGCTGATTCCCGCGCTCCGCGCGACGGTCGTTTCATCGAGCAGCTTGGCTCGTACAACCCCAACACCAACCCCGCCACCATCATCCTCGACGGTGACAAGGCTCTCGCCTGGTTGAACGTGGGTGCCCAGCCTACGCTGACGGCCCGCCGCATCCTCTCCTACGAGGGTGTCCTCCTTCGCAAGCACCTCCAGGGCGGTATCGCCAAGGGTGCCCTGACCCAGGAGCAGGCCGACGCCAAGTTCGCTGCCTGGAAGGCCGAACGCGACGCCAAGATCGCCGGCAAGATCTCCGGTCTCAAGAATGAGGCTATCGAGAAGGCCAAGGCTGCCAAGGCCGCCGAGGCCAAGGTAAATGCTGCCCGTGCAGAGGCTCTCGCCGCTAAGAAGGCTGAGGCTGAAGCCGAGGCTGCAAAGGCTGCCGAAGAGGCTGCCGCCGAGCCTGTCGAGGAGACGCCTGCCGAGAACGCTGAGGCGTAATGCAGAAAATCGCAAGCGTCCTTCGTTCGGACGGGACGGACGGCCGGATCCTGCTGGGATTCCAGGGTGTCTCTCCCGACGAGATCGACCTCGAGGAACCGGTGTTCATCTATGATGATGGACTTCCGGTTCCTTATTTTGTTTCCGAATTCACCCGTCGGGGCAACTCCAAGGCCATCTGCCGCCTCACCGGGCTCCGCTCGCTGGAGGACGCCGAGGAGATTGTCGGCCGGGACGTCTACGCCGATCTTGAGCTGGATGAGGACGATCCTTCGGCCCTCGAAGGCTGGACGGTTCTCTCGGAAACGGGCGCGAAGGTCGGCGAAGTCTCCGGCTACGAGGACATTCCCGGCAATCTCTGCATCCAGGTGAAGACGGCAAAAGGCGAGGTCCTTCTGCCCTTGCATCAGGACCTTGTGGTCCAAACGGACTGGGGGAAAGGCGAGATTACGCTGAGGATTCCCGAGGGTTTGCTGGAACTGTAATTTTTTTCTATATTTGTGGACGGAACAAAAATTATTGACCTATGATTACTTGGATTGTCATTATTGCCCTGGTGGTCGTCATTGTCCTATGGGTAATCTCCGTTCAGAACCGCCTTGTCAAGGTGGACGAGCTCTGCAACAACTCCCTTAAGCAGATTCAGGTGCAGCAGATGAGCCGTTACGACGCGCTCAAGACCATCGTTTCACTTGCCCGTGAGTCCGCCCAGGTCGAAGGCGAGAACTTCGAGAAGATCATCGCGATGCGCCGCATCACTTCTTCCGCAGCCCCGACCGCAAAGGAGATCAATGACAACGAGGCCGCCCTGGCCGCGATGAGCGCGAAACTGATCGCCGTCGCCGAGCAGTATCCCCAGCTTCAGGGCAGCGAGCAGTACAAGGAGGCCATCAAGAGCTATAAGGACTATGAAGAGAATGTCCGTCTCTCGAGGATGACCTGCAATGACACGATCACGAAGTACAACCGTGACGTGCGTTCCTTCCCGGCCTCGGTCGTAGCTTCGCTGCTCCATTTCCCGGTCCGCGACTACCTCGCCGACGCCCCCGAGAAGGCCGACATCCCCGACGAAGTTTTCAAGCGCTAAGCCCATGAGAAAGTTCATTCTGACCGCCGTAGCCTTCGTGGCTGCCGCGGCCTTTTGCTATTCCCAGGCCATCCATGACATTGACACCCGTGTCTATATTGTCCGGAACGGTAATGCCGTTGTCGCCCAGACCTGGGACGTTGACATCGTAAGCGGGACGGAGTATTATATCCCGATTGACAATCCGGGCAATTCCTATATCCGCGACCTGAGCGTCTTCGAGAACGATGTCGAGTTCGAAAGTGACGGGCGTAACTGGGATTCCAGCCGCTCCCGCGCCGAAAAGACCGGCCGCTGCGGCATCCTCGAAAAGGGCGGCGGCGACGTCGAACTTTGCTGGGGCCAGGGAGAGTATGGACACCATGTCTGGCAAATCAGCTATATCATCGAGGATCTGGTCCAGGACTATGGAGAGGACGGCGACGGCTTCCACTGGCACTTCCTCAACGACGAGTGGTCGGCCAAGCCTCAGCACGCCAGGATCCGCATCTACAACGAGACCGAGGGTGAACCTTGGTTCTTCGAGTCCCAGGACAGCTGCAATGTGCAGTTCTGGGGTGTCGGTATGGTAGGCGATTCCTCCCTTGAGGACGGGGTGATAG
>JAEEGH010032464.1_pt1 | contig 10041 bp, 6 predicted proteins | sample 9134181 | NCBI WGS metagenome assembly JAEEGH01 (sample SAMN16246544, study PRJNA631951) | gut metagenome | biome: gut microbiome; feature: rumen; material: DP-attached | host: Bos | place: Iran: Karaj | collected 2018-10 | reverse complement strand
ATTATAGGGGGAGTGGCTCCCGATGTCAACGCCGCGTCTGCCGATCGGCGCTGAAAAGCGGTTTTCCGGCCTTGTCGGAACAACTAAACGGGCCGGCGGTTTTTTAGGAAGATTTCCGGGGTTCGGATTCGGGCCCGTTGTGGTATAACTATAATGGAGTTTTGTATAAAACCGGAGGAACAGAACGTGGAGAAAAAAGTAAGGACTGCCGTGATCGGCTACGGCATGATCAGCAACATTTACCTGAAAAATCTGAAAAACCTGTTCCATATCATCGATCTCGTCGCCGTTGCGGGACGCAGCGCGGCCGCGGCGCGCGCGCAGGCCGACGCGTACGGCGTGGAACGGGCCATGACCATCGAAGAGGCTGCCGCCGCGGAGGATATCGAACTGGCGGTGGTGCTCACGCCGGCATCCGCCCATTACGGCATCATCAGGCAGATGCTCAGCGCCGGGAAACACGTCTGGACCGAGAAGACCATGGCCGTGACCGTGGAGCAGGGACGGGAGCTGACGCGCCTCGCGGAGGAAAAGGGCCTTTATCTGGGCGTGGCTCCGGATACGGTGCTCGGCGCCGGGATCCAGACAGCCCGCGCCGCGCTGGACCGCGGCATGATCGGAGAGGTGACCTCGGGCCTGGCTGTGATCAACCGGAACCAGTCGCTCAACGCGGAGCTGTTCACCTTCCTGCGGGGAGAGGGCGGCTCGCTGCCCTACGATGTGGGAATCTACTACATAGGCGCGCTTCTCGCGCTGCTGGGCCCTGTGGGATCGGTATGCGCATTCGGGACCCCGGCGAAAAAGCATGAGCCGGAGCTTCTGTACGCGAACGCGGAGGCTGAGCCCTGGACCATCCCGGGAAGCGCCGTGATGAGCGCCTCTCTGAAATTTGCCTCCGGCGCCCCGGTGAGCGTCCTGTTCGACGGAGCCACCGTCAACGCGCCGCAGCACGTCCTGACCCTTTTCGGCGAGAGGGGCATCCTCAAGCTGGGAGATCCCAACACCTTCAACGGGGAGGTCCGGCTCGCCTATGCCGACGGGGGAGAGTGCGTTCTGCCCTTCACCCACGGCTATGACGGCGTGAACACCCTGGAGCCGACGCCGTTCGACGGCTACGGTCACCGGGGTATCGGCGTCGCGGAGATGGCCTACGCCTTGCGCCGCGGACGGCCCAACCGCTGCGGGAAGGAATACGGCCTCCACTGCCTGGAGGTGCTCGCCGCCATGGAAGAGTCCGCGTCGTCGGGAAAAAGCGTGGAAATCGCCTCCCGCTTCGTCATGGAGCCGCTGAAGCCGGGTTATTACTCGGGCCTTGGCGGAATGCGCGGCGACGCGGAACGCTCGCTGATGGACTGACAGGAGGTTTGGTGTGAAATACGGCATCAATACATACGGAGTGCTCAAAGACCGCCGGGATACTCTGACGGCACTGAGTGAACTGCGCGCGCTGGGCTTCACTCAGCTCGAGCCCTGCCTGTCGCCGGAGACGATACAGGGATGGGAGCACGTCTTCTGGTCTCCCGAATGGCTTCGCACCCATCTGAGCGAGCTTCGCGCGCAGGGATGGGAGATCGTCTCCGCTCATCTGATCGGGTGGGAGGCCGATACGCGCGCCGAAGAGCTCGCGGCTCTTGCCGCCGAGCTCGGGATCCGGCAGTTCGTGGTAAAGTGCCCGCAGGATCCGGATGAGCGGTCGCTGCACGAGACGTCGATGCGCTATATCCGTCTCGCCGACGCTCTGAACGAAGCGGGAGCGGAGCTGCTGCTGCACAACGAGGGGACGGACCTTGCCGCGCGGTTCCTGGGGAAAAGCGCCTATGAGCGGCTGCTGGAGCTCTGCCTGGGAAAGGTCGGAGCGCAGTTCGATACCGGCTGGGCGCTTGCCGACGGCGAGGATCCGGAGACTCTGCTCTGGCGGCTGGGACCGGCCGTGCGGTCGCTGCATTACAAGGACATGTCCGTTAGCGGCGGCGCCATCGCGGCGGCGGATCTCGGAAAGGGAGATCTGGACGTGCTCGCCTGTCTGCAGTTCGCCCGGGCCCACGGCATCCCGCAGATACTCGACCAGGACGAATTCGCCGAAGGCCCGGCGGAAAGCCTGCGCGCCGGACTGGCGCTGCTGTCCTTATGCGGTCAACAGCGCGAGCCCTCGGCCAGTTTCCTCAACATCCTTGATACCCGGACAGGGGAGATCCGTACGCTTGCCCGTTTTGACAGGGTCATTGAGGCTCCCAACTGGATGAAGACTCAAAACTGCCTCATCTATAATTCCGAAGGGCGTATTTGGAAATACGATCTGGCCGAGGGCAGCGAGACCCCGCTCAACACCGGGGAGTGCGACAACTGCAACAACGACCACGTCCTCGCTCCGGACGAGCGGTACATCGCCGTGAGCCACGGCCCCCGGGAGGGCGGATATTCCTCCCGCGTATATATCATTCCCATCGAGGGCGGGGAGGCGCGCCTTGTCACGCCCGACTCTCCCAGCTATCTGCACGGCTGGTCCCCGGACGGGAGGGAACTGGCCTACTGCGCCTTTCGCCTGCACGAGGGCAGACTGGAAACAGATGTTTACTCGATCCCCGCGGAGGGCGGGGAGGAGAAACGCCTCACCTTCGGCGGCTTCAACGACGGGCCGGAATACGCCCCGGACGGAAAGAGCATATGGTTCAATTCCACGCGAAGCGGGAAAATGCAGATCTGGCGCATGGGCCGCGACGGGAGCGATCCGGTAAGGATGACGCCCGGGGAGCGGAACAACTGGTTTGCCCATGTTTCTCCGGACGGGGAAAAAGTCGTCTATATTTCTTACGGGGCGGAGGATCTGCTGCCCAATGAGCATCTGCCCAACATGCGCGTGGAGCTGAGGATCATGAATGCCGACGGCAGCGGCGACCGCAGACTGCTGAGCTTTTTCGGGGGACAGGGATCGATGAACGTGAACAGCTGGGCTCCCGACAGCCGGCATATCGCGTTTGTCAGCTATGAGATACTGCACAAGTAATTTATACGGAAATACATACGGAAAGGCGGAAACAGAATGGAAAAATGGAGCAGGAGCAACTATACGCCCAACCTGCCGCTGGGAGCGGACGGACGGCGAGTGACCGCGAGCGCGGAGCACATCGCCGTCAGCAAACACGCGGCTTTGGAGGGTATGGTGCTCCTCAAAAACGACGGGATCCTGCCCATCCGGCGCGGCGCGAAGGTGGCGCTGTTCGGCAAGGGGACCTTTGACTATGTCAAGGGCGGCGGAGGCAGCGGCGACGTGCATGTGCCGTATATCCGCGATCTGAGCGCGGGCTTCGCGCTGTATCCCGAGCTGGTCACGGTGTTCCCGGAGACCGACGACTATTACCGTAAATACGTTCACCACCGCTATGCCGAAGGCTTCGAGCCGGGCCTGATGGATGAGCCCGAGCTGCCCGACGAGCTGGTGCGGCGCGCCGCGGCTTTCGCCGATACGGCGGTGATCTCCATCAGCCGTTTCTCCGGCGAGGGCTGGGACCGCAAGTGCGCTTTTGACACCATCACCGGGCACAAGGGCGTGTGGGAAGAGATGATACAGCGGGCGGATCGCTGCTTCCCGAAAGGAGACTTCGTTCTGACCGACGCGGAAGAAACTATGATCGCCAAGGTGAAATCGGCCTTCTCCCGCGTGGCTGTGGTGCTGAATGTGGGCAGCGTGTTCGACACGAGCTGGATAAAGAACGATCCGGCCATCGGCGCGGCCCTGATCGGCTGGCAGGCGGGCCTGGAAGGCGGGGCCGCGGAGGCGGAGCTTCTGCTGGGGATCGCCAATCCCTCGGGCAAGCTGGCGGACACCTTTGCCGCCACCCTGGAGGATTACCCGTCCTCCCCGTTCTTCTATACCTCCGACGACTACGTGGACTATGAGGAAGACATCTACGTCGGCTACCGCTATTTCGAGACGATCCCGGGACAGAGCGCAAAAGTGAACTACCCCTTCGGCTTCGGACTGTCCTACACAGAATTCACGCTGAAACCGGCGAAGGTGAGCATTGCCGACGGCGTCGTTTCCGTAAAGACCACCGTGACCAACACGGGCAGAGCCGCCGGCAAAGAGGTGGTGCAGGTATATTTCTCCGCGCCGCAGGGAAAACTCGGAAGACCTGAGCGGGAGCTGGCCGGATGGCAGAAGACCCGTCTGCTCATGCCGGGCGAGAAGCAGACCGTGGTCGTTCGCTTCCCGGTGCCGCAGATGGCCGCGTACGACGACCTGGGCAAGGTATGCGCCTCCGCCCGTGTACTGGAGAAGGGGGAATACCGTTTCTTCGCGGGCACCGACGTGCGCTCCGCCGCGCCGGCGAAAAAGACGTTCGTGCTGGAAAAGGACGCCGTCGTCGAGCAGCTGAAGCCCCGCATGACTCCCGAACTGCTGCGCCGCAGGATGCTCTCCGACGGCAGCTATGAGGAACTGCCCACGCGCGAGCCCAACGATCCCAACGCCAACGCTCTTGAGCCCCTTACCGCCGAGAAGATCGAGGGGATCGAGCCCGCCGTCCGGTTCCGCCCGAACCGGAACCGCCGCCAGGTCGATCCGAGACCCAAGCTCATCGACGTCGCCGAGGGGAAGATCGGCAGGGATGAGTTTATCGCCGCGATGACCGACGAGGAACTGGCGATCCTGCTGGGCGGCCAGCCCAACACCGGCCTGGCGAATACATTCGGCTACGGCAATCTTCCCGATCTCGGTGTGCCCAACGTCATGACCGCCGACGGCCCTGCGGGCCTGCGCGTGGTAAAGGAATCCGGCGTGCGTACCACGGCTTTCCCCTGCGCCTGCCTGCTGGCCTGCACCTGGGATCCCGAGGTCACCGAGGCGGTGGGGCGGGCCGCCGGCGCCGAGGTGAAGGAGAACAACATAGGCGTGTGGCTGGCGCCCGCGATCAATATCCACCGCAACCCTCTGTGCGGACGGAACTTTGAGTACTACTCCGAAGACCCGCTGCTCACCGGCCATCTTGCCGGAGCGCTGATCCGGGGCGTACAGTCCAACGGCGTGGCCGCCACGGCCAAGCATCTGGCTCTCAACAACAAGGAGACCAACCGCAAGAATTCCGATTCCCGGGCCTCCGAACGGGCTATCCGTGAGATCTATCTGAGGGCCTTTGAGATCGTCGTCAAGGAATATGATGTCTGGAGCATCATGACCAGCTACAACATCATCAACGGCTGCCGTGCCAGCGAGAACGACGATATGCTCAACGGCATCCTGCGCGAGGAGTGGGGCTACGAGGGACTCGTGACCACCGACTGGTGGACCTGGGGCGAACACTACAAGGAGTGCGCCGCCGGCAACGACGTCAAGATGGGTACGGGCTACCCCGAACGGCTTCTGGAGGCGTTGGAGAAGGGAGCGCTGACGAGAGCGGATCTCGAGCTCGCCGCCCGCCATGTGCTGGGGCTTATCCTGAAGATCGACTGACGCTTTCCACACAGACATCCCCGACGTAAACCGAATAAAAAACCGCGGTATCCTCCGTTTGGCCGGACCGGCCCGGAGCGATACCGCGGTTTTTCCCTGTTCAGTTTTCGGGCCGGATGTACACGATCTCGGGCGGGTTGAACACTCTGGGGACGACCGAGTTGTTGGAAAGGCCTCGGTTTACGATCAGCCGGCCGAAATGTACGCCCTCGGTGAGCTTCGGCAGGATTCCCTGCCCGGGAGCATAGAGCCCCCGGCCGAACAGCCGGATCTGTCCGCCGTGAGCGTGTCCGCTGAGCACCAGCGAGAGCTCACGGCCGCTCAGATACCGCTCGTAGTATTCCGGGTGGTGACACAGAAGGATCCTGTACCCCTCCTGCGAGCAGAACCCGTCCAGCACAGAGAGGTCCGGCTCCATCCGCGAGGTGATCCCCGCAGCGCCCGGATAGGGAAAGCGTTCTCTCAGTCCGGCGTTGACGACCTCGCTGCGATATCGTGAGACCAGAGACGAACTCAGTCCGCCGATCACGGCGCCGCGGTACCGCACATAGCTGTCGTCCAGCACCGCAGCGCCCGTGCCGCGGATAAGACTTAAGTCGCTTTCCGTCAGCATCCATTCGTGGTTGCCCAAAGAGACAAATACAGGCGCGATGCCGGAGCACATTTCGAAGAAAGGGAGAATAAAGCGGGCGTTCGCCGCGACCTCTTCCTCCGGACGGCGCCGGGCGTTCACAAAGTCGCCGGTCACGCAGATGATATCGGGCCGGCTGCGGCGCAGCGACTCAGCCGCGGCGTCGAAGGGCCGGTCGTGCAGATCGGAAAGGTGAGCGATCGTGAAGGGACAGCCGCGGATCGAAACCGAAGTCTCCCGCAGGGCGCGGCGAGCGCTCACAGCGGGATCTCCACCTGCTCGGCCAGCTCCTTCAGTCTGCGTTCGATCTGGTGAGAGATATCCCGGCTCATACGGTCGTTAAGGGAGCGAAGCTCCTCGCTGTCCGGATTGCTGAAAACGGATTCGTAGCCGGATCTGATGCGGCTGCGGATCTCCTGCAGCCGCTTCTCGGAGATATCCGAGCGCTCGGCAAAACGGACATGGGGCAGAAGATGGCCCTTCTTCGTTTCGTTATCCCCGTCGCCGAGCAAACCGCTCAGCGGGCGGAAGCTGCCCAGTCTCGGCCCCTCAATCTGCAGGCGGGAGCCGGAGAGAGCGATACGCCGGACCACCAGGGGCAGGTCCATGTTCATCAGCCTGTCGTCAATAGCCTTCTTGCCCATGACATGGCTGATCGCCAGCAGCAGGAACGACAATACAAACCCGATGAGCATCCCGGCGGGACCTTCGCTGATGAGCACGATGCCGCTGCCGCCGCAGAGCAGCGCCACAATGATGGAAATCACCGAATCCACGAAAACGGTCGTCCAGGTCAGAGACTCTCCGGAGAGCACCCCGCGGGCGTCCACCTGCTCGAGCATGCTGAAGTCGCTAGCGGACAGTGCCGAGGAGATCCCCAGGGACCGCTCAGGGACGTGATACTTCCGGCAGATGCGCGAGGTCTGCTCCTCCAGCTCCCCGGATACCTCCAGCAGCCAGTCGGTGATGGGCTGATACAGGCATTCCTTCGCGCTGTCGGAGAACAGATAGACGCGGATACGGTCCCGAAGCTGCTCCTCCATTTCTTTGAGGAGGCGGATCTTTCCGGTTTTCCAGTCGATCAGAAGCGGTTTGACGGCTTCGTTCATCAGCGGATCGATCAGGTGCTCCAGCGCGGAACGGTAGAGATCGTTGAGATGCCGGGAGATGATATTCTCCACGGCGCTGGATTCGATCAGTTCATTGACGTCTTCACGGAAACGGGCCAGATCGTCGTCGATCCGTCCGCACCAGGCCAGCCCCCGGGCCACGCTGAACTCGGGCTCGGCGTCGGTATATATGATGGCCTCGGGGAACACCTCGCGGCACCAGCGGCGGATCTCCTCCATGCGCGAGACGCCCCCGGTGAGAAACAGAAGCTCGGGCGGCGCGCTGCCGATGCTCGCGCGCACCTGCCGCAGCCCGTCGCAGAATACATCTCGCCAGGAACGGCCGCCCAGCTGAGGGCAAGGCCGGTCCGTAAGGCGGCGGGAGATCTCGCCGTCCAGCCTGAGGTCCAGGATCAGCGGCTCGTCCCAGGTGATCAGCAGCGATTCCGAACAGTCGGTTTTCTCACGATCCTCGGGAGCGAGAGAGTAATACCGCTCCTTCAGACGCCTGGCGCGCAGCTCGCAGTCCACTCTCCAGCTCTCGCTTTCGCTCATGACCCTCTTCAGGGCGGCGGCGTTGGGGGAGGAGGCCACACATTCGTTCAGCAGCACCTCGTCCATGATGCCGCCGCCGAGGGCGACCTCTCCGCCCGTGTGGATCTCCTGCTCTTTTCCTTTGTCGATATAGGCAAAGTCCGTTGTGGACGAGCCGATATCGATCACGAGCACCGACTTGGTGCGCAGATCTACATGATCCCGCACAGAGTTGGACTGGATCGCGCCCACCATCACGGCCCGGGATTCGGACACGACTTTGGGCGACGGGAAGCCCAGTGTCTCAAAGATCCGCTCATAGCGCTCGCGGGCGTCGGCGTCCCAGCCGGCCGGACAGCCGACATACACGCTGTTGCTCTTTTCACCGCCCACCAGCGCTCCGCTGCCGCGCAGCGACTCGAAGACCCGCGCGGAAAAGTCGCGTATCAGCGCAGCGCAGTCCGACTGCGCGTCAAGGAACCGCCTTTTGAAGCGCGCGGCGGAACGTACGGCTGCCGCGGCGGAGCGCGCGGCGTTGTCTCCGATGCGCACCTCGCCGTTGGGCATCACGGCCCAGACCGTGATCACGACCTTTTTTCCGTCAATATCCACGATCTCGGGAACACGGTTCTCACCGCTGCCGACGCGGGCGACAGCGCTCTCACCGTCGCCGAGATCGAATCCCCAATACTGCATCATGACCCTCCCGGATCCTCAATCCGTATGTTCGGCGGCGCGCCCGGCCAGCAGCAGCTTTCCGTTCGCTGTCAGCGCGGGACGCAGTGTGCGCGTTTCGTTTTTTGTGGGCAGAAGCTCAAACTCCGCGGTCAGAGCGGGGTCGAAGTCGATCACGTCCACCCCCCGCCGTTCCAGGAACACCCGTACCTTCTTCAGCTGCCGCAGAGAGAACTCCCCGTTGTCCGAGTAAAGAGCTTCCAGCAGATCGCCGAGCAGCTGCAGCTCCTCGGGATCCATGGAATCGGCGCCGGGCGCGTTCGCGGCGGCAAGCTCGGCTTCCCGGGCCCGCTCCTGTTCGCTGAAGGCCTCCAGCTTCCGGTCCATTGTCTCGCCCGTACGGCACAGGACCTTCCACACCGCGTCGGCGTCCACTCCGGCGCGGGAGATCTCTTTCCGCTCGCTCAGCCAGAACCGCCCTGCCAGGAACAGACCCACGGCGCAGGCCGCGAACAGGGCGTACCCGGCGACGCGGTAAGTCCCGATCAGCAGCACGGCCGCCAGGGCGCACACCGCGGCCGCCAGCAGGGAGAACACCCCGCCCAGCCGGACCCGCCGCGGCGAGCTTTCGGTATATACGGCGCCGCACTGCAGCAGGGCGAACAGTTCATTGGCCGCGGAGGTGAGCGCGTCGGCCATCTCCTGGCGGGGCCGGTCGCCGGAATGCTCGGCGTTATAGCGCAGAAGCATGTCGCCGTAGGCCTCGCGCAGCCGTTCCACGCTCCTTGAGCGGTTTTTCTCTATGCGATCGTCGGCCCGCAGCTCGCCGCGAAGCTTTTCCTCCCGCGCGCGCAGCAGACTCTCCATGCCGACCGTGTCCATATTCTCACGCCCCTGTCGTTTTCTGCGATATCATTGTACGACTTTTTTCCCGTTCTTACAACGATGAATCTGTGTTTCCGCCGAAGCGCGGTCCGGCTGTTGAAAAAAAGGCGGGGATTGCGTATAATACGGTATACTCTTTGCCGTGAGGATCCAAGCCCATGAAAAAGACAGCTTTACTGTTTCTTGCGATCGCCCTTCTGCTCTCCGGCTGCGCCTCGCCCGCATCCGAGCCGCCCGCCGCGGAGGAACCGGCACCGACGGCAACGCCCGAGCTGCCCGATGAGCGGAAAACGGACGAGGAATTCGTCGCCGCCGTCTCCCGCGCGCTTCAGGCGCGCTGGGACGTGTCCGCCGGTTATTCGCCCGCCGATCTGGCGGCGATGAGCGCCGCCGAGTACCAGAGCTATCTTCGCGCCTGTGTCGACGCGGAGGAGAAGGAACTGGGGAGCATAGTGGATTACCGTTTTCTCGACGCCGACCTGGCCTCGCTGGCGCAGCAGTATTACCACGCTCTCTCGCTGCAGCGGGGCGGCGCCGAGTACGCGCGCACGTCGGCGCTGGCTGAATACAACGCCACCTGGGTCCTCGGATACAATTACCGCGTCGCCGCCCTTTGGGATCTCACGCGGGATTTCTCCCTGAAGGTGGAGAAGGATTACTCCTCACGCCTGGAGGAGCTGCTCGCCGCCCACCACGAGGCAAAAAAGCAGGTGGCGTTGCGCGAGATGACCGACCGCCCGCCCGGGGAGCTGGTGTAC
>JAEEGH010032462.1_pt1 | contig 10041 bp, 6 predicted proteins | sample 9134181 | NCBI WGS metagenome assembly JAEEGH01 (sample SAMN16246544, study PRJNA631951) | gut metagenome | biome: gut microbiome; feature: rumen; material: DP-attached | host: Bos | place: Iran: Karaj | collected 2018-10 | reverse complement strand
CTGGCATCAAGATGCTCTATCTTCACATCGTCAAGGGTATCGTTGAATCCGTCACGGTCGATATGGGCGAGCCAGTCTTGGAGGACGAAAAACTCTTCAACCCACAAATCGCGAAGAGTCTTTCTACTCCCCTCGCCATTCGGAGAGGGGCAGGGGGTGAGGCTGTTATCAGCGATCGTCATCGCCACCGCTACGAGTTCAACAATGCCTACAGAGAGGAATATGAGCAGGCCGGCATGAAGTGTGTGGGTATCAACCCCGCCGCCGACCTCGTTGAGATTGTCGAGATTCCTGAGAAGCGCTGGTACATCGGTGCACAGTTCCATCCGGAGTACTCATCAACAGTTCTTCATCCACATCCACTCTTTATGGACTTCATCAAGGCTTGCATATGGAAGAGTTGAAGCATGAGTGTGGTGTGGCGATGATTCGCCTGCTGAAGCCGTTAGACTACTACGAAAAAAAGTATGGTACGTGGGCCTACGGTTTCAACAAGCTCTATCTGATGATGGAGAAGCAGCACAACCGCGGACAGGAAGGCGCAGGTATCGCTTCGGTGAGCCTGAAGAATGAGCCTGGCACGGAGTATATGTTCCGTGAGAAGGCTGAGGGCAAGGATGCCATCACTGGGATTTTCAGTCGCGTCACTGAGGAGATGAAGGGTGAGTTGCTGATGGGACACCTCCGCTATTCAACGACAGGCAAGAGCGGACTGACATTCGTACACCCGTTCTTGCGGCGTAACAACTGGCGTGCCAAGAACCTTTGTCTGTGCGGCAACTTCAACATGACCAATATTGACGAGGTATTCCGCTTCCTTACCGAGCAGGGACAGTCGCCGCGTATCTATGGCGACTCGTACATCACGCTCGAACTGATGGGACACCGTTTGGACCGCGAGGTGGAGCGCCTCTTCGTGGAGGCTAAGCAGCAGGGTCTGGAGGGTACGGCCATCACCGATTACATCGACGACCATGTGGAGATGGGTAACGTGCTGAAGAAGACGATGCAGCACTACGACGGTGGCTACGTGATGTGCGGACTGACGGGCAGCGGCGAGATGTTTGCTGTGCGTGACCCTTGGGGAATTCGTCCGGCATTCTACTATCGCGACGACGAAATCATCGCCCTTGCCAGCGAACGACCCGTGCTGCAGACCACCTTTGACTTGCAATGCGAGGATATACACGAGCTGAAGCCTGGCGAGGCGCTCATTGTGCGTCGCAACGGAGACTTCAAACTGGAACAGATTCTGGGTGAAGGGACAGCGGCTGCAAACTATAGTGCCTGCTCGTTTGAGCGCATCTATTTCAGCCGAGGTTCCGACCGCGACATCTATCAGGAGCGTAAACGCCTGGGGGAACAGTTGACACCTGCCATCCTGAAAGCCATCGATGGCGATGTGGAGAACACCGTTTTCTCATATATCCCCAATACCGCCGAGGTGGCCTACTACGGCATGACCGACGGTTTCCGTCAGCAAGGCTACAACGTGCGCACAGAAAAGGTGGTGTGGAAAGACATCAAGCTACGCACGTTTATCTCTTCCAACACAGAGCGCAACGATCTGGCTGCCCACGTCTATGACGTCAGCTATGGCTCGTTGCGCCCCTACGAGGACAATCTTGTGATTATCGACGACTCGATAGTTCGCGGCACAACGCTGCGGGAGAGCATCTTCAAGATTCTTGACCGCCTGCATCCCAAAAAGATTGTCATGGTGTCGAGCTCACCTCAGATTCGCTACCCTGATTATTACGGCATCGACATGGCCCGTCTGGAGGAGTTTTGCGCCTTCCGCGCCACAATAGCATTGATAGAAGAGCGCGGAATGTGGCAGTTGGTAAACGATGTCTATTTGGCATGCAAGCGTGACCCTCAGACAAGCAATCACGTCCGTTTGCTCTACGAACCCTTCACCGTCAACGAGATTAACCAGAAAATCGTGGAGATGTTGCGACCAAGGGACATGCAAGCGCCTATCGAACTGGTGTTCCAAAGCATCGAGGGACTGCACAAGGCGTGTCCCAACCACCCTGGCGACTGGTATTTCACCGGCCACTATCCCACACCTGGCGGTACACGACTGGTCAACCAGGCATTTGTAAACTTTATTGACAGCAAACTTCAAAAACAATAAATGATGAAAAGAGGAGCAAAATTGATACTCAGCGACGGCACAGTATTCTGCGGATGGTCGTTTGGATATGAAGGAGAGACTGCCGGCGAGGTGGTTTTCAACACAGCTATGACAGGCTATCCTGAGAGTCTGACAGACCCCAGCTATGCAGGACAGATATTGGTGATGACCTATCCGCTGATAGGGAATTATGGGGTACCAAGCCTCACCCCCACCCCCTCTCCAACGGACGATGGGAGTAGTCACAATAGTGCCCTTCCTATTTTGGAAAGCGAGCGAATTCATGTGAAGGGTTTGATTGTGGCCGACTATAGTGAACAGTATTCGCATTGGAATGCCAAAGAGTCACTTGCCTCGTGGCTGAAGCGCGAAAAGGTTCCTGGAATAACGGGGATTGATACACGCCGGCTGACAAAGGTGCTACGCGAGCATGGTGTGATGATGGGGCGTGTGGTCGTTGAAGGTGCTGCGATGGAATCACAGCAAACGGAACAGGACTACGGTTCGGTGAACTGGGTGGAGAAGGTGAGCTGCAAAGAGGTGATTACCTACAAGCCCGATATGACAGCGGCAGTCGCTCGGCCTTTGGACACTTGCCAGCAACGGGACGCAAGAAACTCTAAACTCTACTCTCCTGACTCAAAACCAAAGACGGTGGTCTTGGTGGATTGCGGTGTGAAGGCCAATATCATTCGCTGTCTGACACGTCGCGGCATCGAAGTGGTGCGCGTTCCTTGGGACTACGACTTCAACCAGTTGGAGTTCGACGGGCTGTTCTTGGCTAACGGCCCTGGCGACCCGGAACAATGCGAAGTGACGGTGAGACACATCAGGACTTTCTTGGAGAACGAATCGAAAAAAATATCTACTCCCCTCTCCAGTCAGAGAGGGGCTGGGGGTGAGCCTGTGCGTCCGTGTATGGGCATCTGCCTGGGCAATCAACTGCTGGCTCGTGCGGCAGGAGCTAAGACCTACAAGCTGAAATACGGTCATCGCTCGCACAACCAGCCGGTGCGTGAGGTGGGTACGAACAGTTGCTTCATCACGTCGCAGAATCACGGCTATGCTGTGGATGACTCGACGCTTCCAGACGATTGGGAACCGCTGTTTGTTAACATGAATGACGGCTCGAACGAGGGCATTCGCCATCACACCAATCCTTGGTTCTCGGCGCAATTCCACCCTGAAGCCTGCTCAGGTCCTACTGATACGGAATGGATGTTTGATGAGTTTGTAAAAATGCTAAGGCCCACCCCACAGCCCCTCCCTGTGAGTGAGGGGCCGGGGAAAGGTCTGGCATGCCGGAAGGTTCTCATTCTTGGCTCTGGTGCCCTGAAGATAGGTCAGGCTGGAGAGTTCGACTACTCGGGTGCACAGGCGCTGAAAGCCTTGAAAGAAGAAGGTATCCACTCGGTGCTCATCAACCCCAACATCGCTACGGTGCAGACATCAAAGGATGTAGCTGACACGGTGTATTTCCAGCCCGTGACACCAGAGTTCGTGGAGCGTGTCATAGAAAAGGAGCGCCCTAACGGTATTCTGTTGTCGTTTGGCGGGCAGACAGCGCTGAACTGCGGTGTAGAGCTATACAAAAAGGGAATATTAGAGAAATACGGTGTCGAAGTGCTGGGCACTCCCGTGCAGGCCATCATCGACACGGAAGACCGTGACCTGTTTGTGAAACGACTCGACGAGATTGGTGTGAAGACCATCAAGAGCGAAGCTTGCAATACGATTGAGGAAGTGCAAAAAGCAGCACACGAGCTGGGCTTTCCTGTGATATTACGTGCTGCATACGCGCTTGGCGGTCTGGGCAGCGGCTTCTGCGACAACAACGAGGAGTTGCTGGCACAAGCCGAAGAGGCTTTCTCATTCTCACCGCAGGTGCTGGTGGAGAAATCGCTGAAAGGATGGAAGGAGATAGAGTATGAGGTGGTGCGCGACCGATTCGACAACTGCATCACCGTCTGCAACATGGAGAACTTCGACCCGTTAGGCATCCATACGGGCGAAAGCATCGTGGTTGCACCGAGTCAGACGCTCTCGAACAGCGAGTACCATAAGCTGCGCGAACTGGCCATCAAGATTATCCGCCATATCGGCATTGTGGGCGAGTGTAACGTGCAATATGCGCTTGACCCAAATAGCGAAGACTATCGCGTCATCGAGGTCAACGCACGACTGTCGCGCTCGTCGGCATTGGCATCGAAGGCCACGGGCTACCCATTGGCATTTGTTGCTGCCAAACTGGGACTCGGCTACGGACTCTTCGACCTGAAGAACAGCGTCACCAAGACGACCTCAGCCTTCTTCGAGCCTGCTCTCGACTATGTAGTAGTAAAAATACCACGTTGGGATCTCACGAAGTTCCACGGCGTGAAGCGCGAACTTGGCTCGTCAATGAAGAGCGTGGGCGAGGTAATGGCTGTCGGACGCACCTTCGAAGAAGCTCTACAGAAGGGACTGCGCATGATTGGACAAGGCATGCATGGGTTTGTGGAGAATCATGCCATCAAGATTCCTGACATCCAGAAGTCACTGCACGAACCGACGGATATGCGTATCTTCGTCGTATCGAAAGCATTGGAAATTGGCTATAGCGTTGAGCAGATTCATCAGTTGACAATGATTGACCGCTGGTTCCTCGAGAAGCTGAAGCATATCGTTGACATCGATCAACAACTGAAGGAGAACGCTCTGCTTTCCGAACTTTCAGAGTATATGGAACCCAGTGAGTTTATGGAGTATCTCAGGTCACAGGAAATCTTCCCGTTATTGCGAGCTGCCAAGATGTACGGCTTCTCTGACTTCCAGATAGGCCGTGCCATAGGCTTGGAGAATCGCATGAAGATGGAACAGGCAGGTCTTAACGTTCGCAAGTGGCGCAAGGCCCTCGGCATCACTCCCACTGTCAATCAGATAGACACCTTGGCGGCTGAATATCCCGCCCAAACCAATTATCTATATTTGTCGTACCTTTAAAACAGAAAGATTATGTGTGGAATCGTAGGCATTTTCAATGTTAAAGAGCAGACCAGTGAACTGCGACATAAAGCATTACGTATGAGTCAGAAAATCCGTCATCGCGGACCTGACTGGAGTGGGATATATTGTGGCGGCAGTGCCATCCTGGCTCACGAACGATTGAGCATCGTTGACCCAGAAAGTGGTGGGCAACCGCTGTATAGCCCCCGCGCATCGGAGGGGGATGAGAAAGGCCTGCAGGTGTTGGCTGTGAATGGCGAGATCTATAACCATCAGGAGATTCGTCGCCAGTATGCTGGGCGCTATGAGTTTCAGACGGGGTCTGACTGTGAAGTGATCCTGGCACTCTACAGAAGCCTCACTGCTTCTCCAAAGGGCGAGGGGAGTTGTTACACTCATGAGCAGATTTGTCAAATGCTGGAAAAGCTAAACGGTATCTTTGCCTTTGCACTCTACGACGAGGAACGCGATGAGTTCCTTATAGCCCGCGACCCCATCGGTGTGATACCTCTTTATATTGGCTACGATAGCGACGGCACCGTATATGTCGCTTCAGAGCTGAAGGCTCTCGAAGGACAATGTGAGCGCTATGAACCGTTCCTTCCCGGTCATTATTATTGGAGCAAAGAACCATGCATGAAGCGCTATTACAAGCGTGACTGGTTTGACTATGAAGCCGTGAAAGACAATGCATACTCAGTCTCTGCCATCCACGATGAGCTGACAGCTGCCGTCAAGCGTCAGCTAATGTCAGATGTGCCATACGGTGTATTGCTCTCGGGTGGACTTGATTCCTCTGTCATCTCTGCTATTGCTGAGCAATTCTCTGAACATCGCATTGAGGACGATTCGAAGACCAAGGCTTATTGGCCCCGTCTGCATTCATTTGCCGTTGGTCTGAAAGGGGCTCCCGATTTGGCAAAGGCAAAGATGGTGGCCGACCATATCGGCACCGTACACCACGAAATCAACTACACCATTCAGGAGGGACTGGATGCCATTCGTGACGTCATCTATTTCATCGAGACCTACGATGTCACTACCGTCCGTGCATCTACACCAATGTACCTGCTGGCGCGAGTCATCAAATCGATGGGTATCAAGATGGTGCTCAGCGGCGAGGGGGCCGATGAGATTTTCGGTGGTTACCTCTACTTTCACAAAGCCCCTTCGGCTCAGGCCTTCCATGAAGAAACGGTTCGCAAATTAGGCAAGCTCTATCTCTACGACTGCCTTCGTGCCAACAAGAGCCTGTCGGCCTGGGGCGTAGAAGGTCGTGTGCCTTTCCTTGACAAAGAGTTCCTCGATGTCGCCATGCGCACCAACCCCGAGGCTAAGATGTGTCCGGGCCAGACGGTGGAGAAAAAGATTGTGCGCGAAGCCTTTGCCGACATGCTTCCCGCCGAAGTTGCCTGGCGTCAGAAAGAGCAGTTCAGTGATGGTGTGGGCTACTCCTGGATTGACACGCTGAAACAAATCACCTCAGAAGCTGTTTCAGACGAGCAGATGGCTCATGCTGCTGAACGTTTCCCCATCAATCCGCCAAAGAACAAAGAAGAATATTACTACCGTAGCATCTTCGCTGAGCATTTCCCCAGCGACTCTGCCGCTCGTTCCGTTCCTTCCGAAGCCTCCGTTGCCTGCAGCACTGCCATCGCCCTCGAATGGGATGCAGCCTTCAAAGACCTAAACGATCCTTCTGGCCGAGCTGTCAAAGGCGTACACGAAAGAGCATACTGACGGCAATGACTATTCATACATACTTCATCTTGAAATAGTCCAGTATATCATTGTAGCAGCCATGTGCCATTAGGAGGTTATTTAAAAGACGATGCTGTTCTTGCCCACTTTGGTAGCAAGGACGGCATCGTCTGTATCTCACTGTATCTGCCTGTAATTTCAACTGGATACTGAATATCGATACGGTCGAAGATTATATAACCCCGTATCGTTCGATAATTCGACGCAGCGAGAAGCATATTCATTGCCATTGCAGCGATTATACATATAGTTGATATCATCATTGCTTATTCCCTCTGCGCTTGGCTTTTTTCTCAATCCCCTTGATGCTCTCCAAATAGGCTTGTTCAACTGACGAGAGTGTCTTCACTTGAAACTTGCGGTATTCTGCTACGGCCTTCTCCATTGCCTCTTCGTGACTGACAGTGCCGCCATCAGTTAGCACTTCTTCACCAATAGAGCTGATGTTGTTGTCAAGCTGATGAACATAATCTTCCATATACATGGGCCGATGCTTCAATGCCTGGATTTCAGCAAAGTCGAAATATCCAGAAACAAGGTTGTTCAGAATCTTCAACTCGTCAGCAGACAGATAGTTTTTGGCAATCTTTATATCGTTCAAACAAGGTAGTTCACCTTTGAATGTTGTCAATCCCATAAAAGGCTTGTCTGCATCAGCCCTTTCATAGATGACTTCAGCAGCGGTATGTCCGTGAGCAGCATAATGAAGCTTGTTCTGCACAATTTTGAAGAACAGGCGGGAGGTTTCAGAACGTGGGTCATAGTCAACAGCGGTTGCATAGAGGTCAAGCACCTGACGATAAAGTACCTTCTCAGAGGAACGGATGTCACGGATGCGGTCGAGCAGCTCCTTCCAGTAGCTACCCCCACCAAGGTTTTTCAGCCGTTCATCGTCCAAGGCAAATCCTTTTACGATATACTCATGCAGGCGCTCCGTTGCCCATTGACGGAATCGGGTGGCAATGATAGAGCGGATACGATAACCTACTGAAATAATCATGTCAAGATTATAATAGGGTATCTCGCGAGTTACTTCTCTATTGCCCTCCTGACGAACCTGTCGGAATTTCCGACAAGTTGCTTCTTCGTTTAGTTCTTCATCCTCATAGATGTGCTTGATATGCTCTACCACATTGGTTCGTGAAGAACCAAAGAGGTCTGCCATCTGTTGCTGCGTCAACCACACGGTTTTATCTTCCAACCTAACATCCAGTCGAACCACTCCATCTTCCGACTGATAAATGATGATATTTCCTTGTTCGTCCATGCCTTATTTACAATTAGTAGTTGCATCTAAAAATGACACGTTGGTTACTATCACATAGCCAATCGCAGATTTCTATTGTGCCTTCACCATCAAGCTGGTTGCTGAATATGGCAATGTGGTCATCGCTTAGAGAACGGTTAAACAAAATAGTATTCCATTCGACTCCTGCGCTAGACACTTTTTCCCCTAATGGCTTGCAGCCCTTATAGTACTTCATCGGTGAACGGACGGGGCCACTGTCAGTCCTGAAGCCAAGGACAAACTTGTCTGAAGTAAAGCAGAGCATATTGACCACAAATAAACGATAACCCTGATACAAGGAATCCTGAGGTCGCATCTTTACAATAGCCTCATCAGACTCATCTGAAATTCCCCAACCTTCAATCCATGAAGTACGCGAAAAGTTTGATATGGCTTTACGAATAATATCTTCAGACAAATCTGGATTACCAAGTATTTCAACAGATAGATAGTACTTAATTAGTGAGCGCAAACGGACATCTATGGAATTACTCATTAACTGATACCCCAAATAGTTATCATCGTTTCCATTTAAGACAGAAGTGACGATATTTTTTGCCAACTGTTTCTTGAAATTCAGGTTGGCAAAGACTTGTGCAATAAAATAGTGGTTGTACTCAGTATCATTAAGATTCCAGTCACAAAAGTCAGCGTATTGTTTTGCTGTATCGTTTGTGACAAGTTTGGAAATCACATCGAGAATCTCTTTTTCCATAATAGATAGAACAATTTATTTATTATATACCTCTTTCTGCCCAGCCTCCTCTATCCAGGTTCCTGTATCCCACGGCTTCGGCGATATGCTGGCTCTGAAGTCGTAGTCATTGTTCGCCTTTTTCTTTATTTCTCTCTTCCTTATTACTCAGCAATAGATCGTCTTTGGCATTCAACGGTGAAACTACGGGCTTGCCCGTCTTGGCTTCAAGTTCCATACGGGCATTGCGGGCAATTTCACCACCTTGACGAGCTACGTCAATATGGTCGCCAAACGTTTCTGGATTCTGACTCTCGGAGATTTCCTTCGTAGAAAGTTCTGCTAGCATGTTCATCACCAGTTCGCGGTTGGTCATATTGTCACGCAGGTTTTCTTTCTTCAGCCCCTTAAACTTCTTGTATTCACGTGCAGTCATGCCAGCCCAAGTATGATAGATGATGTCGGTCAGTGTGGCAAACTGTACCCCTTCTTCCAGACCCCGACGTTTCCATTCGTCCGTCAGGTCTTTGCGTATCTCAATGGATTTCAGCCGTTGGTTAATCCAATTGTCCGAATAGCCCAGCCGTTTATAGTCTGCTAAAGCCTGCTGAATACCCAACTCAGGGTCTTGCATCTGGTCAAGTCGCTGCGCAGCCACCTGCGCCATCCATTGTTTGAACGGCTCTGCTTTGGGTGACGGGATGGACTGAATGAGTCGGAAAAGCAGTTCTGTATCAGCCACATCCGTCTTTCGCATCTTGCCGTCAGCCGCCTGCAATTTCAACTGGTGACAATTTGTCACCGTTTCATTTCCTTCTTCTTTAAGCCTCTGTTTCAATTTGTTCCAATATTTACGAGCCGTCAATGCATCTTTGCTTTCAGTAAGCACACCACAAACATCGACTATCGAGAAGTACCACTTTTCTTCCACGTCATCATACACGGCGCGGACCTTTTTCTCTTCAAAAAGCTTTATCTGATTGAACTTTGTCATACGTCTTTATATTAACTTTCAACATACAGATCTATTTTGCGAGTTCATTTAATTGCTACAAGCATCAATTATTGCCATAATGATGAGAGGATATATAATGAGAGCGGTGATGATGTTTACCCATATAGGTATCCCATCATTATTATTCGTTTGGGGACTAACCGCAGATTCTTCCCTGA
>JAEEGH010032461.1_pt1 | contig 10041 bp, 4 predicted proteins | sample 9134181 | NCBI WGS metagenome assembly JAEEGH01 (sample SAMN16246544, study PRJNA631951) | gut metagenome | biome: gut microbiome; feature: rumen; material: DP-attached | host: Bos | place: Iran: Karaj | collected 2018-10 | reverse complement strand
CTACACCATAGCCGCATCTATTTCGGCTTCAGGCAGCACCCTGACCGTGTCTTTTACCACATTGGGTGGGGGGAGTAACTTTGGGGCTAACCCATCGTCTATTTCAGGCTGGGTGGGGGCCAACAACGCCATCAAACTGAACAATTGCAAGTTTACAGGCTTGGATAAGGGGGGGCGCGTAGGCTTTAGCGCATACGACTGCGCGCCGAAGTTCAACTATCTTATCATCTCCGGCGGAGGGAGCAGCGAAGGGTATTCCGCTGGCTCATCACTCGCGCGTAGCAGCGGCAAGGCGACGACGTCTTTTGAAGATTCAGAAGAGAAATGGTTCCTCGGCGGTTCGGATGACACGGCCGATGACGATGAAGCCATGAAGTGGTATTTCGATGATGGATATGTCCTGCGCCGCCGCATTCCGGCAATGACGGTTGATTTGTTGACAGGCGTGGATCCGTTTGGCCTGACGATTAAGGAGACGGTACCACTGACGTCAATGCAATACTACCCTTACAAAAAAACCATTCATTCATGGGATCCTTTCTACGTTGAGTTCAAAGTTGGCAATAAGGGCGGTGCCAATACCGTGGTGATTGACAGTGCAACTGTGACGCCTTGGCGAGGCGGAACACGTGGCCCAAGCACCCATGCCAACACGGAATCGTTTGAATGGACAGGAAAGGACGAGCAGAACGCTTTCGCGCGTGGTCGTTTTTACAGAGACAACTGGCTAATTTTCGAAGGCTGGGCCGTGACGAACAACGTCAAGAACCAATCGGTTCTTAAAGATGTCGCCGCGCGTTTCCAGCGTTCGCAGGCCAATACGAATTTAGTCCAAGCGCTCTACTCGCCCTTTATGACAAACGGCATCGGGACGGTGAAGTTCAACTATCTCGTGGAGGGCAACAGCGGTGACCGTGTCATTTACGCCATCGAATACACTGATAAGGATAATTCGGGCGATTTCGGAGACAGCGACCTGCATTTAACGGCAGCCGTATATACCAATACCGTCACTAGCGGAATGGTTTACGGCAAGCGATCCTGCAATGTCTGCACGAACTACCTCTACTCTACAGAGGGCAACCTTTACGAAATGCGATTCCGCATTCGATTGCTGGAAGGAAGCAGCCCAGACGCCGTGTTGTGGATAGACAGCGCATACGCGAACGACTATCCGGAGGAGACCGATGACATGTGGAAAGTCTATAACGGCCGCCTTGCCAATGCGGAAACGTCAAGTGAATACTCTCGCATTTATGGAAGAAAGGGAACAACGCTCTATCTCAACAACTCCACTACGGCCGACACCGGTGATGCGCGTGGCGTTGAAAACCCATTCGACCAGTGGAAGCCATTCCTGCAAGTCCCATACTTGGAGGATGGCATTGGCGAGATCGCCTTCAACTATCGCGTCCATACGCCCACGAACGCCTCGAACCGTGCAGCAAGCCTGACAATTGCCATATCCACCAACAAGACACTTGAGGAGTCGGAGTGGGTTGTTATCACCAACATGACCGTGACAGGCACCGGCTATGTCAAGTTCGACGACCCGGACATTTTCCAGAAGGAATACAAGTATGTCCGCTTCTTCTCCGACACCAACAATGTCGGCCGCATCTGCCTTGACAACATCCTCGTGATGGAGCCGTCGCGTCCCGGCTATGACATCTCAAAGGTCGTCATCACCCCGTCGCAGCCAATTTACAATGATCCCGAGGCTCCGGTGGTGTCGGTCGCCGCGACAATATCGCGTTTGACGCAAAAGCCTGAAAACATAAGGCTGTTTGTTTCATGGCACGAAGGGACCAACGTTTGGGGCTATTCCAATTGGTGGACACCCGAACTTGAGGGCGCATACAACACCGTGGAATTGTTTGAGAGCCCTGATACGCCTCGCTTATATACTACGCAGGCCAACCAGGGGTTGCCAACGGCGCCGGCAAATGGCACTATCCAGTATGTGGTCTGGGGCAAGCATTCCAAAGTGCCTGACAACTATACGAGGCAGGATGTCATTTTTGAAAACGACAGCGCTTTCGTCAACCCCGAATGGTATGGTTCCGTGGATTTGAACAAATCAATGACCAACTCAAATCCGTCTGCGACATTCTCTCCATATTATCTTGTCTATTCCTGCGCGCCAGGATCCATTTGGATCAACGAAGTCTGGAACAACTACAGCACATCCGCGAGTACAAAGAACTATTATCCGGAAGGTGAACCCTGGAATAAGTGCAAAGCCTGGGAATTCATCGAGCTGTGCGGCAAGGGCGGAATTGACATTTCCGGCTGGCGGCTGAATGTCTATCTCAAGGCTGCGGAAGACCCAACGTATGAGGTGGACCTTGTCCAGTCGTATCATTTCGCCTCCGGGACGATTCTTGACTATGACTACAACGGCTGGGGCTTCTATGTCGTAGGCGACAAGGATACTCCAAATGTTGACTATGTCTTGACCGATACAAAGGGGAATCCTACGGTGGCCGGTAAGATCGACGCACTCAAGGCGAGTGTCATAGCGATAGAGTTGCTGCGCGATGGCGGAGAAGACGGCATTCTTGAGTGCGCATGTCATATCGGCGGTGTCTCAGCCGATCCGCAGAACCCGAACGCGGCCTTCTCGCAGCGTATATCCGCCCCGAAGACAAAAGGGTCCGGAGCTTCGGAATATCCATATTCCTACGCCCTTCTCGACGACTTTACCGACGAAGAAAATACCATTTACACAAACGAAGTGGCCGGAACGGCGTCTGGGCCGCGCCTATGGTACTGGGCGCTCGGCAACCCAACCCCAGGCGCAGTGAACCGAAACAAGGATTATCGCGTGAACCAGAGCTTTGGGGAAACCATCATAGACTCTTTCACGCTGGATTCCGGAATCGGTGAAGGGAAGACGTATGGCACTCAGAACGGCGATACGACAGACATCTTAATCGGCATGCAGGGCGGTGCTTCCACGTCTATCGTCTATGTCGCGAGAAGCTGGTATAAGATCATTGCCTTGACTTCGAACAATATCTCCGTTGACGAGGCCGTTGGCAAGACGTCCTATACATACAACATCGATTCCATCTCCGAGAATGTGCAACTCAACGTGTCGTTCGGCCCGAAGGGTGCTTCCGACTACGCCTCGGCGCAAGATGTGTCGCAACGCTGGACTGACGCCATCCTCGACTGGTTCCGTTCCAATGGATGGACTGAAGAGGACATCGCCGCAGGCGACGATGACGGGTATACTGTCTGGGAGGAGTTCTGGATGGACACCGATCCGACGCACTTCACGACAGTCGATGCACGGACGACCTCGATTTCGCTCGATGGCAGCACGCTTTACCTTGGCCTTGGGCTAAGCCGCACAAACTGGAGCAATAGCGCAAGCGCGAGCGGCACCGCCTCTGCCGCAACAGGCGGCCTCAATGGCGTCGTGAACGTCTATGGCAAGGCGACGCTGGGAGGTTCCGAGACGAAGGTCGCGGCCGCGCAGCTGGCCGCAGGAGCCTTCAACAAGACGGAGAAGGCAACGACATCCTTCAACACGGATGGCCTCGGGCTGAATTTCTTCATCTGGCGTATCGAGGACAAGTAGAGCGGGGCATTGGGTGATGGCCACCGAACGCGAGGCTCTGGTCGCGCTGAACCTGGTTCCCGAAATGGGGCCGATCGCCTGGCGGAAATTGCTGGGCGTGTTCGGCTCTGCGGCGGCTGTGCTGGCGGCCACGGAGGATGACCTCCGCGACCGCGCCGGCTTTGGAGCGCAGCGGGCGGCGGCGCTGGCAGAGGCGATGCGTGGCGCAGATCCCACCAGGGAACTGTCGCTGGCCGCGAAGACAGGCATTAAAATCATCGCCAAGTGCGACCCGGAGTATCCGTCGATCCTGAAGAAGATTGCAGATCCGCCGCTCGTCCTCTACTGCTTTGGCGACCTTGACGCCTTCACTGTTCCTGCGGCGGCGATTGTCGGAACGCGCATCCCCACCGTTTACGGCAGCGAGACCGCCCACCGCTTCGCATACGCGGTGGCTGCGGCTGGCTATTGCGTGGTCAGCGGCATGGCGCGCGGCATCGACACCTCTTCCCACAAGGGCGCACTTGACGCCAAAGGCCGCACCATAGGCGTCCTTGGCGGCGCGATTGACTGCTTCTATCCGTCTGAGAACCGCGAACTCGGCCGCACCGTGGCCAAGTCTCGCGGACTGATTGTGAGCGAGTTCCCGCTTGGCCGCAAGCCCGATCGCACCACCTTCCCTATGCGCAACCGCATAATCAGCGGCCTCTCGCGCCTGACCCTTGTGGTGGAGGCAGCCGCCAAAAGCGGTTCGCTTATAACAGCCGGACAGGCAATGGAGCAGGGGCGCACCGTCATGGCCATACCCGGCCGAATTGACGTTCCGAGCTCGCTTGGCTGCAACCTCCTCATCAAGGACGGCGCGGCCATGGCCCTCTCGCCCAATGACCTGCTTGATGAGATGGACTCGCTTGGGTTGCAGACGGACAATGCCGTTCAGGCCGCCACCGCCACCCAGCGCGCCGCCCGTGCCACCCAGTCGCCTCCGCAAAAGCCCTTCGTGCCGCTCACCGATGAGGAGAACCGCATATACGAAGCCATCGGCGCGGAGGAGACCCTCATCGACGAGGTGATTCGCCACTCCGGCGTTGACGCCGGCCGCGCAAATGCCCTTCTTCTTTCACTTCAGTTAAAACGTCTGGCCGAGATTCTCCCGGGCGGCTGGGTGAAGAAAAAAAGAAAGTAACTACCATGCAAACTCTCGAAAAACTTGAAAAGTTCGCCCAGGCAGGGCGTGTCGCGTTCCGCGAAGACGATGTGGCACCAGTCGCAATACTCGTGGCCCCAGGCGGGGCCGCCGAGGTCTCCTTCTATGGCGCGAATGTCATCTCATGGCGCCCCACTGGCCAGCCGCCGGCGCTATGGCTGGCCGACAGCTACCGCGTCGTGAACCCCGGTTCGCCTACTCGCGGCGGCATCCCCGTCTGCTGGCCGTGGTTCGGGCGCCTGGACGACCAATCCAAGCCCATGCACGGCTGCGTTCGCACGGAGATTTGGAGCCTAATCGGCACCGAGGTCGACGCCGAGACGACCTCCGCGACCTTCGCCCTTGAGGAGACTCCCTCGACGCTCGCGCTCTGGCCCCACCGTTTCCACCTTGAACTCAAGGTCACAGTTGGCAAGACGCTCTCGCTGGAGCTGACCACGGAGAACACGGGCGATGCCACCTTCGCCATAACGGAGGCGCTGCACACCTACTTCCGCATAGGCGAAATCTCCAAGACCCTTGTCGCCGGCTTCGACTGTCAGCCCTACTTCGACAAGGTCACCGGCAAGGCGGACTGCTTCCAGAGCGGTGCCATCGCCTTTACCGGCGCGACCGACCGCGTTTACCACCACCACGCCGGCGCTGCGGTGATCAATGACGAGGCGACTGGACGCCGCATCCTCATCTCCAAGGAAGGCAGCGCCGCCAGCGTCGTCTGGAATCCATGGGCTGAAAAGTGCGCACTCCTCAAGGACATGAGTCCCGACGACTGGCACCGCTTTGTCTGCGTCGAGACGGCCAACGCCGGCGGAGACCCGATTGAAGTCGCGCCAGGCGAGCGCCACACAATATCGGCAACATACACTGCCGCCCTCGGTTCAGCCGAGCAGGCGTAGCGACGACTTCTACCAAATGAAAACATTGCCAGTCTATTCCGTCGTCCGTCTTGAATGGCAGGAGGATGGCGAACGTCCAGTTGCAGTTCTGGACTTTGGCCCTGACTGTGAAGGCGGCTACCCCGCCTTCACGGCATCAGGCATCAAGGGCGCGCCCGTAGTGCGCGCCTCATACGCATGCCATCCCGGCGGTCTCGGCGACACTGGCGACTTCTCCCACGAGACGCGGGCGACATACTTGGGGCCGGAGGTCGATCTCCCCATCCTCCCCGCCAGCACCAACCGCCACGACCTCTTCCGGATCACAGCGCCTGGCCGCTACGAGGCCCCGCTCCAGCAGGGGCTGGTGCGTTACGTGCGCCTCACCCTTGACACCCCCGGCACTGCCGTCACCATCACCTCGTTCGCACTTGAAAACCGTGGCACCCATGCCATCGAGCCGGTCGTCGGCGCCTTTGACTGCACAGACGCCAGCCTCGCCGCCATCTGGCGCATGAGCGTCCGCACCTGCCAGCTCGCCGCAATCCCGGCGCGCACCAGTCCGCTCACTGTGCAAACGGCGAACCATGGACAGGTGACTCTCGGCCCCTCCCGCGCCTACCTCTCCGATGGCGCCAAGCGCGACCGCCTCGTGTGGAGCGGAGACCTCTGGTGGGCGCAGCGCAACGCCTATGCCGCGTGGGACTATGACAGCCCCTACATGCCCGAATCCCTGCGGATGCTCGCCGAAAACCGCACGCCTGAAGGCTACGTCCAGGCCTGCCCCTATCCCGAATCGCGCGGCCCTCTCGCCGATGGCGACTACGGGCCATTCCCATCGGACGAGTTCGCCGCATGGTTCGTGCCTGTCCTCTGGGACCACATCCTCCACTCCGGCGACCGCGCCCTGGCCGAGGACCTCTACCCGGTCGCCCGCGACCTCGTGGCCTACCTGCGCCGCCACTGCCGCGCCGACGGCCTCTTTGAGCAGCGCATTGAAACGGCCAAGCACGCCAGCTCCCTGGACTTTGGCGAGTCGTCAACCTACCACCGCTCCTACATCAACATCCTTCTCTGGAAGACCTACCGCGATGCGGCAAGTCTGGCGGAGTGGCTTGGCGACGGCGAGTCGGCGGCGGAGTGGCGCACTGTCGCGGAGTCGCTTGCGGCGCTCATACGTCGCCTCTTCTGGGACGCGGGGAAGGGGAGATTCGTCGGCGCCCTCGAAACCGACGAATTCCAAGGCGAGGCAAACGGCCTGGCGCTCGCCGCGCGCTTCTGCACAGATGAGGAGGCCGCGGCCATCCGCCGATCGATTGCCCGCCACCAGCATGGCAAGTTCCAGGCTCTCTTCGTGCGCGGCCTCTACGAGTATGGCTATGCCGACGACGCCGTGGCGCGCATCTACGAGCATGGCTGGCCGAAGGCGCTTGACCCATCGTGGGAGGGGCCTCGCCTCACGAGCGAGTGCATGGGCCTCCACACGCGTGGCTGGGGGGATGAGGCGCACCCCGACACCGCCATTGCGGGCATCCTCACGAACTATGTGCTGGGCGTCGAGCCGACTGCCCCCGGATTCGAGAAATACACAGTCCGCCCGAGGCCTTCTGCCGGCGTCACTGGCGCATCGGGCGTGGTGCCAACGCCGTGGGGGGCTATCCGCGTCTCATGGCGAATGGAAGACGGCAAGCCCGTGATAGACTGCCGCGAGGAGCGCCACCCCATTACTCCGTCCATCTCCTTCACTTCTGGCCGCGATCCCCTCTCCTACGACCTCCGCGACGAGATCACCTTCTCGATTCGCGCCAGAGGAGGCTCCCGCATCCGCTGGAAGTGCCTCGGCGACGACGGCAGGGAGTCGCATGGCGAAGTGTCATGTCTGCCATCCGCCCAGATGGAAACTGTTCTTCCCGGCGAGCCGCTAAAAGTGACCACCGCCCTTGACCGACCTGGCTTTGTGAGGCTTCGCGCAGATTTGCTTGATTCGGCAGGGAAGGAAGTGGCGCATTTCGACGGCGGCGCTGGTGCCGCTGTGGATGACATCCGTCCTGACAATCCTGAGCCGCCGGGCTTCGACGAATTCTGGGAGCGGCGCCGCGCCGCCCTTGCCGCAATCCCGATGGCCGGCGCCGAATGTCTTGAAATAAAGTGCGAGCGGGAGGGCGTCCGGCTATACAAGGTCTCCATCCCATGCGCCGGCGGGCGGCCGTCCACCGGCTACCTCTCAATACCAAAGGCGGAAGGCCGCTATCCGGCGCGCGTCCACTTCCACGGCTACAACAACAGCTGGTCGGAAAACGCATACCGCCCGCCGAAGAATCCCCCTGCCGACGCCATCTTCTTCGATGTCTCGGCGCACGGATTCGAGTTGGACCGCGAACCCGAATACTACACTGCCCTTCGCGCCACCTGTGGCTCGAATGGCTATGACTACGCCTTCGACCCAGTTCAGAATTCAGATCCCGAAAAGGCATATTTCGGCGGCATGACCTGGCGCGTCATGCGCGCCCTCGAATACCTCAAGAGTCGCCCGGAGTGGGATGGGAAGACTCTGATTGTCGAAGGCGGCAGCCAGGGCGGGCTGCAGTCCATTTGGGCGGCGACGCTAGACCATGATGTCACCGAATGCCAGATATTCATCCCCTGGTGCTGCAACATCGGCGGTCCGGATTCCGGTCGCGTCCGCGGCGACTGGCACATAGAATGGGTGCCGACTCTAGGCTACTACGACCCCGCTAACATGGCCAAGCGCATACCGTCAACATGCCGCGTAACCATATCGTGGGCGGGCCTAGGCGACTATATCTGCCCGCCCTCCGGCGTCATGTCCTTCTACAACGCGCTGAAATGCCCGAAGTCCATTATGTTCGTCCAAGGAGCGGAGCACACCTATTACCCGCCCGCGCCGCAGCAGACCTCGGGCCGCACCACCACTGTGACATGCAATGCCGTTTGAGGCAGGGAACCAAACATGAAACTAGCGACAACCACGGGAGATTTCCTCGCCTGGAGTAAGACTCCGGCCGAGGCGGTGAGCCTATTCGAAGGAACGGGCTTCCGTCACCTCGACTACAACTTCTACAGAGTCATATACCCCGGTTCGCCCTTCCTGGGCAATCGCTGGCTGGATGAGGTGGAGGCGGCTGGCCGCGAGGCCGAACGCCTTGGGCTTGATTTCGTCCAGGCGCATTCCCCGAACTACAACCCCTTTGACCCGAAGGCGGACCATGAGGTGGGGATGCTCGCGACGCTGCGCTCAATCGAGGCATGCGGCCGGCTCGGCATCCGGAACATCGTCGTCCACTCCGGCATAGCGGCGGACCTGGACTACCCTGGCGGCCGCGACGAATACTTCCGGCGCAATCGGGAGTTCTACAGCTCGCTCTTTCCGGCGATGGAAAAGTGGAACGTGAACGTCCTCATTGAAAACAGCGCCGAGAAGAACATGGGCGGCCGCTACTTCTTCATGACCGGTGAGGAGATGCGCGACTTCGCGGACTACATGGCCCACCCGCTGCTTCACTGCAACTGGGATACAGGCCACGCCAACATGCGCGGCACCGACCAGATGGCGGACATCATCGCGATGGGCGGACACCTCCGCGCCCTGCATGTCCAGGACAACCTCGGCACCTATGACGAACACCTTGCCCCTTTCATGGGGACGCTTGACATCGACGCCATCATGCAGGGGCTTAAGGCAATCGGCTACAAGCGGTATTTCACCTTCGAGGCGGACAACATGCTGCTTCGGTCGGCTCGCTGGCCCCATGCCCGCCGCGAGTCGCCATCGGTGGCTGAGCGCCGCCTCTCCGATCCACCGGTTGAACTCAAGAGGAAGGCAATAGCCCTCCTATACGAAATCGGGCGCACTATCCTCTCCGCTTACGACTGCTTTGAAGAGTAGCGCGTTTTTTCATTTGAACCGTTTGCCCCCCGGTTCGCCATTATTAATGGAGAGGATTTTAATATCCCAACGGGGCATGACCATTGTTGAAGAAATAAGGCGGGATCGCGAAAGCGGGGCAAGGAGGCTCGAAGCCGAATACAAGGCCGGGCTGATGACCCTTGCCCGTCGCTTTTGCCATGACGAGGGCGATGCGGAGGAACTCGTCAACCACACTTTTGCAGTCGTTGTTGACCGCATAGACGACTACCTTGAGAAGTCGGCTTTCTTCGCATGGATGTGTCAGATACTCTCTCATCTGCACTCGGAGGAAGTCCGCCGCAAGTCGAACAAGACCATATTGTATCCCGGAGAGGTGCCTGACCTGGCGGACGAGGCGGCCGAAGACCGCATCTACGACGAAGTCGATGCCTCGCTTGTCAGGGATGCTGTCGATGGGCTGCCGGCGGAGATGAGGGAGACCGTAGTTCTGCACTACTTCACG
>JAEEGH010032459.1_pt1 | contig 10041 bp, 5 predicted proteins | sample 9134181 | NCBI WGS metagenome assembly JAEEGH01 (sample SAMN16246544, study PRJNA631951) | gut metagenome | biome: gut microbiome; feature: rumen; material: DP-attached | host: Bos | place: Iran: Karaj | collected 2018-10 | reverse complement strand
GTTGGCGGCGTAGGCGGCACCGTCGATTGTCACCGTGCTGCTGCCCGACCGGAACCACATCTCGCCGTTGGGTCCCGACGCGATGTGAAAATAACTTCCGCCTTTGTTGGAGCAGATCAAACGGCGGTCTTGGACGGCCTTCCACTGGAAGCGCGCCTCTATCTTCGTCTCCGGGCGCCCGAAGAGCCCGGTGTCTATATAAGTTAAGTTTGCACCGTCGGACTGTATCCACTGCACGAAGTAGTCCGGCTCACCGTGCGCGGAACGCAGCACATTGTCCTTGAAGGGTGTCGCCGTGGCGGAGCCGCAGAACACGTCGTTCACGTTCTCCCAGAGGCCGTAAACATTTCCCTGGCGTGCTGGGCGGTAGTCGCGGACAAGGTCACCGTTCTGGTAGATCTTCAACCAATACACACGCGCCTTCGTCATGCAGTTCACGCCATCGTCCCGCGCGCCGTGGCCCAGCGCGAAGAGATAGAGCGTCTTGCCGGAACCGACGCTTGTGTAACTCTGGTGCGACGTGAAGGTATAGGGTGCGGTGCCATCCATGCCGTCGGCAGTAAAACTTTGCGAAGACGCGCCAAGGTCCGAAGTGACGCGGTATCTCTGGCTCATGCCATACTTCCATGCGGTCAGATTGTTCAGCTTGTCGCCATAATGAAAGAAGGGATATCTGCTGCCGCTCATGGAGATCGGATAGCACCTCCAGGACGTGCTCCCGTTGTTGATCTTGTCGAAAGAACCAAGAATGTGCTGGTCGGCGCCGGACACCAGATTGGTTTCCGTCCACATGATCTCCGCCTCAACCCTGAGACCGGGGTTGCCGAGGATGCCCGTGTCGATGTACTGTTCGCCGGTGGATTCGCAGTAGGCGATGTCGAGATCAACGCCGGCGGCGGCGGCCACTGCCTCGTCGGCAAGCACACACGGTGCGGCGGTGCAAAGTACAACTGCAAAGAGAAGGAACATTTTCTCGGCTCGAATCTTCATCATTTTTAGCCTTTCTCGTATGACCAAACCTCCTGCCAATGCGGGAAGCATTGCAATTATCTCACAATCCCCCGCAGAAGGCAAGAGCAGTTACTCATTCTGGGAGCAAAGAAAAGTTCATCATTCGCGCAACGCGGCACAACTCCGTGTATCTGCACGTCATCCCCCGCTTATCTGCCGGCGCCCTTTTTGAGGTTGCACGTCACACAGAGCATCTGACGGTTTTCGAGCTTCGTGCGCCCACCCTTTGACCACGGAACGACGTGATCCCCCGCCATCTCCTCGTAGGCGAAAGTCTTCCCGCAGATTGCGCACTTTCGCCCCTGCCGTTCGTAGACCGTCCGCTTGTCCGCCTCGTCGAACGCCCGCAGACTGAGAAGTCGCTCATCCGTTTCACCGCCCAGGAGATACTCGTAAACGCCGCCCTACAGACGCCTCTTTACATACTGCCCGTGGTCACCGCGAAGCAATCCCGTAAACGACAAATCCTCGTCGAGTTCAGGCCAGCGCAGTCCGTCCTCATCGATTTCGACATTGTTCAACTGTTCGGGAGTCGCCCCCTCCAACCGCCAGTTCCCCGCGATTGGGAAGGAGAACTCAACTCCATCTGGCAAACACACATGAAAGCGATTATCTTCATAGAACGCTATTTTGCCTCTGTCAGCCAAAGTATTCATGCCACTTTCTCCTTATGGTTTCAACATTTTCTTCAGCAATTTCCTGTGCCTTGCGCAGTTCTTGGACTTTCATGCCTTTTGACTCAAGCAATTGAACCTCGGCCGTGACGTCAAATTTAGCTTTCCCTGCACCATTCCTGACATGAACATGGATAGGCTCATGTTCGTTGGAATAGAAATAAAAATTATAACCGTCCTTGTTTAATGCAGTTGGCATGTTATTCACTCTTTTCTCTAAAGCAATTACTCACGATGGCATTATCCACCTCGCTGTCCGCCTCAAGGCACGAAAACGGCAGTAGTTTACCAAGTTCCGCCTCCGTGCGCAAGAGGCGAAGGTGCCTCCTTTCTGCTTGTACCCAACTACATGGCCGTGGTAAAATGTGCGGCATGGCACGGACATCCAGAAGACGCAAGGTCGTCGTGGCGCTTGAAATGACGGGCGCGTCGGGACGCAACCAGCTCATGGGCATCTTCCGCTTCCTGGGCTACGAACGCCATTGGGACATCCGCCTCCTGCAGACGCCAGCGGAACTGACGCCCGCCGTGGTCGAATCCGCCGTTGCCGAAGGCGTCGACGGACTGATCACCTGCGTGCAGGGCCAGTCCGGCACGGTCGAGGCGCTGGTGACGGCGCCCTTCCCCGTCGTCGCGCTCGACCTGGATTCCCCCGTGCTCAAGAAGCGCCGCCGCAACATCGCGTTCGTCTGGACGGACGACAAGGGCGTGGGCGAGCGCGGCGCACGGTTCCTGTCGGGTCTGGGGCGGATCGGGACGTTCGCGTTCGTCCCCGCCCTCGGCGAGGAGGGCTGGTCGCGTCGGCGCGAGACGGCGTTCCGACGCGAAGTCGCGCGACATAGGGGAACGTGCCGCGTCTTCCCCGGCGGCGACGCGCGTGCACTCGGCGCGTGGCTGGAAAGCCTGCCGCGTCCTATCGCCGTGATGGCCGCCTCGGACCTCCGCGCACGGCAGGTCATCGAGGCGTGCCACGACACCAACCTCGACATTCCCGTACAGGTAGCCGTGCTCGGCGTGGACAACGACGAGCTCCTCTGCGACTACACCTCGCCCACGCTCTCCAGCGTGCTGCCCGACTTCGAGGACGAAGGCTTCAAGGCGGCACAAGCGCTCGAGCGCATGATGAACGCGCGCCGTCCATGCGCGCCGCGCATCATCCCCTGCTCCGTGAAGAGCATCGTGGCGCGCGAATCGACGCATCCGTTCGCGCCGTCCGAGAACCTCGTGCGCCGCGCCCGCGCCTTCATCGCGCGCGAGGCCACGAAAGGCGCGTCCGTGGCCGATGTCGTGGCGCACCTCGGCGTCTCGCGCCGACTCGCCGATCTCCGGTTCAGGGAGATCGCCGGCGAAACCATCGGCGAGGCGCTCACCCGCGCTCGGCTCGACGCCGTCACGCGCCTCCTGCGCCAACGCCACGTCCCGCTTTCGCAGATCCCGGCACGTTGCGGCTTCGCCAACGCGAACTCGCTGCGCAACCTCTTCCGCCGCACCTACGGCGTCTCAATGCGCGCCTGGCGCGACGCTAGGATCTAGTCGCTCTCTACGAACACCGCTTTTACACGGACGGAACCGCCCGAGGTCTTAGCGGATCACGATGATCGCGCCATCCTGAGGCTCGAACGGACCGGTGGCGATGAGCGGCACCGCCGCGCCCTTGAAGCGCGCCGCGTCGATCGCCGCATTGTGGCTGACCTCCTCGTCGGTCAACCGGCGGTTGTAGAGGCGGAGCGACTTGATGCGGACATCGGCGCGCGGGTTGCTCAGGAGCTTGCAGTCGGAAGAGGTCGGCACGTTTTCGGTGTAGGTCTCCGTGCTCGACAAAGCGTATCGTGCGCCGTCGATCCAAAGCGCGTGCTCCTCGTAGCCGAGCACCGCCGCGTGAGACCGCACAGCCGTCGGATTCACGTTGCGCACGTCAAAGACCCCGATCTTCTTCAGCGTCTTCTGGCAGAAGAGCGCGACGCCGTCGTCATAGCGATAGCAGAATGAACCGAGCGGCGTCTTCAGAGGCTGCTGGAGATTGCCCTTGTCCCAACCCGTCCAAGTGCCGCGCTGCGAGACGCACTCGATCGTCAGCACGGACGGCCCTGCCGTCGAGATGCCCGGCACGCTGAAGGCCTGCGCCACGTGAGAGGTTGCGGAGGCGGAAAAGATTGCGTCCGACTCGACCGTCACCCAGTCCGGCAGAGGAATCGGGTCGGCGACGTTTCCGGAAAGATCCGCCCACGTCGTCGCTTCGGCGTCATGATACGGCACGCCGTTCGCGTCGATCGAATTGTCAACGCCGTCAAGCTGCAGGACGAGTCCCTCCTTCACGTAGGCGGACGAGTCGCAGGCCTCCTCGAGGAAAAGCCGGACGACCGTATGCGGCTTCGTCATCCTCGGCAGCTGCACGACCGCGCTCGAGACGTTGGCGGGAATCACCCCGACCTTTGCGGAATGGGCCCAGTTCGTCAACGTAGCACCGCAGTCTTCGGCGCCCCAGGCGATGTACAGGTCGCGCGCCGTCCGCGCGGGACGGACGGAAACCGTCGCGTTCGCCCCGCTCAAAACCGGATTTGCCACGCACCAGGCCACGGCGTCGGAAGAGGCGCAGATTTCGGCGCCCTTGAAGCGCGCCGCATCGACCGCCGCGTTGCGCGCGATCTCGGCCCGCGCGAGCTTGCGGTTGTAGAGACGCATCGTGAACACGCGGACGTCGCCGCGCGGATTGCTGAAGAAGGTGAAGTTCGAGCCGACCGACGTGGAGTTCGAATCGAACCAGAAATCCTGCAGTTCGCCGCTGTTGTTGCCGATCGTGTAACTCTCGCTGTTGAACCGATAGCCGCCGTCGATGAAATAGCTCGCCGCCCCGGAACGCACGCGCGCCGTGAGCGTATGGACGTCGGCCACCGACAGCGAGCTCGGCTTGTACGTCCAGTAGCAGAGTCCGTTCTTATTCTGAGCCTGGTAGTAGTCGTAGCAGACGACGGAGAAGCCGTTCGCAAGGTTCTGGCGGTAGCTGATCGTACCCAACGGCGTTATCAGCGTGCTCTGCAAGTTGGCGTAGTTGTCGGTGTACACCCAACGGACGAACTGCGCCGCGTACTCGGCCGTCAGTTCGGTCGGCACGGTCGGCACGAAGGGAATGTTGCTGACCTTGACGCTCGGACGATTGTCCTTGAGCGCGTTGGAGTAGAACGCGTTCGCCTCGATATTCAGGAAAGACGGCGTCGGAATGTCCTTTCCGTTGCCGGTGAGGTTCGCCAGCACCGTCGGCGCAGCCAGATGCGTGCGTACGCCATCGACGACCGAATTGTCCGTGCCGTCATATTGCAGGACGAGTCCCTCGGTCACGTACGAGGCGCTCGTCGCCGGCGTCGCCAGGAAGAAGCGCAGTGCCGACCACGTCGTCCCCGCGCCTGCGGGCACCGCGACCTTCGCCTCCGTCGCGCCCGCCGGAACCGTCGCCGCAAGCGAGACGGACGGCCAGGCCGCCTTCTCGCGTCCGCAGTCGTTCGTCGCCGTCGCCACGTAGAGATTGCGCGCGACATCCACGGCGGGGAACTTCACCTTCGCCTTTCGCCCGTCGCCCGGAACCGTCACCTCGATCGCGTTCCGGATCGAGAATTCCTTCGTCACCTCAAGTCCGGCGTATTCGCCGAGGCCGCGCACGATCACCTTGCCCTTCCCCGGCCCCGCGTTCCGCTCATAGCCCACCGCGTAGTCGACGGCCTGCGCGAGCGGACGGTTCTTGCGGCACCGGTCGGCGACCGTCACCTTCGGGCAGACGTCGTCCAGGCCGTTCCATTCCTGCTCGGGGATGTCGGCGATGAAGAGCTGGAGCGAGGCGGGAAACGCCCGGCCGTGGAAACGCTGACCGTCGATCGCGGCGTTGACGGCGATCTCGTCCGCCGTCAGCCGGCGGTTGTAAAGGCGGATCGCGCAGACGCGGACGTCGGCGCGGAGGTTGGAGAAGAACGTATAGCGAGTACTCCAGTCCACGGTATAACTGTCCGCGTTCCACTTGGAGGATGCGTAGCCGGCACCGTCGAACCAGAGGGAGTTCTGGCCGACGCCCTGCGTCACCGCAAAGGTCTTCAGCAACTTCGCGCTCGAACCCGTGCGGAGGTTGTAGAGCTGCAGCTGGGTCGCCGAGGACGGCACGATCAAGTAGTGGCCGTCCCAGTCCTCATATCGGTAGCCGAAGTTGCCGCGCGGCGTCGTCAGGACGTTCTGCAGGTTGTAGTAGTTGTCGGCGTAGGGCCATGCGAGGCGCTGCATGACGACTTCAACCGTCGTCGCCGTCGTCGCGGACGTGATGCCGTCAACTGACGCAAACGTGGGACAGAGATCGGTCTTGGACGTGTTTATCTGATTGTTCTGAAGTCCCCTGATGACGGACGAACGGAACGCGCCGTCTTCGCGCGTCACCCAGGACGGCAGCGTCAGGTCGTATGCGGCGCCCGTTGCCGCGAGGTTCTTCCAGACGCCGGCGGCGTCGCCCGGCTCGATGGCGTCGTACTGGAGGACCAGTCCGTCCTGCACGTAGTAGTCGGTGCCGTAGTACGTCTCGTGCGAGATGGTCGCATTCGGCAACACCCCATCCGGAATCTCGATTGTGCCGCACCGGGTCACGATCGACCCCGTGAAGTCGGGAGAGGCCGACGAAAAGACCAGCTTGCCCGCGCCCGTCTTCACGAGCGTGCCGCTGCCGGAGACCGGCCCCTCGACCGTCAGCGTCAGTCCGGCCGGCACCTTCAACTGCGCCACGGCTCCCTTCGCGACAATGAGGCCGCGCGTCGCCGGGAGCGAGTACGTCGTGTTCGTCATCGCGAACACGACGTGCGCCTTGTTCGACAGCACGAGGCCGTCCGCCAGCAACGCGTCCGGCGCGCCCAAGGTTCCGTTGAAGTGTACATACGGGTTCGAGCCTGTGATGTTGACGACGATCGGTCCCTTGAAATTCGTCAAAGCCCCTTCCGACACGTCCAGCCAACCCTTACCCCCGCCGCCGCTGCACAGGAGCGTACCGGTGCCGGTCACGGGCGCGTCGAACGTGAGCGAGCGACTGTCCTGCGGCGCCCATGAGAGCGTCAGCTTGCCGCCCGCGCCGATCTGGCAGTTGCCCACCAGAGTGTTCTCGCAGTTCCCCATGCCGAGCTCGAAGCCGCCCGTCTCGTCCTCGGGGACGACCATGTTCGGCAGCGTGACCTTGCCGCCGTTCGGCTTCATCTTGAACATGATCCGTCCGCCCTCAAACCGCATCTCATCGTCTCGGGTCATCAATTCCCAGTTCTCGGGCGTCCGCAGAACATGGCGGATGACATAGACGTTGCCGGAGCCGTCAGTGTAATTCAGCGACGTGCCCGTGCCGTCCGGCTCCGTGTTCCAAGCCCCCGCGACACCGGGTGAAGCGAATGACGACTGCCCCTGGTTGTTCACCACCTGGGAGTAATACGTCTCCGCCCACGCCGGAACCGCACTCGCCGCAACCGCCGCCATTCCAATCACCATTCTAATCTTCATGGGCACAATTCTCCTTTTAAAAAAATCACTGTTAAATTATATCACATTGAAAGAAGCGGTACTCGTTTTTTCAGCGGAAGAGGAGGACCGTCCCCTTGTGGTTGCCGAAACGAACCGTATTGCCGGTGGCGTACAGGCGGAACGACCGGTAGTCCGCCGCCAGCGTGGGCATGCCCGTAATCGACGCGGCCGTGAACAGCGTCACCTTCGGGGCGTCCTTGTACAGCGGCAGGTTCTCCGGATCCGTCACCTCGAAGCTGACGCCCGAAAGGTCCAGCGTGCCGTCGGCGCGGATCCATGTCTCCCCTCCGAAGAGCGCCGCGCATGAGCCGCGCACCGTGCAGGAGAGGCTGACCGTGCCGCTGACAGCGAACCAGATTACGCCGCCCTCCAGTTCGAGGTCGCCGCCCGGGTATGTGTTGAGATTGCTCTGGAACACGAGATTGCCCTCCTCGCAGCGCGTGGGCCCGCCGTAGGTGTTCGCCCCGCGCAGACGCAGCGCCTGCGCGCCGCGTTTCGTCAGGCCGCCCGTCGCCACGGCGTCCGCCATCGTCACGGCACAGGTGTAGGCGGTCGATCCGTCCGGCGACTCGATCGTGGCGGTGGTCGTGTCGTCGTAGCCCGTGCCGGGCGAGACGACGGTGATGCCGGTGATCCGGCGCGTCTTGGAATCGAACTCCGCCACCGCCGCCGCGCCGACGCCCGTGCCCGAGATCGTCACCTCGGCCGGACCGCAGTAAGTCGTGGCGTTCGCCGCCTCCGACGGCAGTGCAATCGACGCCACCACCTTGCCGCTCGGGCTCCCCATCGGCATCCACATCTCGGACAGTTCCGGATTCCCCGACGTGCCGCGGGTTGCGGACGTGTCCACCACGATGCCGCCCGGATGGATGATGAACGTGTCGGGATCCATCGAGTGATTGGCCGTGTCGAAGAGATCGTAGCTCTTGCTCGGCTTCAGGATTCCGCCGTTGAACGAGATGTGGAACGCGGGCCGGTGGATTGACGCCTTCGCTTCAACGGTCTTCCGTATCCGAGCCGGAACAAACGCCGCACCGTCATTCACAGCCAGCACCGAGGTGAAGGCGTTCGTGCGCGCCAGCGTGACGTACGAGGCGCGCAGTTCCGTGCCCGCCCCGGACAACGCCACGAGCGACCGGCCGCCGTTCGGCGCAGACGCGAACTTGCCATCCGTCCCCGACGCTCCCACAGACAAGTTGGCGAGCTGCATCGTGCCGCCGGACATCCGCAGCGTGCCGCGTCCGCCCTGCGACAGGATCGAATCGGCGGCCGTTCCGGAGAGGGTGCCTCCCTTCTGGTGATAGAAGCCCGTGCCGCCGCGCCCCATGAGCAGCCTGTTGCGCGTCACCGTACCACCGGACAACTCGAAGTAACCGGCCGCACCCGTCGCGTTGTCGGTGCTGAGGTCGTTGGAACCGTACGTTCCTGTCAGGTAACCGCCACTCATGTAAACGGCGTTACGCGACCCATCTCCTCCCGACTCCGCCATGCGGACCTGGGAAGTGATCACTGAACCACCCTGTATCTCCAGGATGTTCATGCCGTTCTGTGAACACCCCAGGCGAAGCTGTCCGTCTGAACCAGCGGGGAACCGGAACACCGTGTTGGAGATCGTCATCGTCACGGGGTGCGTGAGGTTCTTTCCGTAGAAGTACACCCACTTGGCTGCAGGGAACACCGCGTCGCCGGCGTTCAAGAGTTCAACCGTGACATCCTTATCCCTGCTTTCTTCGTTCAAGTACCAGTTCTCCTTGAACACCTTCTCTCCCTTGCCCGTGAAACGCAAAACGCTGCCGTTGACAGTTACAGTACTGTTGTTTGTCAAGACGCCGGTGTTACAGACCTCCGCAATTCCCCCGTTTCCCCACTGCGAAATTCTATTGCAAATAAGTACGTCATTGGTCAGATGCACGTTGGAGTTCTGCCCGCCGCTTTCTATCCGAAACACTTTGTTGCCAAGTATCGGGCCGCACCAGATGTTCTGCGCGGCAGAAGTGGCATGAGATAATTGCAGATGTAGAGGTTGCAGCGCCTCGATCGGCCAATCGAGCCCGTAGCCGGCCTGATCGTAGAAATAGAGCCTTCCTGCGGTGTTCCAGATGATCTTGTTGGCGGGTGACCCCACCAGTCGGAACGCATTCTGGAACACCACGCTGCCCACATCCACCTGCACGGAGGCGACGCGCCCCCCGGCGTCGGCGGCCTTGATCGATCCGCTCGAATTGCTGCACACCCAGTCCGCGCTACCTATCTTCGTGAGCTTGTAGCCGTTGAGGACGAATGAACTGATACGAAAACGCACCCCCATGTCAAGCGTCGCATCGCCCTGGAGAATGAGGGACTTGATGATGTTGCTGTTTATCGCCCCTCCGGAACTGCGGCGGATCGTGGCGTTCGCGCCCAGCGTTATATCGACGTTGATAGATCCCGCAGTTGCGTCGGAGGAACTCTCGGGCGTGATGTCGAACACCGCCCCGGCCCCCACGGAGATGGAGGATGGCTTGCCGAAGCAGGCAGGCTTGGTGGCGGCCAGCGTGCCGCCCTCAATGGATATCTGGCCGGTGAACGTGTTCGCGCCCGTGAGCGTCAACTTGCCGGAACCTTGCTTCACCAGGCCCGCCGAACCGGAAATCACGCCCGAATAGGTGTCGTCCGAAGACAGGTTGAACACGTAATTGCCATTCACAATCGTGTACGTCGCCTCGCTCCGCGCCGTCATGCAACAAAGCACAGCCAACGCGCCTACAACAACTTTCTTCATCTTCCTTTAGTTCCTTTCATCAGTGCCTCTCGCGGGCCGGGTTCCTGCCTTTGTTTGATGACAAAG
>JAEEGH010032457.1_pt1 | contig 10042 bp, 6 predicted proteins | sample 9134181 | NCBI WGS metagenome assembly JAEEGH01 (sample SAMN16246544, study PRJNA631951) | gut metagenome | biome: gut microbiome; feature: rumen; material: DP-attached | host: Bos | place: Iran: Karaj | collected 2018-10 | reverse complement strand
GCAAAACCCGCATAAAACAGATGAAGATGGACCTCGGGGATGATAACCGTACCTTTGAGGAGATAGTAAATGCAGTATGAGCTATCAGCTGTCAGCAGTCAGCCATCAGCTTGGTTTGACCGTTGCTGAAATCGAAGATTCAACGAAGTTAAAGCTGATTGCTGACGGCTGAAAGCTAAATAATGAAATCAAATAATTAACAATCAAATAATTATACCTATGAAAAACCTTAGTTTTATCGCAGTGATTGCCCTGATGATGATGGGCGGGATGACCATGAAAGCACAAGACTATCATCCTATCGTCGAGGATGGAAAACAATGGAATGTGCTGTTTTCCTATCCTTGGAATCCGCCGGAGCCGCCGCACAGGTATACCGACATTTATAAAATCGAAGGTGATACGCTGGTGGATGGCGTGCCGTACAAAGTGATGTACGCGACTAGGAACGAAGACCTTACAGGTTGGAATCTCTGGGGCTTTCTCAGAGAAACCGAGGACGGACAAGTCTTCTCTCGTAGACCTTCCACTTCTGATGAACAACTCCTGTATGATTTCTCAATGGAAGTTGGAGATACTATTTGCATGTGTGATTATGGGTTTTATGAATGTTGTATGGTCGTTATCGAAAAGGGAGAAACCATCGTTAATGGAGAGCCAAGACAACAAATTGTGTTGGAATATCCTTGGGGTAATGGCGAAGGTGAAGTATGGATTGAAGGCATAGGTAGTCTTTATGGAATCATCAATTCGGGTTCGCTTTTTTTGATGGGAGGATCGACCAATCTCCTTTGCTATTATGAGGACGGTGACTTGATTTGGCAGAATACTACTCCTGGATATAATGAGTGCTATATCATCAATCCCAATGACCCACAAAGTATTGAAGAGGACGAAACATCGCTCTCCGTGTCTGTTTACCCCAATCCTTCAAAGGGAGAGGTAACAATTGAAGGCGTGGAAGTTGTAGAAATCAAGGTTTACAATAGCCTTGGGCAGATGGTGAAGACCTTCCAAGGCAGCAATGAAATCAATGTCAGCGGTTTGCCAGAAGGGGTCTATCTGCTGCGCATCATGGATGCGGATGGCAGAAACCATGCATTGCGGGTAGCGGTGAAGAAATAAGATCAAGTTATGAGGCTTTAGACATGACCTTTCGCCCCTTCGACAAGCTCAGGGCTCAGTGACCATTAAAAGCGGTGATAAATACGTATAAGGTGGGATTGTAAAAAGTTGTATCTTTGCCGCCATGAAACTGCGTGTTTACATTGGCGTTGTCTTGATGGCTATGATGGTAGGGTGTAAGTCACCTACGACCTCACCCTGGTCTTTTTCTGTAGGGGAGGGGGAAGCCTGCCGGACGTTGGTGGAAATTGATTCGTTGATGTGGCAGCAGCCGGATAGTGCTTTGGTCATGTTGTTGGAATACCTGTCCTGTAGAGACGCAATGATTGTGTCTTCAAATGATGCAATGGACACAATGAGACGCATTCAATGCGTCTCTACAACGTTTGACAGTCATTACGCCCAATTGCTAACCTCGGAATTGCTGTTCAAGAACAATTACGCCCAAAGCAACCGCACGGAATTGTTGCAGGCCGTGGCGTATTTCGACAGCCTTGTGCGGCAGGCTCTTCCTTTGAAATGGGGGAGGGGGGATCCAAAGACACTTGCCGTGGTGCTACCTTTAGTTGTCATTTCGGCGGCTATCGTTTTCATTCTGATGCGGCGCAGAAGCAAAAAACACATGGCGGTGCAAGAGGCCGAGGCGCAGCGGCAAATAAGCGAGGCATCACAACGATTGAGCGAGGCGTCGCAGCGACACGATGAAGAGCAACGCGAACTGCAAACGAAGGTGGAACAGGCCGCACAGCACACAAGGGAGATATTGCAGCAGCGCGTCACGGACATCTACCAATCCAATGGCAAGGACAGGTTACAACGCATCCTCGAAGCTGTGGACGACACCTATCCGCAAGCAATGGCAAAATTAAAGGAAGAGCATCCCGAATTAGGCGAGGCGGAACGAAATATCCTCCTTTTGAATTTCTTCCATTTCCGCATCAAGGAGGAGGCCGATTTGCTCGGATTGAGCGAAAACACGGTGGCAAAATACCGCTCCAACCTCGGAAAAACCCTTGGAAAAGACCCGATTTCCGACTGGATTTGACAAGAAAAACTTGTAATAGGAAATTTTCAATGCATTGAAATTCTGTTTGTTGCAAAAAATTCCTGCGACAAAAACTTGTATTGGGCCCTCAGGCTTGATTTTTCAGCGGAATTTTGCTATAGTTTTGCAGAAAAGTTTTCAAACAAATCCATTATTTAAATCTAACGAATATGAAAGCGACAAGATTTTACACTTTGATTGCGGTCCTGCTGATGGCGGGCGGAACAATGAAAGCCCAAGTCCGTTTCGACTGGCAATGGGGCTATGGCAGCATGGGCGATGATGAGCCCTATTTCATCCTCAAAACCGATGAAGGTTACTTCGTCGGTGGCAACATTGATAATGATGGAGGTTTTAATGTTGAATGTGAACATAATGGTTACCGAAACGGTTGGCTTATCAAACTGAATGAAGCCGGGGAATTGGTTGACCAATCGTGCGTGGATATGGGCATTTTGAGCCAGATTTCTCAATCTAGGACAAATCCAAACCATTACTTTTTATGTGGAACGGATCCTGTTGGTAACGAATCGAACGCTTGTGTCATTAAGATGGACGAACAGATGAATGTACTATGGAAGCGCGTCTATGGAAATCCAGCGTACACTTCTTGGTATACCCCAAGAGTTACGGCGACCAGTGACGGAGGCTGCATTTGTGGCCATACGGTGGCATGGGATGGTGGCGACATTAGCCATCATTATGGTTCATGGGATGCTTGGATTTTCAAGTTGGACAGCCTCGGCAACCTGCAATGGGAAGTTACCTTGGGGACTGAAGACAATGAATTGGTCAGCAAAATCAAGGAAATGGAAGATGGCTCCTATACGGTATTGATTAACGGCAACCCGCAACAATACGGCTCTCTTTATAGTTGCAACCAGTATCCGACTATTGTGTTCGGGGTGGTGGCCAAATTAGATGCTGAAGGCAATTTGTTGGATAACCGATGCTACGGCGGCTATACCCAAGATGATTCTTTTGCCGATTTCATTGTGCTTGAAGACGGCTATCTCTATGTGGGCGGTGCGGCTTCAAATGATGGCGACCTTGAAGGAGCCGGGTATCATTTGGGCTATAACCAAGGTCTTCCCCATTATGGCCGTAGCTCTGATGCCTGGCTATTGAAAACCGATTTTGACGGTAATGTGGTATGGAGCAAATGTTATGGCGGCACGCTTAATGATGCCGCGTGTAAAGTCTTTCAGAATGAAGACGGTGGTTTTACAGTCACTGGATTGTCGGAATCAAGAGATGGCGATGTGCAAAGTGCCTCGCAATTGTACGAGCCTCCACAAGGGTCTTGGGGGGCTCGAAAGCCTTGGATATTTAGGACGGATGCCAAAGGTTATCTGTTGTGGGAGCGGGTGATGGGCGCAGATGTGGCTTCGGCTCAACTTTATAGTGATGCCGTGCAAGTCAGCGACAGGAAGTTTGTCTTTCTCTGCAAGGATGCCTTGTATCCGCCACCATATCCCTACGGCGATATCAATTGTCCCAATGTGGTGGTGGGGTCGCAGGATAACTATTGGGTTTTCCATCTTACCGATATCTTTGACTATGACGGTGTTGAGGAACAGGAGGGATGGAAAGGAGAAGGTGTTGGGGTTTATCCTAACCCGAGTAAGGACTTGGTGCGAATATATGGTATTGAGGCTGCCGAAGTGGAGGTGTACAATGCCCTCGGGCAGAGGGTTAAGATGGTGCGGGGGACGAATGAAATCAATGTTAGTGGTTTGCCGGAAGGAGTTTATCTGCTGCGCATTACCGATACGGATGGTAAAGTTTATATGAACAAAATCGCGGTACAATGAAAAACTTAAAGTATTATACTCTGCTTGCCTTTATGGCAGTGGCGGGCATGGCGAAGGCACAATCTGATCTGCTTTGGTCAGAAGACTATCAAGTTGGAAATATCAACTATATTTCCAGTACCCCTGTCGTCCGCGGCATTGAGGACGTGAAAGACTACGTCGAGGTGACGGGAGTGACGCTCAACAACGGTGAAACCCAGTTGGAGATGGTCACCTATGACATATACGGAACCATTGTTTCAACAAAGTCAATTGGCACCCATTCATCCTACGAAAAGACGATTGTTGACTACCAGATGGATGGCTCCGAAAACGTCTATATCCTTTGCAATGAGCGACTTGAGTTTTACAAATCGAGAGTTGTCCTCCAGAAATTCACTTCGGATGGCGACTTGGTTTGGGAAGAAACCATCCAAAATGAGGCCGACACGTCATTCATGGCCCAGCATCTGGTTTTGGCCTCCGATGGCCGTTTGGTTTTGGCCTCCTACAGGGAATACGATTATCCCGCACCTGGCGATGACTACATTGTCACTGTTACCATCCCGCAGTTGTATTGCTACGATGCTGATGGCAATCTGTTGTGGCAGAGAGACTTTGATGCCAATGATGCCAATCCTTTCCTTTATGATGTTTTCGCCATGGACGGAACGCTGCTTTTGTTTGGGGCAAACAGGCATTTGACCAAACTAGATCTCGACAACAACCTGATTTTTGAGGGCGCCGCATGCGATACAAGGGGATTCTCGAACGTCCAATCGACCCCTGACCATCATCTATTGGTCACGGCAACTATGGCTTATAAAGTTTCCAAAATCGATTCGGAAGGAAACTTGGTGTGGGCGCATGATTATGGCACCAATTTGCCCAGTAATGTGTCGGGCGACGAAATCAGGGCGATGGTGCAAGATGAGGAAGGCAACATCTATGTAACGGGCAGACACTTCGGTTCGAATTACGGAATGCCCAACCACACCAACAACGACATTCTCACGCTGAAATACAGTCCCGACGGACAACTGCTTTGGGAAAACCGCTATGCGTTTGGCGGCAACAATGCCGACATCGGTAATGCGCTTTTCGTCAGAAACGGGCATGTCTATGTGGGTGGCCAAAGCCAAAGATTGGGAGCGGGACACGGTTATGATTACATCGTGCTCAAATTGGATGCCGCAACGGGCGAAATGACGGGCTGTTATCGCCACGACAGGGACGACCGCGACGATGCCATTTCCTCGGTCTACGTGTTCGACGACGGAAGAGTGGCCGTTACCGGACGGAGTGGTGTCCAGCCTGAATATGTGTGGACGACGCAACTCTTTGAAGATATTACAATGTATTATCCTTTGATTCCAAAAACAGGCGAGAAGCAATGGGATACAAGGCGTGATTTCATTTGGGGTGAATCCGATTATCTGATATGTTGGTTGGGCGACAACATTGAGTTGGATGGTGTGATGTTCAGGAAGATGAACTATACGCTGGAAGGCAGTGGCCATTATTCTACGGGCTTGGAGGGTGCCTTCCGAGAAGAGGACAAAAAAGTATATGTCAGATGGTGGGACTCTGGACTTCAGCATTTTAATGAAGAAAAGTTGTACTACGATTTCAACCTGCAAGTTGGTGACAGTTTCGATGTGGGTTACGATGAGCCTTGTTTTATACAAGTGGTTGCCATTGAGGAGGTGGAGATGGAGGATGGTACATTACGCAAAAAGTTTGTTTTCAATAATGGCTGGGGTGGGGACGAAAATGAAACATGGATTGAGGGCGTTGGCAGCCTGGCGGGCGTGTCCCATCGCTTTGATCCTGGTCTGACAGGTAGTTTCTTTTCTTATTTGCAATGCTATTTCGAGGATGACAACCTCGTTTGGACGGACGGTGAATGTTGGGATGGCATCGAGGAAAACGGCCCTTCGACTCCTTCGACAGGCTTAGGAACCGCAGGGACCTTGGCGGTTTATCCCAATCCTGCCAAGGAAAAGGTAACGATAGAAGGCGTTGAAGCCGCCGAGGTGCAAGTATTCAATGCTTTTGGGCAGTTGGTGAAGTGTGTGAAAGGTACGAATGAGATTCCTGTGGAAGACTTGGCGGAAGGGGTGTATATGTTGCGTGTCAACGACATGAATGGGATGAATTTTACGGCGAGAGTGGTGGTAAAGAAGTAGGAAAAAGTTGTAATCCAAAATTTTAATAGATTGAAAATCAACTGGATGAGTTGACAAAAGTTTGTAATGGCCCTTGAATATGAGAATACGATACAATAATCCTGTAAAATGACTTGTTAATTGTCATTGAAAAGTGGAACAATAGGAAAACTGTTTTATCAATAACTATTTTTATGTGGTATTTTAATCATCAATTGAAGGTTTTGTTTTTATGGATGCTGTCGCTGTTCTTGCCTGTTGGCGTAGCAATGGCACAAAGTCCCTCAAAATCACACACCATCAGCGGTTACGTTACTGACGGCAGAAGCCAGGAAACGCTAATTGGTGCTTCGGTGTATGATGCGTCGACCATGAAGGGGACGGTAACCAACAACTTCGGGTATTATACCCTGAAGTTGGGCGAGGGTCAGGTGAACATGAAGGCTTCGTTTGTGGGCTTTGAACCCTACGAGGCGGTTCTCAACTTGAAAAACGACACGGTAATCAACATCTCATTGACCCAGTCGAATCAGCTGAACGAGGTGACGGTGACGGCAAGGGCGATGGAGAGCAATGTGAAAGGCACGCAGATGAGCACCATCGAGTTGCCCGTGACGCAGCTGAAGAAAGTACCGGCGATGTTCGGCGAAACGGACGTGATTAAGGCCTTGCAGCTGCTGCCAGGTGTGCAAAGCGGCACCGAAGGCTCGGCAGGCATGTATGTGCGTGGCGGCGGTCCCGACGAGAATTTGATTCTGCTCGACGGTGTACCGCTCTACAACGTGAACCATGCGGCGGGCTTCTTTTCGGCCTTCAACTCCGATGCCATTAAGAACGTCACCTTATACAAAGGTAATTTCCCGGCTCGTTTCGGAGGCCGCCTTTCCTCTGTCGTGGATGTGCGCATGAAGGATGGCGACATGTACCAGTATCACGCCAACCTCAGCATAGGCTTGATTGCCTCGAAGGTGAACGTGGAAGGTCCCATCGTCAAAGGCAAGACTTCCTTCAACCTCTCGTTTAGGCGCACCTATTACGACCTGATTACCGCGCCTTTGGCCAACATTATGGTGAAACAGGAGACCGAGTCGGGGAAAAACTCCGCTTGGGCGGGTTACTATTTCTATGACCTCAACCTGAAGGTGAACCATAAGTTCTCCGACAAAGACCGCCTCTTCCTCAGCATCTATTCGGGCGACGACAAGGTGTATGCCCGAATGAAAGCCAAGGAGAATACGAACTATTATGGCGGTGAGAGTAGCTATGTTGAGAATCTCAACCTCGACTGGAAATGGGGCAATCGCGTTGCTGCCTTGCGCTGGAACCATGTGATCCAGCCCAACCTCTTCATGAACGTCACGGGGGCTTATACCCAGTACCGTCATTCCATGGGCGTAAACTATTCGACCGAGTCGACCCGTCCCCAATCGAGTTATACCGAAAGCATGGATTTGGGCGTGCATTCGGGCATCTACGACATCAGCGCCAAAGCCGATTTCGACTACAAGCCTTTCGAGAACCACGACGTGAAATTCGGTGCCAACCTCACACATCATACCTACAGCCCGACTACCACGGCCATCCACCTGAAGGAGACCGAAAACGAACAGACGGAATATGCCTTCGACAGCGTGACCAACGATGCCCGCATTAGGGCGTTGGAGACGGACTTGTATGTGGAGGACAACTGGGACATCAGCAATTTCTTCAAGCTGAACGCCGGACTGCATTACTCCACCTTCTCCGTGGACCACAAGACTTATCACAGCCTTCAGCCCCGTGTGAGCATGAGGGCTCTGGTGACGGAGAGTTTCTCTTTGAAAGCAGGCTACGCCTACATGAGCCAATACATCCACCTGCTCTCGAGCAACGCCATCAGCCTGCCCACCGACCTCTGGGTGCCGGTGACGGGCAGCATCGTGCCGATGAATGCCCATCAGGTGGCCGTGGGAGCCTTCTACGACTGGAAAGGCTTCGAGTTCTCGGTGGAAGGCTACTACAAGAAGATGCACAACGTGATGGAATACGAGGACGGAGCGTCGTTCTTCTCGCTCGACCAGACGGGTTGGCAGGACAAGGTGGTGATGGGCGACGGCTGGTCGTATGGCATCGAGCTGTTTGCCCAGAAACAGGTGGGCAAGTTCACTGGTTGGGTGGGCTACACTTGGGCGCACGCCAACCGCCTTTTCGACCGTCCCGGGCAGGAGCTGAACTTTGGCAAGGTGTTTCCCGCCAAGTACGACCGCAGGCACGACTTGAACATCGTGCTCATGTATGAGTTTAACGACCGTATCGACGTGGGTGCCACCTGGATCTACAGCACGGGCAACTGCGCTACACTGCCGCTGCAAGGGTATCACGGACTGAATCTGAATAACAATCCTTATATCGGTTATTATTACAGCCAGACCAGTATTAACCATGTCGAAAGTCGCAACAATTATCGCTTCAACAGCTATCAACGGCTCGACCTGGTGGCCAATTTCCACAAGCAGAAAAAGCATTGCGAGCGCATCTTCAGCATCAACATTTACAACACGTTGTGTCACAACAATCCCTTTATCGTGTTTCCTAAAGACTATCAAGTCTATAATCCTATGACAGGAGAAACCACCTATATGAAGACCTTGCGTCAGATCTGCATTTTCCCGATTATCCCAACGGTGAGTTGGCAATACAAATGGTAACACTATGAAAACAATTAAATCGATAATCCTCATTATAATAATGGCGGCACTGACCGCCTGCGAAAAGGTGATTCTTTACGAAGACATTGAGTCGGAGCCACTGTTGGTGGTGAACGGCATACAGCATGTAGGTGAGCCTGCACGGCTCAGTGTGGAGCGAAGCTCGTTCTACATCGAAAGCGAAAAGGACTTCCGTGTGAAGGACGTCCATGTCGACCTGTATGTGAATGGAGCCTTCAAGGAGGCCCTTCAGGTGCGTGATTCGATGGTTATGGAAAGCTACTGGACTTACGACGAAAACGGCTTCGAGCATGAGGAAGAAATGATTCGTTATGCTTTCAACTATTGCGAGGGTGAGTATATCCTTTGCGAGGGCGATGCGCTCCGTTTTGAGGTGAGTTCCAGCGAGTTTGATGAGGTGGCAGTGGCTGAGACCACGATACCCTATGCGCCCAATGTCGTCAGCTTCGACACTGTCCGCATTGAAATAAACGACTATGATTATTATGCAAGCGATAACACAATATATTTCGCTTTAACGATTGACGACCTGGCTGGCAATGATTATTACAATCTCTGTCCAAAGGAAGGCTTTAGTGGTTTCCAATCGAGCGACCCTGTGTTTGCCGACTTCATGAACATCGTGCATGTGGACGACTTGTTCGGAGGGAGTGAATACTATGGTTACGGTGCCTACAACATGTTCAACGACTCGTATTTCGATGGGAAGCGGTATGCTGTTGGCCTGAATATCACTGTCTACACTGAGGGCGGACAATATATGGAGCCTTTCGTGATGGAGGTGTCGAAGGTGGACTACAACCTATACCAGTTCAAGAAATCCTACGCTGCATACGATTATGCCGACGACCTTATTGGACTGTTCACCGAGCCGACCCAAGTGTATTCCAACGTGCAGAACGGCGTGGGCGTGGTTGGCTCGCAGAGCTTGCCTGTCTCTATGGTGGTGGATTTGAGGGAGGAGAAATGAAAAATCAATCGGCCATGGAATTGGCTTTAATTGGATTTTGTTATAGTATAGTTGTAAATTTCTAAAACGAACGGATATGAGACAGCCTTTATTAATCGCATTGGCGCTGGCGGTGGTTTGCGTTATGCCGTCGTGCGAGAAAGACCCGAAACCAGGTGAAGAACCTACCACTAATCAAATCACCTTCGGTAATTATGAAGGTATGGATGTCGTGACATACGACAGCATTGAGT
>JAEEGH010032447.1_pt1 | contig 10045 bp, 7 predicted proteins | sample 9134181 | NCBI WGS metagenome assembly JAEEGH01 (sample SAMN16246544, study PRJNA631951) | gut metagenome | biome: gut microbiome; feature: rumen; material: DP-attached | host: Bos | place: Iran: Karaj | collected 2018-10 | reverse complement strand
CACCGGCTACGCTTTCGGCATGGGCGTTGAGCGTATCGCCAACCTGAAGTACCGTGTGAAGGACCTGCGCCTCTTCAGCGAGAATGACCAGCGTTTCCTCGACGAATTTGAGGCAGCGCATTGATTGATTAAAAGGTTATTAAAGGAAGTGAAAGGGGAGTGAAAAGGAAGTGAAAGGGACGATTGTGTCAATCCTTAAAACCTCAAATCCTTAAAACCTCAAAACCTCACAATCTCATTGACAATGGACTTGATTCCTTCATTTCAGGTGGATCACACCAACCTCAAGCCGGGCATCTACGTGAGCCGACAGGACACCATCGGCCAAGAGCGCATCACGACGTTCGACATCCGCATGACGGCACCCAACCAGGAGCCTGCATTGGCCCCAGCCGCCATCCACACCATCGAACATATCGTGGCCACCTTCCTGCGCAACGACCCGGAGTGGAAAGACTCGATAATCTATTGGGGACCAATGGGATGCCTGACTGGTAACTACCTCATCGTGAAGGGCGAGCCGACCTGCCAGCAGGTGCGCGAACTGATGATTGAGGCGTTCACCTACGTGGTCAACTACGACAAGGAGGTGCCAGGCACGACGCCATCGACCTGCGGCAACTACCTCCTGCACGATCTGCCGATGGCCAAGTGGGAGGCCAAGCGCTACGTCGAACGGCTCAAAAATAGTTTCTGTTGTGAATATCCCGGTGTTGAACGTCCGCAGGATGCAACTGGAAAACAGTTTTACGATGCGTAAAGAAGGTTTCGTCTGTTCAGTGATATATGGTCTGCTCTCGATGTCGCCTCTGGTGGCCGATGGGCAGACCTCTGCGTCTTGGAAAGGTCAGCAGACTGTTCTGTCAAGTACACCCAGGGCGCAAGCGTATTGTTCTCAGGGATGGAAAAAGGAGGTGCTGAATGGCGGCGTGATCCGTACCAAGGCAGCCGATGGTCGTCGGACCGGCAACCGCTATCTGGTTTTGGAATCGGGATTGTCGAGCCTCTTGCGCATGGACTTTGTCAATGGCTATACCATTGGCCCAGAACTGACTTTAGGTTATGTCTATCCCAACCAGAGTCGTCTGGAACTGGATGACAATGTGGAATATGGGTTCAGCCGTCATGCCTGGATGGGCGGAGGGGCACTCCGATATTTTTTTGCGCCAGCCCAAGACAGTTGGATAGAGTTCTTTGGTGTCCGTCGCACTACGGACTTCGACCCCGACCCGCTGATGGATGAGTCGCAACAGTCGTTGGCGGTCGGTTTGTTCGGTTGGAACGGACATAAACTCTACGAAGCCACGCGGTTGGGTGTTCAGGGCCGATGGTGGGTAGCGCGCAATCTTTGGATAAAGGGTGGCGTCTGGTATGAGGGGCGCCGCGAGATGACCAACCACCGCAGGACCAACTCTTTCGGCATTCGTCCCGACATCAATGTGCCTGTGTGCTATGATATGCCATTCAGGTTTATTGAAGTTGCTTCTGATCAAGCGGATGGTGATATACCTTCTATCTATTTTTTCGACGACGGGCCAAGCGATTACGACCCTTTGTACTGCTGGGAGTGGAATCCTTTCCTTCATTGGGAGGAGGACCACCTGTGGCGGGCAGACTTGGCTTTTGAATATACCCCCAAAAGCACATTGGTCATAAAGGATGACATGCACAATGTGGTGAATTCGACTAAGCCGACTATGAGGTTGGCCTTCACGGCGGCTTGGGATGGTGGTAGTCATCAATGGGGCGGAAGAATCGCTTCTTATGACGGTTATTGGGAACCTGGTTTCCGATATCTGTCTTTTGACTTCAGCATCGAACAGAATGTGAGGAGAGGAAGACATCAGTTTTCTTATTTCGGGTCGGTCGGAGGCTTTCCTGTCGGTCGTAATGTGGGATTGGTGGACTATCAGCATTTTGACGCCGCCCACTTTGGTTGGCAGAACTCTCTTGATAACAGCTTGAAGTGGTTTGCCCTGCTGACCAATTATGAGGCATCGACAGGTAATGTGTGGAATGAAGTGCATGCAGAGTATCAGTATTCGCACAATGATTTTTTTGCACAATATTTGCAGGCGCATCTGCTCCACACCCCGGAACGCCAACATCTGGAGGCCTCGTACGGCTGGCAGCTTGACAAGTCGATGCGCATTGGCCTCTCTGTAGGTTTTGACGAAATCTACAAGGATTTTAATTATGACGGCATCGGCCTTAATCTGATTATTGTTCCGTAAGAATATGTCATCACCACTTGCAGAAAGAATGCGTCCCAGGACGCTTGACGGGTACATCGGCCAAAGACATCTGGTCGGTGAGGGAGGCGTGCTGCGCCGCATGATCGAGTCGGGGCGCATCTCGTCGTTCATCCTGTGGGGGCCTCCGGGTGTGGGAAAAACGACATTGGCCAAGATTATAGCCCAGACACTCGACCTGCCGTTCTATACGCTGAGCGCCGTGAGCAGTGGCGTGAAGGAGGTGCGCGAGGTCATTGAGCGGGCCAAGAAGGACAGTTTCTTCCATCCCGACCGTTCGCCGCTGCTCTTCATCGACGAAATCCACCGTTTCTCCAAGTCGCAGCAGGACTCGCTGCTTGAGGCCGTGGAGCGCGGTGTCGTGACCCTCATCGGAGCGACGACGGAGAATCCCTCGTTCGAGGTCATCCGGCCGCTCTTGAGCCGTTGCCAGGTCTATACGTTGCGGCCCATCGGCGACGATGACCTGCTGGCCCTGCTCGACCGTGTGCTGCACGAAGACGAGGTTATTTCGCGGCTCGACGTGAAGGTCGCGGAGACGACGGCCCTGCTGCGATATGCGGGCGGAGACTGCCGCAAGTTCCTGAACATCATCGAATTGGTCACAAATACGTTCACGGACCAGACCGACGACTTCGACTACGTGGAGGAGGAGGATGACGAAGAAGACGAGGATGAGGCATTGGCCAATGTCCCAAGCCAACCCGAAAAGCGTCAGGGCGGCGTAATCACCGACGAGCTGGTCACCAGCGTCCTGCAAGAGAATCCGATGGCCTACGACAAGGACGGCGAGATGCACTATGACCTCGTGTCGGCCATGATCAAGTCGATACGGGGCAGCGACCCGGATGCGGCTATCTACTACATGGCGCGCATGATTGAGGGCGGCGAGGATCCGGCCTTCATCGCGCGGCGTCTGGTCATCTCGGCCTCGGAAGACATCGGGTTGGCCAATCCGAATGCCCTGTTGTTGGCCAATGCCGCATTCGACGCGGTCCAGAAGATCGGCTGGCCCGAGGGACGGATTCCATTGGCCGAAGCCTGCGTCTATCTCGCCTCGTCGCCCAAGAGCAACGCCTCGTACAACGCCATCAACAGCGCGCTCCAGAAGGTCCGCGATACCGGCAACCTGCCCGTGCCGCTCCACCTGCGCAATGCCCCGACCCAGCTGATGGCCAAAGAGGGCTACGGCAAGGGCTACAAGTACGCACACGACTTCCCCGGCCACTTCGCCTACCAGCAGTATCTGCCCGACGCGCTCGTCCAGGAGGGCGGCCTGCGCCAGAGCCTTTTCTACCATCCGCAGCCCAATGCGCAGGAGGACAAGCTCAAGGCGTATCTGAACGGCCTGTGGGGCGAGCGGTTCAAGTGAGAGGGTCGTGTTTTTATGGCCAATGTCCTGATTCTGCACCATTTGTTCCGATTTTCGCGGCAGAATAGCGCCCTTTGAAATCCGATTTTTGGAAAAATCGCCGAAAATGATTATATTTGCGCCCGAGATTATTTAAAGAACACCATGATAAAATTTGTCGAAAACGCCTCGTTGCGTCCCTATAATACCTTCGGTCTTGATGTCAAGGCCGATTTGTTTGTCGAATACAGCGCCGAGGAGGATCTGCGCGCCATCTTCCACGACGAACGCGTGGCTGGAAAGCCGTTCCTCCACATTGGCCAAGGAAGTAATCTGCTTTTTACCGATGACTATCATGGCGTCGTCCTGCACAGCGCCATCAAGGGAATCCGTCCCACGTCCCAGGGCGAAGAGGTCGTCCTGCTGGAATGCGGTGCGGGCGAGACGTGGGACTACGTCTGCGAGTGGTGCGTGGAGCATGGCTTCTACGGCGTGGAGAACCTGTCCGGCATTCCGGGCGAGGTGGGTGCTGCTGCCGTACAGAACATCGGGGCCTATGGCGTGGAGTTCAAGGACGTCGTCGTGGCCGTCTCGGTCTATGACATCGAGCAGGACAAGCACGTCATCGTCAGTGCCGAGCAGTGCCAGTACGGCTACCGCACCAGCCTCTTCAAGCAGGCCGAATGCAAACGCCGCTTCGTCGTGACGGGCGCCCTGCTCAGTCTGGCGCGCAAGGCGCAGTTCAAGCTCGACTACGGCAACATCAAGGCCGCCCTACTGGAACGCGGGTTCACCCTCCTGCAAGGCAGCGAGAAGCGCAAGCCGGCTCGTGCCGAGCGAGCCAAGGCGATAACCCTGCGAGCCATGCGCGAGGCCATCCTCTCGGTGCGCGACTCGAAACTGCCCGACCCCAAGGTGATGGGCAATGCGGGCAGTTTCTTCAAGAATCCCATCATCGCGAGGGAGCGTTACGATGCGTTGTTGGCCAATGACCCGGACATGCCGAAATACGACATCGACGAGACGCACGTCAAGGTGCCTGCCGGATGGCTCATCGAACACGCCGGATGCCGCGACCGCCGCGTGGGTGATGCCGGCGTCTATCCGCTGCAGTGCCTGGTCATCGTCAATCGGGGAAAGGCATCGGCCAATGACATTATCCAGCTCGCCCGAATCATCGTCGATACCGTGCGCGAACGCTACGGCATCGAGCTGGAGCCGGAGGTGAACTTTATTTGAGGCCAAGGACACAACTTCTGTAAGCTCAAGTTGAAGGTTGGGAATGGCTCAAAAAAGAAGTAAAAGGGACGATTCCTTGTTGAGTATAAAAAAACAAGAGTCACAATCCGGAGCAAATGTCCTATTTACTCCCTTTTTACTCCCCTTTTACTCCCCTTCAAAACTTAATAATTAATATTTTTCATTCTTGACTCGTCAGATGACAGTTACTTTTCTTGGCACAGGAACATCGTGTGGCGTGCCGATGCCCACTTGCCGGTGTGAAGTATGCACATCGGCCGACCCGCGCGACAACCGTCTGCGCTGCTCTTGTCTGGTCGAGACGGCCGACGGGCAGAACATCCTCATCGACTGTGGTCCCGACTTCCGCCTGCAGGCCCTGCGCGCCGGCATCCGGCGGCTTGATGCCCTGCTTGTCACGCACAACCATTTCGACCATGTGGCCGGTCTGGACGACCTGCGCGCGTTCTGTTTCGAAAAGCCATTGGCCACCTACTGCGACCCGATTGTGACGCGCAACTTCATCGAGAAGTATGACTACATCTTCGTGCACCGCTATCCGGGTACGCCCAAGATGGACCTGCACGAGTTGCAGGGTGACGAGGAGCTGCACATTGGCCAATGTCCCGTGCGTCCCGTCCGTCTGAAGCATGGCAAGCTGCCCATCTTCGGCTGGCGCGTCGGCCGATTGGCCTACCTGACCGACTGCACGGAAATCGTCGAGGGCGAGTGGGAGAAATTGGCCAACGTCGATACGCTCATCATCGACGCCCTGCGATGGACGGAACACCCGACGCACTATGCCGTCGAGCAGGCGCTGGAGGTCGTCGCCCGCATCCGTCCGCGACAGACCTACTTTACGCACATGAGCCATGACATCGGCCTTCATGTCGTGGCCAATGGGAAGCTGCCCGCCGGTGTCGAACTGGCCTACGACGGACTCGTGGTCACGATTCCGGACTGAGGGCAAGGGCATTGGCCATAAAACTAACTCTTATTTTTTGATTCTTACAATATTCAGCTATGCAACTTACAGACAACTGGTTCACCGCCTTGAGCGAGAACGAAGACGGAACCTATACCTTCATTTCCGGACGCACGCAGATTGACGAGTTCGTCAAGTCGGGCAAGCTGCGCGAGCGCATGGAGGTCGTTTGGACTTTCAAGGCCGATGACAAGGGCCTGCCTGCCGATGACGCCGAGGCCTCACTCATGGAGGAGGTGGGCGACAAGCTGCGCGCCGTGATGGAGAAGGACAAGCTGGCCATCGTGACCGGCATCTACACGGGCCAGGGCAAGCGCGAAATCAACTTCATCTGCCGCAACATAGCGGCCTTCGGCGAGCGTCTGAACGAGGCATTGGCCAACTACCCGCAGCTGCCCATCGTCGTCAACGCCTACGACGATCCCGACAACGAGGAATACCGCGAACTGCTTGACTTGAAGGGCGAGGAGGATTAAGACGGAAAAGCATTGGACAATGCTTTTCCTTTAGTTATCAGTTATTAGTTATTGGGGCCGATGCGCCGCTGGACATTCACCATCACCACCATCATCATGCTCGCTGCACTGCTCGCCAGTTGCAGCGTGACGCGTCATGTCCCGCAGGATGACGAGGTGTTGAGCCGCGTGCACATCGAGGTGAACGGCCGCAAGAGCAACAGCACCACCCTGCGCATGGCGGTCGCCCAGAGTGCCTACCACCGCACGTTCGGCTTCCTGCCCGTCTCGGCCTGGATCTGGCACAATGACAGCGTCAGCGCGTGGCACCGCTTTCGCGCCAAGCTGGGTACACGGCCGCCGGTCTATGACGAGGCATTGGCCATAAGGACAGACAACGCGATGCGCCGCGCCTTGGTCAACCAGGGCTATCTGGAGGCCGATGTCGCCCATACCACAACGAGCCGCAACCGCAAGGTCGAGGTCACCTATCACGTCGAGACCGGCCGCCCGCACCGTATCCACCGGATTGCCTATCTGGTCGAAGACCCACTGCTTGAGCCGATTGTGATGGCCGATGTGCCGAATTGCCTGCTCCACGTCAAGGACAACCTGGACCGTACGCAGCTGGAGGCCGAACGCACGCGGTTGACGTCGCTGATGCGCAACCAGGGCTTCTACGACTTCAACAAGGAGGACATCTCGTTCGTGGCCGATACACTTTCGCGCGACAAGCGGGTCGATCTGACGATGCTCGTGAGCGGCATACACAACCGATATACCGTGCGCAGCGTCGAGTTCGTGCCCGATTTCGACATCGCCACCGGCCGACGTAGTGGCAACGACGACTACCTGCGCGCCAGTGTATTGGCCACAAACTGCTACATCCAGCCCGGCACGCTCTACAGCGAGGAGGCCGTGCGCAAGACCTACAGTTCGTTCTCGCGCCTCCACATCCTGAAATACGTCAATATCCGTCTGGAGCCGACCGATGTGGCCAATGAACTGGCCTGCACCGTCTATCTCAGCCCGCAGAACCCGCAGGCGTTGCAGTTCGAGCTGGACGGCACCAACACGTCGGGCGACCTTGGCTTCGCCGCATCACTCACCTACCAGCACCGCAACCTCTTCCGCGGCTCGGAGGCCTACAGCGCGACGTTGAAGGGCGGCTACGAGTCTCTTTCGGGCGACGTCTCGGGCCTGGTCAACGACAACTACACCGAATATTCGTTCGAGAATCAGATTGACTTCCCGCGTTTTCTTTTCCCCTTCATGAGTGCGGAACGGAGGCGTTCCTTTACGGCCAATACCGCTGTCAAGGCCGGCTACAGCCACCAGAGCCGCCCCGAATACACGCGTATCATCACCAACGTGGGCCTCAGCTACAAGTGGAGCAATGCCATGCGCACGCTCTATCACACGCTCGATGTCATCGACCTGAGCTACGTCTATCTGCCCGAGCGCAGCGAGTCGTTCCTGAAAATCATCCAGCGGGCGGGTCCCATCAGCTACAGCAGCTACACGTCCCACTTGATTCTCTCATCGGCCTACAACATCTATGCCGGCAATGGCCGCAGCATGATGAACTCGGCCCAGAATACTAGCCGAGACCTCTGGTCGCTGCGTTTCAGCCCTGAGATTGCGGGCAACGTGCTCTACGCCGTGTCGCAGATGGCCGATTTTGAGAAGTCGGACGGCCAATACCAGATCTTCAACCTTCCGTTCGAGCAATATGCGCGCTTCGACATGGACTGGTCATACAGCAAGTATCTGACCGACCGCTCTCGCTTGGCCTTCCACTTGGCCGGAGGCGTAGCCGTGCCTTATGGCAACAGCAAGGTCATGCCGTTCGAGAAACGGTATTATTCGGGTGGGGCCAATTCCGTGCGCGGATGGAGCGTGCGAACCCTTGGCCCAGGTCGTTACAAGAGTGAAAACTCGACCATCGACTATTTCAACCAGTGCGGTGACGTGCGTCTGGATGCCTCGGTCGAACTGCGCAGCCGCCTGTTCTGGAAGTTCGAGTTTGCGGCCTTTGTCGATGCGGGCAATGTCTGGACGCTGGAGGACTACGAGTCGCAGCCGGGCGGTACCATCGGCCCTGAATTCTATCGGGAGATTGCTGCCTCGTGGGGGCTGGGCCTGCGTCTGGTGACCGATCTGGTCGTCCTGCGTCTCGATTTGGGCATCAAGGCGCATGATCCGTCGGTGGGGTCGGGCGTGGATTCTTGGGTTGTGGCCGATCCGTTGAGCAGTCACAACCGAACATTCCACTTCGCAGTCGGCTATCCATTCTGAGTAAATTCCAGCCTTGGCCGGACAAATCCGAGCAAATATTTGGCCGATTGAAAAATATGCGTTAAATTTGCGTCCATGTTTAAAAATGGGAGGTCCGTGGAGTGGATGAATGGCATTGGCCAAGAACATGAACGAGGCTGTCTCATTGGCCAATAAAAAGACAACTTAATTTAGAAAAACAAATATGTATCGTAAACAAACTTGTGGCGAGTTGCGTCTCGCCAATGTAGGGCAGGAGGTCACTTTGGCCGGCTGGGTGCAGCGCGTGCGTAAGATGGGTGGCCTCACGTTTGTCGATCTGCGCGACCGCTACGGCATCACGCAGCTTGTGTTCGACGAGAGCGACGGCAATACCGAAATGTGCGAAAAGGCCAATCACCTGGGCCGCGAATATGTCATTCAGGCCGTCGGCAAGGTGCGTGAGCGCGAGTCGAAGAATGCCAAGAATCCGACGGGCGACATCGAAATCGTCGTCAGCCAGCTGAACATCATTTCATCGTCGGAGGTGCCTCCGTTCACCATCGAGGACAACACCGACGGCGGCGACGACCTCCGTATGCAGTATCGCTATCTGGATTTGCGTCGTCCATGCGTGCGCAAGAATCTCGAACTGCGCCACAAGCTGGCCTTCGAGGTGCGTCGCTACTTGGACAGCCAGAACTTCCTCGAAATCGAGACGCCGATGCTCATCAAATCGACGCCGGAAGGTGCCCGCGACTTCGTCGTGCCATCGCGCATGAATCCGGGTCAGTTCTACGCCCTGCCACAGTCACCACAGCAGTTCAAGCAGCTCTTGATGGTCGCTGGCATGGACCGTTACTTCCAGATTGTCAAGTGCTTCCGCGATGAAGACCTGCGTGCCGACCGTCAGCCGGAGTTCACACAGATTGACTGCGAGATGTCGTTCGTCGATCAGGAGGACGTCATCCAGATGTTCGAGGGCATGATGAAGCACCTCTTCAAGGAGCTGAAGGGCATCGAGTTCGATACCTTCCCGCGCATGACTTGGGAGGACGCCATGAAATATTACGGCTCGGACAAGCCGGACCTCCGTTTCGGCATGAAGTTCGTCGAGCTGAAGGTCGATCCTGAGAAGGAATCCAAGTTCGCTGAGGGCGCTCGTCCTGAGGCCGTGATGGACGTCTTGCCCGCCGGCCAGTTCTCGGTGTTCGATGATGCGGCCTACGTTGCAGGTATCTGTGCTCCAGGATGCGCCAACTATACTCGCAAGCAGATTGACCAGCTCACAGAGTTCGTCAAGCGTTCGCAGATTGGTGCCAAGGGCTTGGTTTGGATCAAGAAGAACGAAGATGGCACCATCAAATCGTCGATTGACAAGTTCTATTCGGCCGATGTGATTGCCGCACTGTGCGACCGCTTTGAGGCCAACAACGGCGACCTGATGCTCATCCTCTGTGGCGAGCGTCGCAAGACTCAGAAGCAGAGCTGTGCCCTCCGTCTGGAG
>JAEEGH010032445.1_pt1 | contig 10046 bp, 9 predicted proteins | sample 9134181 | NCBI WGS metagenome assembly JAEEGH01 (sample SAMN16246544, study PRJNA631951) | gut metagenome | biome: gut microbiome; feature: rumen; material: DP-attached | host: Bos | place: Iran: Karaj | collected 2018-10 | reverse complement strand
ATCCTCTCTAATCAGGTATCACATAAACATTTGCCGTCCAACTGTGACTTATAACACTTATCGTGACATTGTCAACCGTCACTTTAAAAACCCTTCCAATTCGGGGAACAATATCTTCTTTAAAGCACTTCTCCAATCTTATTTCATAAATATTTCCTTTTTTGATTTTTTCCCCTTTTATGTTCCTTGATTTAACGGTCACCACATCATAGTATCCGCCCGTTTCAACATTTTTTAATGTTAGAACATATCCATCCTTTGGGTCCTTTGATTTCCTGAACTTTTTTTTGAATTCCTTATATTTTGAAATATCCACCGAGTTTGCTTTTGAATCTTTTTTCAGTTTTCTGATAGTTTCATTCAAAGCTGAAATATAAGCTTTACTCGCTTTATCCATAGAGACCACTTCATATTTTACAGCAATGGTATCAAAAGGATAATACTGAGCTTTTGCATTAACTCCGAAAAATAAAACAACGACTATTATTAAACAACGCAAATACATACTATTACGTTTTTTGAATCCACTTTAAAAAGTTAATACACCCCAACAACGCGGAACTGCACGGAAAATTGTGCAATCCGGAAAAAAAGCAGCGAAAAAAAATCCGTTTCCGTCGCGGATTCACATCCCCATTTTGCCTATTTTTGCATTTTAATGCGAATGTAATCTCACACCATCATGAAAAGACACATAACATTCTTGTTATTAGGATTATTAATATGTTATGGCGGCATGCGTGCAACGGGTCAGACAATACCGGAGCATGATGCGATGGAAACAGCCGCACGCTTCCTGGGTGCTCAAACCGGCCTGCACGTGCAGAAATCGGCTCTGAGCTGCGCCTACACCGAACAGGATGCCGATGCGCCGCTGTTCTATGTCTTCAACGGGGAGAACGCCTTCGTGGTGGTCTCTGCAGAGCAGAAGACAAAGGCCGTCCTGGCCTACTCAACCAGCCAGAACTTCGACCGCGACAGCATCGCCCCGGCCATGAAAATGTGGCTGGACGCATATCGCCGCCAGATTCAGGCAGCCCGCCTGTCGGAACAGTCCTGCCTGCAAACCTTGGACGAGGATTCAATACGCATTGTGGAAGAGACGGCGCCATTGACCGAAAGCCATTGGGGACAGGGAATCCAATACAATTATTACTGCCCCAAAGATGACAATGGTCGTAACGAACGCTGCGTGACCGGCTGCGTGGCCACCGCCATGGCCCAGCTGATGTACTACTTCCGCTGGCCCGAAAGCGGCACCGGCAGCTACCGCTACACCCACGACACATACGGGGAGCTTTCAGCAGACTTCAGTAGCAGCCGCTACGAATACCACAAGATGTGCGACCGTCCGGTTCACATCAACGGTGCCATCTCCCAACTGTGCCATCACAGCGGCGTGGCGGTGGACATGGTGTACGGTCCCAACTCCTCCGGCATGTACAACCACAAGGCCGCCTATGCAATGCGCACATACTTCAAGTATTCACCGGAAACCAAATACATTTTCAGGGACAGCAACGGCATGGCGCACGACAGCCTGCACCCCACCCCCTACCCGCTTGACTGGGACAGCGTGGTCGTTGCCCACCTGAAACGGCGTATTCCGGTCTATTACGCCGGCTGGAGCAAGCCCTGGACGGACGGACACGGATTTGTATGCGACGGTTACCAGAAATTCAGCGACGGCCGCTGCTACTTCCACTTCAATTTCGGCTGGGATGGTCAGGCTGACGGCTATTTCCTTACCGGAAGCCTCAATCCGGGCACATACAATTTCAACCTTGCCCAAGAGGTCATCATCAACGCCGTGCCGGACACGGCGGCCTACAGCTATCCGCCCGCACAGCCCACCACCGGCGAAACCACTCTGACCCACCGCAGCGGATCGTTCCGCAACGGCGGCAACGGCTTCACCCTCTGCACCCCCGGCACAGACCACACATGGCACATCCGTCCCGACCTGGACAGCATTTCGCAGCTGAATGTGCAGCTGCACGTGCAGCTTATGGCGGGCGACACCCTGCGGATCAGCTCCACGGACAAAAAATTCAGCGGAATGACGCTTACCGCCACCGACACTGCCTTGCAAATCTCACCGAAGATCAATGTAATGGACATCCGGCTGACCACCGCAACGGACAGCCGCAGCCTTGGTGTACACGGATGCTACGAGGCCGTATATCCGGAATTTTGCACCACAACCCGCCCTGTAACAAAAGCCACCGCCACGTTGGATGACGGCAGTGGTGATTTGGACTACAACAGCAACACCTGCTGCCGGACAATAATCAATCTGAAGGGCTATGCCGGCATGAACCTGAAGTTCCACTACCTGGAAACGGAAAAGGAGCGGGATGTGCTCCATTTCTACGACTACAACGACAGCAACCGGCTGCTGCTGGAACTTTCCGGCCGGCTGGACAACGATTCAGTTTTCTTCCTGCGCTCCAACTTCGTGATTGTAGAGTTTGTCAGCGATGACAGCATTACTGACAAAGGCTGGAGCTTCACCTACACCGCATCAAGAACCGGCATCGTCGAGACTTCTACTGAAATGATGCGAATCTGGCCGAACCCTGCACAAACAGAACTGCATATTGAAAACATTTCAGGTGCACCCATCGGGGAAATCCGGCTTACCGACCTAACCGGCAGGCTGCTGCAACGCCGGACGGCTGAAAGCGGACAACTGACCCTCCATGTGTCGGAGCTGCCGCAAGGGCTCTACCTGCTGCACCTGCACGGGAACCATGGCACACAGGTTTATAAATTTGTCAAGGATTAGCTTATGAGACTGCTCGACTTCGTACTGCTGGCCGCAATGGCATGGTACGCTTTCAAGGGGTTCAGGAAGGGGCTTTCCGGCGAACTCTTCTCGCTGCTGGCACTGCTGGTCGGCGGATGGTGCGCCATACCCGCCTCGCCATTGGTGCAGCGGCTTATCGTCCCCTACACCGAGACCCGCTACCTGATAAGCCTTGTGGTTTCGTTCGTGGCATGCATCGCGGCGGTCTTCCTTTTGGGAAGGCTATTCAAGTTCGGCCTGAACTTCATCGTGCCGCCAGTGGTGGACAAGATTGCGGGCGGACTGTTCGGAGCCTTCAAGGTGATGTTCTGCGCCGGAATACTGTTCTACTGCATAAATTCCGCAGACAAAAACGGGCAGATCCTGAAGTCGGAGAAGAAACAGGAGAGCCTGATGTACACCCCGTGCGCCAAAACCGCCGAATTCCTGCTGCCAAAGCTGGCCGACTTCAAAAGCAAGCTGGAAGAGAACGAACAATGGAAAAAACTGGGAGAACAAAACAAGGAACTGATTAAACGACATTGAACATGAACCAGAAGACCATACTATCCCCCGTCTCATTCAAAGGTGTCGGGCTGCATACCGGCAAGGAGCTGCAGGTGACGCTGCGACCGGCCGCGGAGGAGAGCGGCATCCGCTTCCGCCGCACCGACCTCTCTCCGGAAGTGGAGATTCCCGCGCTGTACAGCCATATCGGCGACACCGCCCGAAGCACCTCCGTCCGGGACCCTGAGACAGGCGCCGCAGTCGGCACCATCGAACATCTGATGGCGGCACTCGCCGCCCTCGGCATCACCAACCTCACCGTCGAAACCGACGGAGAGGAGTTCCCCATACTGGACGGATGCTCAAAAATGCTTATCGGATACCTGCGGCAGGCCGGAATCAGGGAGCAGACCGCCCCGCGGAAAAAACTTGTTCTGACAGAGCCGCTGCACTACCGGCACGAAAACGGGGCCGAACTTCACGCCTACCCTTCCGACCGTTTTGAACTGGAGGTTACGGTTGACTACCACACCCGCGTGCTTGGCGAACAAAATGCGGTACTGCACTCCATTGATGAGGTGGAAAGGGAATTCGCCGGATGCCGCACCTTCTGCTTCCTGCATGAGATTTGGCCTCTGATACAGCACAACCTGGCGCGTGGCGGAAGCCTCGACAACGCCATCGTATATGTGGAGCGGCAGCCTGCGGAGGATGAGCTTCGGAAAATCGCGGAATTCTTCCATGCCGAAGATATCCGCGTGGACCCGCAGGAGGGGATCCTGAGCAACACGCGCCTGCAGTTCGGCAACGAGGCGGCTCGGCACAAGCTGCTGGACCTGCTTGGCGACCTGCAGTTGGCCGGTGTGGAGCTTCAGGCTCGCATTACCGCCAGCTCTCCCGGACATGCGGCCAACACCGGCATGGTCAAGGAGATCGCCCGATGGATGCAACAACATCCGGAACAGTTGGTTTAATGGATAATAAAATCTGAAAAAATGTCTGTTTCTGTCAAAAACATCAGCAAAATCTACGACACGCAGAAGGCGTTGGACAACGTCTCGTTTGAAATCAAACCAGGGGAGATTGTGGGGCTGCTCGGACCGAACGGTGCCGGCAAGTCCACCCTGATGAAAATAATCACATGCTACAAGCATCCCACATCGGGGAGCTGCAGCGTATGCGGACATGATGTGCTGGAGGATCCAATAGCCGTCAAAAAATGCATCGGATACCTGCCGGAAAACAACCCGCTCTACACCGACATGTATGTGCGGGAGAGCCTTGACTGGGTGGCATCCGTCTATAAGATGGACAACCGCAGACAGCGGGTGGAACGGATGATTGAAATCACCGGACTTGGCCGCGAACAGCACAAGAAAATATCAGCGCTCTCCAAAGGTTACCGGCAGAGGGTCGGTCTGGCGCACGCACTCATCCACGAGCCGAAGGTGCTTATTCTGGACGAGCCCACATCAGGACTTGATCCGAACCAGCTTCTGGAAATACGGCAGCTGATACGTGACATGGCCGAAACCTCCACGGTTCTGCTCTCAACCCACATAATGCAGGAGGTGGAGGCGATGTGCCAGCGCGTCATCATAATTGACCGCGGCCGCATCAAGGCGGACGACACGCTTGCGAACCTGAAGAGACGCGCCCCGCATCAGGATGCGCACACCAACAGTCTGGAGGAGATTTTCCATCAGCTGACACAATAAACAAATATCAGAAAAGACCATGTCATTTGTACATCCTGCGTTTCTTTGGGGCCTTTTGGCGGTGGCGATACCTGTCATCATCCACCTCTTCCAGTTCCGGAGGTACCGCACACTCTATTTCTCCGACACGCGGTTCATTGAGGAGCTGCAGACGGAGAACAAACGGCAGTCCCAGCTAAAGAAACTGATTATACTGTCCCTGCGGATTTTAGCCATAATTGCAATAGTCATGGCTTTCGCACAACCATACCGTCACCGTCCCAATGACAGATTCCGCGAAGGGACGGCCAGTGTGCTGCTTTATATTGACAATTCCTTCTCAATGGAGAACAGCTCCGACCAGGGTAGCCTCTTGAACGAAGCCAAGAACCAGGCGGCCGCCATTGTGGACGCATTTGACGAATCGGCCTCCTTCATGCTTCTGACCAACGATCTGGAGGGAAGGCACGCCCACTTTTTCAACGCAACTGAAATCAAGGAGGAGATCGCACGCCTGCAACCCAGCCCGAACAGCCGTACCATTGACCGTATGATGGAATATGGGCTCGGTTTCCTGGAACAGGAGAAGAGCGGCAACAGGCAGTTTTTCCTGATTTCAGACTTCCAGCAGTCCACCGTACCGCTATCCCTCCTGCCTGACGACAGCAGTGTGCAGATAAGGATGGTTCCGCTGAAGCCGAACAGCCAGGACAACATTTACATTGACAGCTGCTGGTTTGAATCGCCACTCTTTTTGCGCCAGCAGGAGTGCAAACTGCACCTGCAGGTTCGCAACAGCGGCCGGAATCCGGTTGAGCAGCTGCCAGTAAAACTGTACCTGAACGGACAGCAGAAAGCGATTGCTAACACGGACATCGCAGCCGAAGGCAAGGCTCTTGTTGAAATGAGTTTCACACCTGATGCGTCGGAATGGCAGCAGGGCTATGTGGAAATCACCGACCATCCCGTCACATTTGACGACCGCTATTATTTCTCGTTCCGCACCCGCGACCGGCATCCGGTGCTCTGCCTGTACGATGAAAATGAAAACCGATTCCTGCACGCGCTCTTTGCGGAGGATTCGGCCATCGGTTACCAGACCATGCGGCTGCAGCAGATGGACTACAGCAGGCTTCCGCAGCAGAATCTGGTCATACTTAACCCCACCAACGAAGTGGGGAGCGGCTGCCTGCAGGAGCTGCGGCGCTATGTGGAAAACGGAGGGTGCATGCTTGTCATTCCGAGTCCCAAGGCGGATGCAAACGCCAGCAACGCCAGCAACAGCGCACTGGAACTGCCAGCCTTCACTCTTCTGGACACCCACCGCACAAGGGTTTCGGAACTGCTGATGGAACACAGGATTTTCGCCCGCACAATGGAGAAGCCGACAGAACAGGTGCTGCTGCCGGCCGTTTTCCGGCACTACCGTCTGGCACACAGCCTGCACCAGGGGAAAGAGGTGCTCATTTCCCTTGAAAACGGGGACGAACTGCTAAGCGCCTACAACATCGGACGTGGCTGCATATACCTGCTCTCAGTACCATTGGAGGATGCCTTCAGCGAATTCCAGCGGAATGCCATTTTTGTACCGGCAATATATAACATGGCGCTGTTCAAGAACAACCCGCAGGCTCCCTGCTACCGCATGGGCGGGAACGACCCCATACCGATGGAGAGTGAGGCCGCACAAACGGACAAGCTGCCGGAACTGCGCAACGATGCGCTGCAGTTCTCCTGCATTCCGGAAATCAGGAACAGCTATAACAACAGCGAACTCTTCATACACGACCAGCTGCGCGAGGCTGGGAACTATCTGCTGTGCCAGCAGGAAGACACGCTTCAGACCCTCTCCTTCAACTACGACCGGCGCGAATCCGACCTGCATTACTGGAGCACAAAGGAGCTGAAAAAAGCCTGCAACGGTTATCCGAACCGCGAAATCATGGCGATCAGCAACCTCTCCTCCGCCGCCGTGGCGGAGAAAATAAGCGGGAAAAACCGGCAGAACGGACTGTTCATCTGGCTGGCGCTTGCCTTCCTGCTTGCCGAAAGCATCCTTTTACGCCTATGGAAGGAATAGAGGAGCGCATTTTCCGGGTAAGTTCCGCCAGTGAGTTCGACGCGCTGGCCATGGAGATTTTCCGCTTCCAGTATCAAAATTGTGCTGTTTACCGCCGCTATGCCGACGGCATCGGACGAACTCCGGAGCAGGTGCATAGCGTTAGAGAGATTCCCTTTCTGCCCATCGGTTTTTTCAAGACACACAAGATTACCAGCAGCACACTGCCGGAGGAGATCATCTTCAACAGCAGCGGCACAACCGGCATGACTCCGTCGCGCCATTACGTGCATTCGCTGGCACTTTACCGGCGGAGTTTCCGCGAAGCCTTCCGCGAGATGGTGGGCGACCCGAAGGATTTCGCCATCCTCGCGCTGCTCCCCTCCTACATGGAGCGGAAAGGCTCCTCCCTGCTCTACATGGTGCAGGAGCTGATGCAGGAGAGCGGGCACCCGATGAACCGATTTTACCTTCATAATCTGGAGGAGCTGGGCGACAATCTGGAAAAGCTGGCCGCCCAAGGGCAGCGGACAATCCTGTTCGGCGTGAGCTACGCGCTTCTGGATTTGGTGGAACAGCGCCGTTTCAGCCTTCCGGAACTCATTGTTTTCGAGACGGGCGGCATGAAGGGCCGACGGAAGGAATACCTGCGGGAGGAGCTGCACCGTCTGCTGTGCGAAGGACTTGGTGTCAGCAGCATCCGCTCGGAATATGGCATGGCGGAGCTGATGTCGCAGGCCTATACCGATGGCGGCGAATGGTTCCGCTGCCCGCCATGGATGCGCGTCCTTATCCGCGAGATGTATGACCCGCTCACCCTTACCGACGCACCTGAAAGGAAGGGCGGCATCAACGTGATTGACCTGGCGAACCTCTACAGTTGCTCATTCATTGCCACACAGGACATCGGGGACCGCATGGAGGACGGCCGCTTCCGCGTGCTCGGCCGCTTCGACCAGGCCGACCTCCGCGGCTGCAACCTTCTGGTCATGGAGGATTAGCGTGATGGAAAAACTTTTGTGGATATTCTTTCCGTATGCGGATTTTGAGTAATTTTGCAAAAAAATAAAAACCGTTTTTCAATGAACTTTCCACAATTGGCAACTAACATACAGATTGCACACAATATGTTGCAGCAGAATGCGGTAAGAGCCGTTAACCAGAACGTCACTGCACGCAACTGGTTGGTTGGTTATTGGATAGTGGAATTTGAGCAGAATGGCGAAGACCGGGCAAAGTACGGTGACAAACTTCTTATTACGCTGGCAAAATCATTGAAAATTAAGGGGCTTGGTGCAACCATGTTGAGCAAATGCAGGATTTTCTTTTCCTTATATCCGCAAGTGGGTGTACCTGTTCTACAATATATACGTAATAATTTTGGAAATCATTTTTTTCAGACAGTGTCTGAAAAATTAAATTTACCTGAAAACAAGTTAGTTAAGATATTTCAGACAGTGTCTGAAATATCTTTCCCTTCAAACTCTCAAATTGGAGAAAACTTGCCGCAGGTTGGTGGAAAAAAAATTTTCAACTTTTTGTCTTTTTCTCATATCATCGAACTTCTTTCCATTGACAATCCGTTGAAACGCACCTTCTATGAAATCGAGACCATCAAAGGCTGCTGGAGCGTGAGAGAACTACGGAGGCAGATGGACACTCTCTGCTACGAACGGGCAGGCATCAGCAATCATCCGGAGAAACTGATGGAACTTGTCAATGAAAAGGCAGAAACCGCCACTCCTATCTGCATTGTAAAAACACCATATTTTTTTGATTTTCTTGGATTGAAATCTGCCGATGTGGTGGAGGAAAGCGATCTTGAATCTTTGCTTATCAGTCATATACAAGATTTTATATTGGAATTGGGCAACGGCTTTTGTTTTGAATCACGGCAAAAACGTATGCTGATTGACAACGAATACTATTTTGCAGATCTTGTATTCTACCATAGGGTTCTGAAATGCCATGTGCTGGTTGAACTGAAGACCCGTAAGTTCAATTATGCGGATATGGCGCAACTGAACATGTATGTGGCATATTATCGTGAGAATATGATGACTGACGGTGACAATCCGCCTGTTGGCATACTGCTTTGTACAGATGCCAACACGGAAATGGTAAAATACGCCACAGCCGGCATGGATGAGCAGTTGTTTGTATCCAAGTATCTGCTACAACTGCCATCAAAAGAGACATTGGTCACATTTATTAATAACGAATTGAAACAACTATAAATTAACAGAATAGAAATAAAAAGATGAAACATTTATTTATGGTAATGACAATGGTCGGCTGCATCCTGGCCGGCCATGCGCAAACTGCGAAAGAAATGTATGAGGCACAACAATACATGAAACCTAATAATTATTCAGACTTTTCCATTGGAAAAGGGACAAGATTCGTTAGCGGAAGCGTTGGCCTTTCATTTGGATCCGTTTCCACATATTGTTATTACGGAACCACTTCTGAATTTATTTCAAAGCCAAACCCGATTGAGATCTCACTTTCAGGTGGATTTGGAAGTTTTTTTTCAGACAAATGGACAATAGGTGTGGAATTGGAATATGCACATAATACCACTCCTATATCCCAACTCGGAACAGGATGGTTAAAACAATATACCAATCTATTTGGAATAGCAATTGAAGTTACTGAACACTTAAAAATAACTGATAATTTTTTCTATACTGCAGGATTATCTTTTGGGGGATTAATTGGAGATTTGAAAGAAGATGTTGATTATACAAATTATATGTCATTTCAAGTAAATGGAATTGCATTGCAAGGATATTTGCTTGCATTTGAATTCAGACCAACCAATCGTTTAGCCATGAATGTAGGAGTTGGTTATTACGTGTTTGAGTTTATGAGATTAAAGAACACCGACATGAAAATGGAAGTTTGGGGTTCTGATTATAAACTTGGGAATGCCACTATCGGTGTTTCATATTATTTTTGAGCGGTGGCAAATCGCCTGCCTGATATTGATGTG
>JAEEGH010032444.1_pt1 | contig 10046 bp, 5 predicted proteins | sample 9134181 | NCBI WGS metagenome assembly JAEEGH01 (sample SAMN16246544, study PRJNA631951) | gut metagenome | biome: gut microbiome; feature: rumen; material: DP-attached | host: Bos | place: Iran: Karaj | collected 2018-10 | reverse complement strand
GATTTTCCTGAGGTTTGTAGCGTTGTGTAAAGCCTGTGTCAATTTCGGCATTCATCTGGTAAATGACTTTCTGCTGGTCTGTAGTTAAATCAAAAGGAAGCTTATCCATGAGCTGGCGCTGTAAAGGAGAAAGTGATGCCCTGAACTGAGCTACAGATAATTCCTTTAAGTCAGAGGCCTCCTGCAGCCCCTCAGGTAACGTCTCCGAAGGAATAAAGCCTCTGTGTCTGAAGGCTCTTGCCGCAATTGCATACTGCAGATGATAAAGTTCTTCATAAGCTAAAGTCTTTCTTGCAGCTTCTGCCTGCTCTAGTGTTTTTGGAAGATGGATTTGTGTAACGGCATCCTGCTTGTGAATGAGTCCGCGATTTTGAATAATGTCCTCCGGCAATTCATCATCAATTCCGTGAGCATATTGCGTAACCGCAGCGGTAATTGCTTTTGTAAGAACCTTCTGGGTAATACCTTCTGTAAGATGATAAACCGGGAGAATGCCTGTATTTAAAGGCTTTGCCTGACGCAAGAAAGCGGCCGTAACCTGTTGCATAGATTCAACTCCAAGCTGATTCACGCTCATTTTTGTTACTTCGAACGCAGTGCTCTGAAGCTTGTTGTATTTTACATAAAAGGTTCCTGTCACAGTTATTACGGAGCCTACCTCAAGCTGATTTTCCAGAAAGGCACGATTAAAACAAATGAGCTCTGCAGGCGCTGTTCCGTCATTAATATTTATTTTAAGTGTCTTCATACGGCCATAGCCAAACCATTCATGAGACATTACTTTTGCAACAGTATGAATCTTTGGATGAGTTTTATATTCTGCAAGTGTGACTTTTACAGAACGGTCTTCGTATGCACGCGGATAATACTGCAGTAAATCACCAACAGTAAAAACATTGAGCTTTGCGAGATTTTTTGTAAGCTGCGGGCCAACCCCGTTTATTGTAGAAACGGGATTTTTAATATCGTTTATTTTCAAAATGGAATTTGACCACACAGATTAATTAATATTCCAAACAATATTCTTGCAATGAGCCAGATAATTCCAAGCGAAATCCAGCTTACAAGAAGTGCCTTCTGATATGTAAGGTTGTTCCTGAAAAAAGTATTTCCAATTTTGTAAACAAATTTCTGGAGCATTATGTCTACCTGATACCACGCAGAGTTTGTAGAAACCTGACCTTTGTTTACAAGAAGAACAATCCAGCGGATTAAGATGAGAAGAATAAAAATGCCAAGCAGGGTAGAGATAAGACTCCAGATCATTCCCAAAATCATACCAAGAATGCTGCCAAAGTGAATCCTTCCTGTGGTTGCAATTCCACCAATAACTGATGAAAGTATAGAAAGAATACCAATTGCAAGAATAGGAGAAAAATCAATATTGCCAACCCTGAACCAGCCTCTTTTAGAAAAAAGGTTTAAATATGGATCTGTAACAGCCGAAACGACTTTTCCAAACTTAGTAAATTTTGCACCCGGAATCCAGGTCATGAATATTGAAATAAGGCATAGGACTGTATAAATAATTATCAGGCCCGAAATTATAGATAAAACTGCGTTCATAAAAAATTACTCCTACTCCAGCCACACGTCTTTAACAAAAGAAACAGACTTTATTTTATCAATAGTTGCCTGATCTGCATTAATCCGAAGCTGGTCATTTGCTTTAATGACAAAAGGATTTTTTCCAGTGTCTATATGAAAATATACTGAACAATTACCCCTTTCATCAAATAAAAAATTCTTTAAATCTGAAATTTGTGTTTCATTCTGGAAATTTGAGTTTAAAAGAATATGAACTGCTTCAATAGAACGGTTTTCAAGCTGTTTAGCATCTTCAATTTCATCAACTAAGAAAGAAGGTGTGTCGCGCGAACCATCTACCGTTCCTTTGAAGGCATATATGCTGCCATCTTCAAGCTGGCTTCTCATTACATCAAAAATCTTTGGGAAGAATGTACAGTCAATTTCGCCTTCATAATCTACAAGCTTTGCAAAAGCCATTTCTGGTCCCTGACCTTTTTTAGTTCTGATTACACGCAGGTTCGAAAGCATACCAAGTGCAATATAGGACTTTCCGGAATTCCGTCTTTGCCATGAGTTTACGCCTGCAGCTTCCAGATGTGCTTTTTCTGCTTTTGCTTCTGCTGCAATTCTTTCCATATTAGAAGATTTTAATGTGACAGCCCGTGCAATTGCTTTTTTATAATCATCAAGTGGATTACCGCTTACGTAACAGCCGATACATTCTTTTTCCATGTTGAGAAGCTCCATTGTAGGAACATCGTCAATCTTCTGGAATTCAAACTCTGTATAAGCAAGCTCTTCTTCAGAAAAATCTCCGAACAGACTTTCCTGACCTTTGCGGGAATCGGACATTATATCATTTACATAACCAATAGCCGCTTCCATATTTGCAAGAAGCGTTACGCGGTTTAAGTATGTTCCGTCTTCTTTTCCAACGTTATCAAAGGCGCCTGTTTTAATAAGAACTTCAATTGCTTTTTTATTTACTAAAAGCTTTCCGTCTGCATCAATGTTTACACCAATTCGCTTCAAGAAATCCATAAAGTTTTTGTAAGGACCGTTTTCTTCTCTTTCTGCAACAATTGCTCTTGCCGCGGTGTCTCCAATTCCTTTGATACCTTTAAGACCAAATACAATGCGTCCGTCTACAACATCAAAATAAACATCGGAACGATTGATATCTGGAGCATCAACTGGAATACCCATTTTACGTGCTTCTTCTATATAAACAGGAAGCCCGTCTGTAGATGTAATTTCATTTGTAAGGTTGGCAGCCATAAATTCTGCAGGCTTATGTGCTTTGAGCCAACCAGTACGATAAGCAAGAACAGAATATGCAGCTGCATGCGATTTGTTAAAACCGTAGCCCGCAAAAGGAACCATGATTTCAAAAATTTCAGCGGCATGCTGTTCCGTAAAGCCTTTCTTTAATGCACCTTCAATAAAGTCCTTTTTCTTGCCCATAAGAACTTCAGGTTTTTTCTTTCCCATGGCACGGCGGAGCATATCGGCACCACCAAGAGAGAAGCCTGCAATAATCTGGGCAACCTTCATAATCTGTTCCTGATAAACCATTACACCGTAAGTTTCTTTGAGCAAATCTTCAAGTGCCGGGTCAGGGTAGTGGATTGTTTCTGGTTTCCATTTACCTTCGATGTACTGGGGAATACAATCCATTGGTCCCGGACGGTAAAGGGCATTCAAGGCAACAAGGTCTTCAAGCTTTTCGGGTTTGAACTTACGAAGAATATCCTGCATACCAGGAGATTCAAACTGGAATACTGCAACAGAGTCACCACGCTGGAACAACTCAAATGCAAGCTTATCTGTTTCGCTGACTTTATCTGTATGAAAATCTGGTTCACCAGGTTTTTTATGCTTATTTATAATGTCTTCGGCATAGCGGATTAATGAAAGAGTTTTGAGACCAAGGTAGTCAAATTTTACAAGACCACATGGCTCAATAATATCCATTGTATACTGAACGGCAACTTCACCAGTTTTGGCATCTTTAAATACAGGCGCCCAGTTTGGAAGGGCAGTAAGACCAATTACCATTCCCGAAGCGTGAAGACCTGTATTGCGGTTTACGTTTTCAAGTTTAAAAGCAAGTTCGAACAGCTTCTGGTAGCGCGCATCATCTTTGTAAGGAATAAGCTGACCACCATCAGGAAACTTATCACTCGCTGGTTCAAATGCACTTTTAAGTGTTGCCTTAGGGTTATCGGGAATGCACTTTTTGAGCATGTTAACTTCGCTCAGCGGGATATTTAAAACTCGTCCAACATCTGCAATTACCTGCTTTGCTTTAAGAGTACCAAAGGTAACAATATGTCCTACCTGAGGCTCTCCATACAAATCGCGCGTGTGCTGGATGATGTCCTGGCGAAAGTCGAAGTCCATATCAACGTCAAAATCGGGCATTGATACACGTTCAGGATTTAAGAATCGTTCAAAGATAAGACCAAAACGGAAGGGGTCAATATCTGTAATTTCAAGACAATAGGCAACAAGAGAACCCGCACCGGAACCTCGTCCAGGGCCGATAGGAATACCGTTCTGTTTAGACCAGTGAATGAATTCCCATACAATGAGGAAGTATCCGCTAAAGCCCATCTTAAAAATAATTCCAAGCTCGTATTCTGCACGGTCGCGAATTTCCGGAGTGATTTCTACATATCGTTTACGAAGACCTTCTTCTACAAGGTGGCGTACAAAATCATCCTGGTTTGCAGCATAGTCATCGCCGTGCTTCTGGAATTCCTGTGGCAATTCAAAGCGAGGAAGACAGCCTTTTAATTCTTCTGTCTTATACTGATGAATTGTAAGATTACACATGTTGGCAATCTTAATTGTGTTATCATAAGCTTCGGGACATTGCGGAAAGAGCAGCTTCATTTCATCTTCGGTTTTGAAATACCATGAAGTAAGATTCTGGTCTCCACCCATTTTTGAATGAGGCTGTGTAAGAATATCCTTAAAGCCAATACATCTAAGCGCATCTTGTGCTTCGGCATCTTCCTGTTCTACATAGTGAACATCGTTTGTTACAACTAAGGGAATGTCAAGCTTATGCGCAAGTGCAATCAGTTTTTCTGCAACAATTTTCTGATCAGGAAGTCCGTGGTCCTGGAGTTCAATATAATAATGGTCTGGTCCAAAAAGATTTTTATATTTTAATGCAAGCTCTTCTGCTTCTTTGTCCATGCCTGCAAGCAGCATCTGTGGAAGCTCACCCATAATACAGGCCGAAAGACAAATTAAGCCTTCGTGATATTTTTCGAGCAGTTCAAAATCAATACGTGGTTTTCCGTAATAAAGACCTTCGGTAAAAGCAATGGAGCTAAGCCATGACATGTTTTCATAGCCTTTCTGATTTTCGCAAAGAAGAATTAAGTGGAAGTAGTGGGCATGATGTTCTCCATCTTCGCCTTTATGGCTGTAAGGAACATCGTTTTTTTCTAAATGGCTTCCATAGGCAACATAAAACTCTTCACCTACAATAGGGTTAATTCCGTTTGCATGACAGATATGTTCAAAGTTTAAAACACCGAACATATTTCCGTGATCGGTAAGGGCAAGAGCGGGCATATTAAGCCTTTTTGCCTTTGCAATAAGAGAATCTAGTTTAGCACAGCTGTCAAGAAGTGAGTAATCAGAGTGTACATGGAGGTGAACAAAATTAGAAACCGGCGTCCCCTCCGGCGCTGGATCAAAAACATGTATGTCTGCCATAGTGTTAGTATGTTGCAATTTTCGTTTTAATTCAACTATAATTAAGGTATATGGAACAAAAAAGAATGAGAATTGGATTTGTTGCTGACTATTTGAACTCGGAATATTCGGAATGTCTTATTAGTGGAATTACAACCTGTTGTAAAGAACATAACGTTGAGCTTTTGATATATCAGATTGGTAAAATCAAGCCCGATAACACCACAGGTCATGACTATCAATACATGGCAATTTCATCGCAGATTAATGAACACAACGTAGACGGAATTATCATTTCTTCTGGAACCCAGCTCCATGGAATGTCAAAAGCAGCATTCACCTCATATCTTAAAACATATAAGCCTCTTAAAATTGTAAGTATTGCGCACGAAATACCAGAAATCCCTTCTATTATTTGTGATTCTCAAAAGGCAATGGAAACTCTTGTAGAGTATCTTGTAAAGGAACAGGATTGCCAGAAGTTTGGAATCATGAGTGTAGACAGTGAATCTATTGAAATGAATGCAAGAGCAGAAATAATAAAGGCAGAGCTAAAGAAAAACGATATTCCTTCTTCAAATATTGTTTTATGGAAAAGTAACTTTCATTATTCTTCTGCTTACAGTCTGCTCAGTGATTATTATACAAAGAAAAAGAACCACTTTGATTTTGATGCAATTATTGCAATGAATGATGACCTTGCTTTTGCGTGTCTTGATTTTTGTTCAAAGCGTGCAAACCTCAGAGTCCCTAAGGATATTGTCGTTACGGGCTTTGATGATATGCAGCGTGCTTCTTTCTTTACACCAACACTTACAACAGTAAATCAAAAAGTTTATTATCAGGGATACAAAGCAGCGCTTACACTTATAAATCAGGTGAATGGTCAGGAAGTTCCTCTTGTTCAGACAATCGAAGCAAAGGCCATACTCAGGGAATCTACAAACGGCAAAAAAACAAGTAAAAAACAGTTTGCTGATAATGATTATATTTCGCTTGATATTTCGGAAGAGCTTGCGGGTAACAACAGATTCTCTGTTTCTGAATGGTTTAATAAACGTCAGCAGGTTTTCCAGGCCGCATTGATGGATACATACGTTCAGCAGAATGTTGAGTTTCAGGATGTTGGTAAGCATTTGACTCATGCACTTTCGGGCTTTGGACTTATGTCTGCAGCAGTTGTTGTTTATGATAAACCTACAGAAGCATTAAAGCCTTTTGAATATTTTAGTCAGCCGCAGAAGGCTCAGATGATTGCATGCTTTGATTATTCAAAATCGACAAAGAAAAAGGAGTTTAAGCATTCCGTTGATTTTAATCCTTCACAGGAAATTCTCCCGGCCGGATATTTTGATTTTTCAGGCGACGGCGTTGTTGTAATGTCTTTGTTCCATAATACAATTCAGTATGGATACATACTTCTTAAACGAGGCATTTTTGACACTGGAGTTTATGACCTTGTAGTAAAGGCAGTTGCTAATCAGATTCACGCAAGCTATGAATATTCACGCAAATTAAAGAATAAGAAGGATATTACAAAGGGTTACAAAATCCTTGATGAAATGACTCACATTGATTATCTTACAGGCTTAAAAAATCAACGCGGATTTATGGAGCTTGGAGAAACCTGTTTGAAATATGCAGAAGCAATGGGGCAGAGTGGTCTGATGCTTTATTTTGACATAAAGAATCTTAAAAAGGTAAATGATTATTTTGGACATTCTGCAGGAGATCAGGTAATTAAGGTTGTTGGAGAAATCCTTCAGAAGCACTTCCGTTCAAACGATATTATTGCACGTCTTGAAGGTGATAAATTCGGAGTAATAAGTGCAGGACTCAACGTAGATAACTACAAAAAAGTCCTTACAAATATTTCAGATGAATGTGCGCTTTGGAAAGAAAAAAATGGCTACCCGTTCGAAATAGATGTTTCCGCAGGCTTTGCCATGTTCCCATCCCTCAAAAACGGCTACGCTCTTGAGCCTCTGATGGAAAAGGCAGAAGCTTCTGTAAAGAAATAGCTTACCAATCGCGCTGGATGTATGTTGCTCGTGGTCTTGCTGTAATGTAAACGCGTCTGTTTTGAGCGCGACCTTCTTCTGTATCATTAGATGCAATTGGCATTGTTCCGCCGTATGCTTTATATGTAAAGATTGAAGGTTCAATTCCCTCGTCAATAAGGGCATCTCGTACAGTCTTTGTTCTTTCTATTGAAAGGTTCAGCTGACCAACAGGCTTTCCAACATCGGCAGTATGACCTTCTACAAGAATTGTGTATCCGTCGTCAATTAAGATTTCTTTGAGCTGTTCTGCAATCTGCTGAATGCGTACTCCTTCTCCTGGTAAAAGAACTGGTGAATCAGGGTAGAAGTTCAGATTAATTGCAAAAAGAATTCCGTCAACAGTATCTGTTACAGTAACATCTGGAATTGCATTCTGGTAGAAATACTGCTTTACAGCCTCGTAACGTGCATAGTAAGTTCTGTCTTTTTCTGGAGTAGAGATATTGTAAACAAGCTTATCCTGATCAAGAAGAATTACAACCTTTCCGTTTCTAAGTAATTCAAGGTTCTGGTCAATTGTAAGAATCTTCAAGGCATCACTTCGTTTAATTATAGGATCTGTTCTGTTTATTCCATATACTTCTGTTGCCTTAATGTAAAGCGGATCATTTCCAACTCGCGAAGCATATCGTTCTGTGTTGTTAGAATAATCGTAAGCAACAAGCCCCGCATTTGTAATAAACTTTGGATCTGCAGTATTTTTTTCGTAAATGATATTCATGTTTTCATCCCAGATTGTAGGGAAGAAGCATGCATTTGTTTTTTCTTTTATGAATTCTCCGTGAACAGGAAGAGAACCGCGTGCATCAATAATAATTCCTGAATAGGCTCGTGAAGGTACAAGGTCAATCGGCTCTTCTGGTAAATATCCGTATTTGTGCTTTATAAGCTTTTGTCCAATGCGGTCAACTTCAAGAGTGTTTGTTGAATATAAGGTTGCAGCGTCCGGAGTAAAAACATCAGGAGTTTTATAGCCGTTCATAATAAAATGATATACATCATCAAGCGAAAGCTCTTCGTCAATAATAAAATCCTCAAGTGTGCTTTCTGAATCTGTGTACAAAGCAAGTAGAGGAGGCTGAATGAGCTGCGGCATTTTTGATTTTATAAGTGCAGAGGCCTTCTTTTTTCCAGAAGGCATTTCAAGTCCTGCCTTTTTAGTATCAAGAGTGAGGTTCGAAGTAAAACGTCTTGTAATCCAGTTGATTTCGCTTGTAGATTCAAGGCTTGGTTCTGCTGCAAAAAGAGGAAAAGCGGCACCAATAATCAATAACGAAACAACTGCGGTTTTAAAAACAATCTTTTTCATTAGTTCATTATCGACTTATTTTGAGGGAATATAAAGAATTTTTCCTATTTTAAGGATAGCGTTTTCCTGTATTCCGTTGAGCTCGCAGATTTGACTTACAGTACAGCCGTAGCGTCTTGAAATGCTCCACAAGGAATCGCCGCTTACAACAGTATATTTGATTGGAAAATCCATAGGCTCCATAGTTTCTAAGGCAGCCCGTGCAATTTCTTCTGTTCCAAGCGGAAGTCTGATTGATGATTTTGCAGAAGGATGTGTAAACCCAAGTACAAAAGAAGGATTGAGTCTTTTAAGCTCTGATGTATCTATTCTCATGCTCTGGGCAAGTGTTGCAATTGAATATGCCTTGTTTACAGTGATGTAATCAAAAACAGCATTTGTTTCGTTATACAAAACTTCATATTCTTCTTCGTGATCCGGAATATCAATGCCAAAATATTCACAGTTTAAGGCAAGGTCTGCAATTGCTAAAAGCTTTGGAACATAAAGCTGAGTTTGTGACGGAATAAGATTTTTGTCGCACAAATACCAGAAGTCTTTTTCTTCTGCTTTTTTAAGTGCCCTTGTCATTGCTCCCGCACCGCAGTTATATGCACCAATTGCAAGAAACCAGTCTCCAAAGATTTCATAGTTTTCTTTTAGCTTTTTAATAGCGGCATCTGTTTCTTTCCATGGGTCCAGGCGTTCATCTACATAATCATTAAGCGTAAGGAATGGTTTTACGCTGTTAGTCATAAACTGCCATAGACCAAGTGCGCCCGAGCGTGATTTTGCATTTGTCTTATAATTTGATTCTACGATAGGAAGATATTCAAGCTCCGGTGGAAGCTCTGCTGCCGCAAGTGCCTTTCGAACATAAAGCCTGTAATCAATTGCGTTTTCAAGAGCATCATAAAGAACCTTTGTCCATTTTGGATCAAGGTACTGCTTTCTGAATCGTTCAATTTCTGCGCGTTCAGGCAAGGGTAGTGTAAGCGGCTTTTTTTCAAGGGCAGGGGTGTTGTCGGTGTTTTCTAGAGTGTCTGTGCCTTCTAAAATCTCCGTGCCTTCTGGAGTGCCCGTGCCGTCTGAATTGTCCGTGGTCCCTGAGTTTATCGAAGGGCCACCTTCACCAAGGCCTTCATTCTGCCCTTCGACAGGCTCAGGGACCCCAGTTACATCTGCAGTGACCCCAATTGCATCTGCAGGGACCCCAGTTGCATCTGCAGTGGCCCCAGTTTCTTCTCCTGCGCCCGCAATTCCTTCTTCAACAGCCACAGTTGTATCTTCAACAATCTCCGTGGTTCCTGAGCCTGTTGAAGAATCCTGTGCTACACATCTTGCCAATATAGAGAAAAATATAAAAACCAGAAGAATTGATTTTTTCATTACAGCTTGTTTCCAATGTAAATGCCAGCCCATTCCCAGTTGCCGTTAATATCAGGATCAAG